>Ga0247727_10008939_pt1 | contig 18392 bp, 17 predicted proteins | sample WisWelCaveWW1625_FD_202498 | JGI IMG/M metagenome (GOLD analysis project Ga0247727, IMG submission 202498) | Biofilm microbial communities from Wishing Well Cave, Virginia, United States - WW16-25 | ecosystem: Environmental > Aquatic > Deep subsurface > Groundwater > Cave microbial mat | place... | reverse complement strand
GCGAGGCGTGTGGAGAGCGCGTCTGCAATCTCGTCGGCGTGTGCCGTGACCCACACACCGGAGGCGTTGACACAGGAGCGCCCGGAATTTTCCAGGATCGATGTGACCATGACCTCGAAGTACTTTTCCCAGGCATCTGCACAGTCGGGGCCGATGACAATTTTACTGTAGCCGGGGCCGTGCAACTCGATGCGCGGGTCGCCCTCCCAGCGGCGGATGGATGAAGAGTCACCAAAAAAGATTCCCCGGCCGCACTGGCGGAGGATTTCTCCGGCGCCGGCGTGGTCCGTAGGGTAGTACCCGAAGGCTTCCGCCGGACATCCGGCGCGGATGAACGCTTGAATGATGCGGTAGGGAGTCCAGGGCTCGCCGCTGCCGGGCTTGAGGATGAGGGGCATCTTCAGCGCGATGGCCGGCACCCACAGGGAATGCACGCCGGGAGAATTGCTGGGCAGAACCACACCAAGGGAGTCGGAGCGCGGAAAATAGCTGATGGCATGGCCGCTGCGATCGCCGAAACCCGCATCGAGGATGCGCAGGTCGAGGCCGCGGGTCAGGCCGTCAAGAACATCACGCATCTCCGCCATCACGCTGTGAATCTTGCGCATGTTGCGGCGAACCATCACGAAGGGAAGGCCGGTCGTAGCGGAGACCTGCTCGACATAGTCCTGAGGCGGCTGCGGAGTGTCGCCGAGGGGCAGAGCGCCGTTCAAGAACTCGTCTGCGGCGCCGGTGCAGATGCGCAGGAGCTCTTCAGACGGCAGCGCGGCGAGCGCCCTGCGGGCGTCCGGCTGCGCGAGAAGGTCGCGGCGAATCAGGCCGGCATTGGCCTGGCTGACTTCGGCTACAGGCTCGCCTGTGCGGTAGTGCGGCGGATGGGCTGCGTCCAGGCTGCGGTACGGCTGGCCGCGGCGCAGGATGGGGATGTGAAGCATGGCCCTATCTTATCTCAGAACCAGCGGCGCATTTCTATTCGGCAAGTCTGTGCAGCGCTTGAAAATATTCGTAGGCGAAAACTCCGATACTCATCCGGGGCACATGCTCTTACAAGTTGACAAATTATGCGCTGCCATTGGGTTTGCTGTTGCGGGGGCATAGCTTCCGCGCTAGAGTCTGACGCATGCCAGAGCCTCCGCCCAAGCCTCCGGGGCCTCCAAAACCGCCCGTACCCCCCGCGAGGCCGGGAACCCCCGGCGCTCCGGGGCAGCCTGGAAAGCCTGCCGCCCCTGCCCAGCCCGCGAGGCCTGCCGCTCCTGCGCAGCCTGCAAGGCCCGGTGCTCCTCCGGCAAGGCCTTCAACCGTTCCTCCCGCTCCCGCCGCGGCACCCAGGCCACCAGCCCCTGCCGCGGTTTCTCCCCCGCTTGCGCCGCCGCAGACCTCGGGCGCCAATCGCCGCCGCAGCCAGCGCGTCATCTTGCAGGTCCCGGTGATCGTCCGTGGCAAAGGCGCAACCGGCCAGCCCTTCGAGGAGGAATGCCTCACACAGGTGGTCAATGCCCACGGGGCACTCGTGAGCATTTCTACCGTCGTGAAACAGGGAGAGACTCTGGTGGTGGTGCACAAGGCTTCCACGGAATCGCAGGAAGGCAAGATTGTCTTCCTGGGCCCCAAGCAGGAGGGCAAGCACCAGGTCGGCATTGAGTTCACCCAGCCACGGCCGCGCTTCTGGCACATCGATTTTCCGCCCGAAGATTGGAAACCCGCGTAGTCAGAGTTCGCGCCGCGCCAATCCCACGCTCAGCGTCCCGAAAGGCAGGAGGGCCTCGATCTGGACGGGGGTCCGCTGCCGGTCATTCGCCAGCCAGAGAGTAAACGCGATGTTCCCGGTCTCGCGGCCGCTTTCGAACACCTGCAACGAAATTTTGGTGGCCGAGAAAGTTCCCGCGGAGACGCTCACCCCTGAGCGAGCTCCCACCGGCCGCCCCCGCAATTCATAAAGTTTTCGCCCGTCAAACACGGGCATGCGCACTTCCGTCACGCGGGGCCAGTCCACCGCCCGCAGCGCGTAGAGCGCGCCCAGCGGGTCGCGCGTCCCGGCCAGCACCCGCACCACGGGTTTGCCGTCTTGCGCGGCCTCGCCCTCCGTCCGCATCCGGATGATGTGGGTCTCTTTATTGTTTTTCTCGTTCAGATACATTTCGAACTGCAGGGAACGAAAGCTGGCCTCGTCCGAATACGAATCGAACTGGTCCTCGAGGGGATACAAGAACCTGACCGGATCAATCGTTCGCGCACGGGCCTGGAAATGCCAGGCAGTGTGCCCGTAAAAATCCCGTTTCTCCGGGATCTGGAGCTGGACCGTTGCCGCCGTCAGGAAATTGTTCCAGCCTACTTCGAATTCGAGCTTTTCCCCGGCCGCGAATGGCGCTGGGAGCACGACTTCTGCCTCGCGGGTGAGCGCCGCGTTCCACGTGTGCGCCTGCGGCAACACACCCACCGCGCGGACGGCAAACGAACCAGCCGCCATGCACATCAGGATGAATAGCCCTAGCCGTAATTTCTGCATGTCTGTTTGGAAGCCACTGGAAGCCGGAGCGTTGTCCGCAGTTCATCCTAGCATTCCCCGGCTTGCCCTGGAGCGCTTTCCCGGAAACGCCGGGGGATTCCCGCCTTGTCGTCAGGGCGCAGGAGACGCTATAGTCTGCGGGCGCATATTTTTCGGTGTGAGTTGAAAGGAGTCCGATTCGGATGCGATTTTTGGTCACCGGGGGCGCCGGATTCATCGGCTCCGCCTTGGTGGACGAACTGGTGCGCCGCAGCCAGAGCGTGGTCGTGCTCGATGACCTCTCCACGGGCAAGGAAGCGAATCTGAGTGGTGTTGCCGGCCGCGTCGAACTCATCCGCGGCAGCATCTGCGATGCGGAAACTGTTCGCCGCGCCTGTGCGGGCGTGGACTATGTCCTGCACCTCGCTGCGCGCACTTCAGTTCCGCGCTCGATCCTCGAACCCGCGGAGACCAACCGCGTCAACGTGGACGGCACACTGAATGTTTTGATCGCCGCCCGCGATGCCAGGGTCAAGCGCTTTGTCTTCGCCGCTTCTTCCTCGGCTTACGGTGATTCGTCCACCCTTCCCAAGTTGGAATCCATGCCCGCAGTCCCCATTTCTCCCTACGGTGTCACCAAACTGGTTGGCGAGGTCTATGCCCAGGTGTTTGGCCGCTGCTATGGCTTGGAAACCGTCTGCCTGCGCTACTTCAACGTCTTCGGCCCGCGTCAGGACCCCAATTCACCCTATTCAGGCGTGTTGTCGCGGTTTATCACCGCCCTGCTTGATGGCGCCCAGCCGGTCGTGTTCGGCGACGGCGAGCATTCGCGGGATTTCAACTATGTGGAAAACGTCGTCCACGCCACGTTGCGCGCTGCCGAAGTCCCCGGCGCCAGCGGCCTGGTTTTCAACGTCGGCACCGGCGGCCGCTTCACACTGAATCAGACCCTCGCACTCCTCGAAAAGATTTCCGGACGTCCCGCCAAGCCCCGCTACGATGCTCCCCGCGCGGGCGACATCCGCGATTCCCAGGCGGACATTACTCTGGCGCGCAACATCCTCGGCTATGATCCGCGTGTCTCGTTCGAAGAGGGACTCCGCCGCACCTGGGAGTGGTACGCCTCCGCCTCCCGCCCGCGCTAACGTAGTGTCCCCCAGGCGGCCGGTTGCACTCCCTTCCTCCAGGTGCTACGGTTTGCTTATCCATTGAACCGGGATGCTGCTCGATGATGCTGGCATCGCCGGCGAAAGGGGAGCGGCGATGGGCAAACGTATCGCGCTCTTTGGCGCAATCGTTCTGGTGGCCCTGTTGCCGCCTTCCTCCTGTGCGCAGACCGCAAGTCCTTCCTGTACTGTCGCGCCCATCCCTGCTCCAGCCCCGGACAAGAATTTTTTCACTGAGGCTCAGGAAAATGACCTGGGCGATGTGGTCGCCGAGCATGTCCAGCGGAACTTTCTGGTGATTGAGGATGAGGATTTGACGGCTTTTCTGCGCCGCATCGGAGGTCAGGTCCTCAAACATATGCCGCCGTCGGCGATCCGTTTCCAGTTTTATCTGTTCGACCTGCCCGTGGCCAACGCCTACACGCTGCCCGGAGGCCGGATTTACGTTTCCAGGAAACTCGTGGCCGCCGCGCGCTCCGAAGATGAGCTGGCAGGCGTCATGGCCCACGAAATCGGTCACGGCATGGCCCGTGACGGCGCCGAGCGCATGACCCGCGTGTGGAAGAAACTTCTTGGCGTTCGCTCGGTGGGCGACCGCCAGAACATCTTCCAGCTCTACCACCAGTTCGTCGAAAACATCATGCGCAAGCCTGATGCCCTCCAGGAGCGCGAATCCGACGCCCATCGCGAACAGGTGCTGGCCGATCAGGCGGCTATGTACGCCGTGGCCGCCGCAGGTTACTCGCCCAGGGCCTACATCGAATTTTGGGACCGCATTGCGGAGACCAAGGGCAAGAAAGGCAGCTGGCTGTCAGACCTGTTTGGCACCACGACGCGGGCTTCGAAGCGCCTGCGGGAAATGGACAAATTGATTGCTTCACTCCCGCCCGACTGCGCAGGTTCTAAGGCCAGCGCGCCGGCCGGGGAATTTGAAAAGTGGAAATCCACTGTCGTGGCCTATTCAGGCCTCGGCCGCAAAGAGCGGCTGAATGCAGTGCTCTCCCGGCGCGTCCTTGACCCACCCTTGCAGGACGACCTCCAACACCTCAAGTTCAGTCCCGATGGCAACTTCGTTCTTGCCCAGGACGATTCCAGCATCCACGTGCTCTCGCGCCAGCCGTTTGAGCAGTTGTTCCGCATCGATGCCCCGGAAGCTGCCCGGGCGCAATTCACCCCCGATTCGCAGGGCGTGGTGTTCCACAACGCCGACCTGCGCGTGGAATGGTGGGATATTCCCGAGGAACGGCGCGTGGCGACTCACGAGGTGGTTTTTCCGCGCGGCTGCATCCAGACCGCGCTATCGCCCGATGGCAAGGCCCTCGCCTGCCTGGCAGGTGACTTTAGCCTGGCGCTGATCGAAGTCCCCACGGGCGCTGTGTTCTTCGAGAAAAAGAACGTTTTGGAAACCATCAGCATCTTCGACATGATCCTGCTGATGATCTTGCGAGACGTCGAAGTCGATTTGGCCCTCAATTTCATGGAGATGCATTTCTCGCCGGACAGCCGCTATTTCGCTGCGGGCAGACGCGACGACGTCTTGGCCGTGGATCTCAGTACGCGCCAGGCCCTCAAGCTGCCGGGATCTCTGAAGCGATATATGGGGCGTTTTTTCGACTTCCTGAGTCCCGATAGACTTGTTGGTGTCCATCGCGATGATTCCAAACGGTCCGCCGTGGTGGAGTTTCCTTCCGGCAAGACCCGGACCCCGGTAACCCTCGGGGCCCAGAAGGTTGCTGCGGCTACTCGCGGGGAATATGTGCTCCTTCGCCCTGTGGACAAATATCCGGTGGGAGTCTTGAATCTCCGCGAGAACAAGATTTTCATGGCCAACAACAAAACGGCGCTGGACGTCTTCGATCAGTTCTATTTGGGAGAGCGACGCAACGGGGAAGTCGGCCTGTACTCGATGGAGAAGCAGGAGCCCCTGGCGGTGGCCAAACTGTCGCACAGCCCCCTGGGCCGGTTGCGGGCCGTGGCCCTCTCGTCGGATTTGCAATGGCTGGCCGTCTCCCAGCGCAGCCGCGGCGCCGTCTGGAATCTGAACAAGGGCCAGCGCGTATTCCACGTCCGCGGGTTTCGCGGCGGGCACTTTGGCAAGGATGGCGCCCTTTACGCCGACTTTCCCAAGTTCGAGAAGATGGAGCGCAACATTGCGCGCCTGGACCCCGCGAATACCCGCATCACCGAGGGCGTTCCCGCCGAGGACGCTCGTCTCACCCAGTATGGGCGCTACCTGGTGCAGATGAAGCCGGCCAAGAAAGGCGGAGGCACACGGGAAAATGTAATCATGGAAGTCCGCGATGCCACCAACGGGGAGCTGCTCTGGACCCGCCCATTCCCCAAGGAGGCTCCCTGGACTTACATAGACACCAATGACGACAAGATGCTCATCTACTGGGGGCTGAAAAGCGATTCAGCAAAGGCGGAATTGAAGAAAGACGCCACTCTGAAAGCTCGCGCTGCTGCCATGAAGGAGAAAGAGGGCGATTACCTCATCCTTTTTGTGAATGTTCGCAACGGGGAGCCGGCCGGCAATCTCCTGGTGGAGACGGGCAAAGGTTCCTTCCACCTGCATACCGGCTATGTGGCCGGCGATCTGGTTGTGCTAACGGACTCCGCCAACCGCGTCCTCCTCTATTCACTGGCCTCGGGCCAGTTGAAGAGCCGTTTTTTCGGCAGCAAATCCACGGCCTCGAAGCAGTCCGGTCTGCTCTGCGTCGAGAACGAGCGCGGCCAGCTCACCCTTTATGACCTGTCGACCCAGGAAAAACGCGCCGAGCTTATTTTTGTCAGCCCCGTTTCCTGGGCCGAGTTCAGCGCCGACGGAAAACGCCTTTTTGTGCTTACGGCCGATCAGACTGCCTATGTTTTTGACGCGCCTGCCGCCGCAAACGCCCCGCGCGCCTCTGCCGTGCGCTAAACGCTGTCATTTCGCCAGCCGAGCAGGCAGCTCCGCCAGCGAATCGAGCAGCAAATCCGGCGGATGCTCTGCCAGGCGGTGGCTCCCCAGGCCGTAGGTCACGCCGCAGGCCCAGATTCTGGCATTCCGCGCTGTCTGCATGTCGATCTCAGAATCCCCCACCATCATCGCCTCGCCCGCTCCGATTCCAAAGTCTCTCAGCAGGATTTCCACGCCCATGGGGTCCGGTTTTTTGCGCTCGAAGCTGTTTCCCCCGTAGATGTATCTAAAATATCCGGCCACGCCGAGTCCCGCAAGGATTTCCCGGCTGATGCGCACAGGCTTGTTGGTCAGCACGGCCAGCCCGGGTACATCCTGGCGCGCCGCCAGTTGCTCCAGGCATTCCTTTGCACCGGGATAGAGCACCGTGTTGTCCAGCATGTGCTCGCGGTAATGGGCCAGAAAGAACTCCAGCGACCGCGCGATGTCTTTTTCATACGGGAGACTGTTCGACGCCGTTTCCAGTGCCCGGCGGATCAGCGCCGGCGCGCCATTGCCGATGAAACCCCCGATGCTTTCGTGTTCGAGCGTCCGGTGGCCCATCGCCGCCAGCGCCGCGTTCACAGACAGGGCCAGGTCCAGCTTAGAGTCAATCAGCGTGCCGTCCAGGTCGAAGAACAGTGCGCGCACCCCGGCAAATCTGTGGTTGTTTGTCATCCCGGACTTCCCCGCAAAACTGCAACCTGCCCGCCCTGCTCGTTTTTTTGCTCAGCTCCCGCGTTGTTTTTTCAATCCCGCAGCTTGTTACAATATCCCTTTCACATCCGTCTTGAAAGTTTCTGAGGGAGATGCATGGCCGATATCCGACCGTTTCAGGCGTACCGACACGACCCCGCCAAAGTAAGGCCCCAGGACGTCCTCACCCAGCCCTACGACAAGATTACCCCGGCGATGCAGGACCGCTATTACGCCGCGCACCCGGACAATCTCATCCCTCTCGAAAAAGGGCGCGCGCTTCCCGGCGACAGCGCTTCCAGCAACGTCTACACCCGCGCTCACCAGGCCCTGGCAGATTGGATTTCTCGCGGCATCCTGGCGCGCGACGCCCAGCCTTCGCTCTACGCCTATTTCCAGGATTTTGCCATCCCCGGCGCGGACACTGGAACCCTGCGCCGCAAGAGTTTCATCGCCCTCGGACGCCTCCAGCCATACTCCGCCGGCGTGATCCATCGCCACGAGCTGACGCTCACCGGCCCCCGCCAGGACCGCCTCGAACTGCTGCGTCACACGCGCGCACAGACCGGCCTGCTCTTTATGCTCTACGAAGACCCGGCTTTCCGTCTCAACCGGCTGCTCGACCAGGCCGCGAGGCAGCCTGCTGCTGTGCATTTCACGGATGAGTTCGGCGTCACCCACAGTCTCTGGCCGGTCAACGACTCCCTGTTGTTGCAAAAAATTGTCGCCGAGATGGCCCCCAGGAAAATTGCCATCGCCGACGGCCACCATCGCTACGAAACGGCGCTTGCCTTCCGCGATGAGTCCCTCCCTGCCGGCGCGCAACCTTCCTCCGGCAACTCCGATGCGCCTTCCGAATTCGCTATGATGGCGTTCGTCAATTTGAGCGATCCCGGCCTGCTGATTCTTCCCACTCACCGCGTGGTTGCCAATCTCCCGGCCTTCGACTTTGGCTCCCTGCGCCGGCATTCTCAGGACTGGTTTGAATGGCGGCCGGTCCCTGCCGCACAGGATTCAGGGCGTGCCCTGCTGGAGTTTCGAGAAGCTCTGGCCGAACGCGGGCGGCGCAGCCCGGCCGTTGGCGTCGCTACCCAGGGCGCCGGGTTCCAGCTGGCCTGTCTCCGTTCGGGTGCCGATCTCTCTGCGCTGCTCCCGGACCTGAGTCCGGGCCAGCGCAGTCTGGACGTCGTCCTGCTCCATCGCCTGTTGCTTGGAAAAGCCTTGGGGATTTCCGCCGACGCCGTCGCCCGGGAATCCCACATTACTTACGAACGCAGTGCGAAGACAGCTGTCGAGGCGGTCCATTCCGGCCGCGCTCAGATCGCTTTCTTGCTCAATCCCCTCCCGGCCGAGACGGTCTTCCGTATGGCCCTCGCCGATGAAGTGATGCCCCAGAAATCCACCGATTTCTATCCCAAGATGCTCAGCGGTCTCACCATTTACAGGCTTGAAGAATAGCTCGCCCTCTGCGGGACGCGCCGCGGCTCCGCTGCCACATCTCATATGAAAAGTGAAAGGGCCGGTCTGCCGACCGGCCCTGTGCGATTTCAAATATTGAATTTTCTGGCTTCAGCGTGGCCGCGCGCCGTGGTTCCCGCTTTGCCGCCCGCAGGATGCCGCTAGGATGCAAAGCTCTGGATGGCTGCGGTCTCGCTCTCGAACGTCTCAAACACGGTCAGCAGCTTGGTGATTTGCAGCACTTCCTGGAATTTCTGCCCCAGGTTGGAGAGTTTCAATGCGCTGCCCTGATTGCGCGCGCTGTGGAACGTGGCCACCAGTGTGCCCAGGCCGGCCGAATCGATGAACGTGACATTCGACATATTCAGCACAATTTTTTTCTTGTTTTCGGCCAGCAGGTTTTTCACCGCCTCGCGCATCGCCGTGCTTTCTTCCCCCAGCACGATGCGCCCTTCCAGCTGGACCACGGTTACCCCGTCCACTTCCCGGTTGGTGATTTTCAGTGCCACGTCCCCTCCTCCTCGCTCACTCAATCCTCAGCAGAAGTCCGAACACGACATATAGTACCCGCACTGCGGGCAACGTAAGCGGCAGCTCATTGAAGTTAGCTTCCGCGAACAGACAGGGCAATACTCCGATGCGTATTCTTCCCGCCCCGCGCCTCGCGCTGCATCGAGTGGCACATTCTCCGGCGCCTTCGTCTCTGCGGGTTTCTCCATCTCCAAAGCCGTATGGTTATAGCACAACCTGTCCCCTCGTCCAAGCGCAAGCGGGTTTCTCAAAATCGTTTCCGCCCGCTAAATGCCCAGCGGGACTCCGCATCTCGGGCAAACGTCCGGGCTGGATCTGCGCCCCAGGTATTTGCTGCACGCCGGGCAACGCCAGTTCTTCAGAGAAAAAATCAGCGTCCCGCCGATCACCGCGCCAATCGCCGCCGCCACTTGATTTTCCGTGACTCCGGCCACCGGCTGTCGTTTCAGGTTCTTGCCTAGCCCCGCCAGGATCAGCACCAGGGCCACCGCGGGGATGGCCACCCGCAGTTGCAGCTTTCGCCTCCGCGCAAACTCTTTCTTGAAGCCCCGCAACTCTGCCTCGGTGTATGCCATCGCGCTCGCCTGTCGCGAGTATGCTCCGCCACCCTCCGGTCACCGCCCCGCAGGGCGCGTCCCAAAATACAGCTTGCAACCGGCCGTCGCGCTGGCGCATCCTCACAGGTGGCGACGTTCCCGGCTGTATTGCATCCGGCTTATGCGCGGTCTCTGCCCCATCCCGGTCACTCTCGCAGCCTTGCTGGCACTGTGCGCGGCCACGGCCGACGCCCAGCGCCGCCGAGTGGTCGTCATCTCCACCAGCGCAGGGGGCGTGAGCAGTTCCAGAATACTCAGCCCCTCCGTTGCCGGCAGCGGCAGCTCGGCCTTGGTCACCAACCCCATTGTCGAGTTGAATGGTGTTCCTGTTTCGCTCGATGGTGCCTTTACCGGCGGCATTTCCTCAGTGCCCGCGGCAGGTTTTGATTTCACCCATCATGCTGCGGTCAACCGCAATGCGGGCGTCCGTGCGCTGATTGATCCGGTCACGCAGCACCGCCTGGCGCTGGCTCGCCAGATCCGGCGTGAAACTCCGGCCTTGGCTGTTCCTGTTGCCTTCCCGCTGCTGGTGAACAACATCCAGGTGAACGTAGCGCCCCCGCCGGTGGTGATTGTGCAGCCGGAAGGGAACACCGGCAGCGATGCAATTTCACAGCGCGTCGAGCGCCTCGAATATGCCAGCCTGCGCCACGCGGTGCCGTCCGCCACTGACTTGCAGCCTCCGCCTGTCGAAGCTGGCCCTGCGCCTCCGCAGCCGGATCCTCCGCAACTTCCGGAATTTGTCCTGCTCCGGCGCGACGGCGGACTGATCTTTGCCGTGGCCTTCAGCGCCGTACGCGAACGGCTGGTTTACATCACGGCGGATGGATTTCGCCGCTCGATGTCGCTATCCGACCTGGATTTTGAAGCCACATTGCAAATGAACGAGCAGCGCGGCACTTCCCTTCGCCTCCCGCCCGAGCCTCGCTGAGAGCGCTCTGCGTCGCCCGCTTCCTCCGCCCAAACTCCATCAATCCGGAGTTTCCTCTCCGCGGTAGGGTTCCGGCATCACATACCGCGCTTCTCGCGGCAGGCCGGCGCGCTCGAACTGGATCGTGGTGTGCGTGATTCCCAATTCCCGGGCTAATTCCCCCCGGATTTTGCCGAGCAGGTCTTCGCTTTCCGCCATGTGCATATCCGGGATGCGCACGTGGCAGGAGAGCGCGCGCAGGTCGGTCCCCAGCGTCCAGGCGTGGATATCGTGCACCTCCGAGACACCCGGCACGCGCAGAATTACGCGGGCCACGGTCTCCGTGCTCATCCCCCGCGGCATCCCCTCGAGCAGGATGTGCGTGGATTCCCGGAGGATTCCCCAGCTCGACCACAGCACGGCCGCGCCAATCAGCGCGCTGAGCGCCGGATCGACCCACAGCATCCCCGTGCGGCCGATTACCACGGCGCCGGCCAGCACGGCCACATTGCTCGCTGCGTCGCCCAGGTTGTGAATCAACAGGCTGCGCAGGTTCAAGTCCTGCCTGCCGCGCACCAGCGCCAGTGTAATCCCGCCGTTGATTGCCAGCGCCAGCACGCTCACCCACAGCATCACGTCCTCGCGTACCGGCTCCGGCTCAAGAAACCTCTGGTACGCCTCGTGGAACAGGAAGAGAGATACCGCCACCAGCAGGATGGCGTTTACAAACGCAACCAGAATTCCCGCACGATGGTAGCCCCATGTCTTCTCCTCCGTCGGCGCCCGCCGGCTCCACTTCAACGCCAGCCAGGAAAGCGCCAGCGCCGGCACGTCGGTCAGGTTGTGGGTCGCGTCGCTGATGAGCGCCAGCGAGCCGCCCAGCGCGCCGCCGGCCAGCTCCGCGGCCACCAGGATCGCTGTGGCCGCCAGCGCCGCACCCAGCACACCCCCGCTCACCGCTTTATGGTCGTGTTCGTGGCCGTGGTCCTGCGAGTGCGCGTGCATGTGCATAGTTACGAAGTGCCTGCCGGTGCGCACAGACTATCGCAGTTGGTTTTCGCCTCCAAGCGCGCTGCATCACTCACGCCTCTGCTCCGGCGCTGGGATGCGTGCGCCTGCTCGATGGCGTCGTACCATTGACTTCGCCATAGGCCCTGCCTAGTATGGCGGCTGTTTTTCGCCTGGCAATTCGCGGGGGCGGAAGGAAGTGCAGAGTTCGGATCGGGGAGCCCGGCCCGCAGTGACCGCAAAGAATGCAGCCACGGTTGGGTTCTGGGGCGTGCGTGGTTCCACGCCTACCGTGGACCGCGCCAACTCCCGGTTTGGCGGCAATACTCCGTGTCTCGAGGTGGTGGCTCCGGACGGCACGCGCTTCATTCTCGACTGCGGCACAGGCCTGCGCATGCTCGGCAATCGCCGCACCAGGACTCACGCCCACAAGGGCATTGACGCCCACATTTTCCTCACCCACTACCACTGGGATCACATCCAGGGCATCCCGTTTTTTGCTCCCTTGTACGCCCCGCAGCACCGCTTCCAATTTTATAGCTCGCGCTCCAAGCACCTCGACAACGGCAGCCTTCGCCAGGTCCTGGAATCTCACATGGCCAAGCCCTATTTCCCGGTGGACCTCTCGCAGATGCCCGCGGCACGCGATTTCATCGAGGTTGAGGGCGGCGATTCATTCGAAATTAACGGCACCAAAATCACTGCGCGCTGGCTCAATCATCCGCAGGGCTGCTTGGGCTTCCGCCTGGAGAATTCCGCCGGAATCATTGTCTATGCCACAGACAACGAGCCCGGCGTCCCGGCGCTCGACGCCAGCCTCCGCGAGCTGACCGCCGGCGCGGACATCTTCATCAACGATGCGCAGTATTCGCCGGAACAGCTTGCCGGCTCGCGCAAGGGTTGGGGTCATTCTTCCTGGCTGGAAGGCGTCAAGATTGCCCAGGAAGTCGGCGCCAAGCACCTGGTTCTGTTCCACCACGATCCCGATTCTTCCGACAAAGTCGTGGACGGCCTGCTCCGCGAGGCCCGCCAGAAATTTCCCAATGTCTGGGCTGCCGCAGAGGGTATGGTGATGACCCTCGATGGCGACGGGCTGGGCGTGGACATCCGCCACGCGCGCACCGTACGCCGCCGCGATGCCCGCTTCAGCGCCACGGTTTCCGGTGAGGGCGAGGACGGAAAATCTTTCGAGGAGCGCACGTTCATCCGCGATGTCACTTTGCAGGGTGCCTTCCTCTACCTCGCCCATCGCCCGCAGCTTCAGTCGGAGATGAAAGTGGCTATGGAAGCGCCGGCCCAGGCCGGACACCAGGGAAGCCACATCTATCTGCGCGGCTATGTGGTTCGCCGCGAGCCAGGCCCCGAGCCGCACCTCACCGGCGTCGGCCTGGTGTTCACCGAGGAACTGGACCCGGACCCCACCACGGGATAGACCGCATCCCGGACTTGCTTCCCGGCTATTTCTTCTGCGGTTTCAGCCCCTCGATCTCCCGCATCCGCGCAAACGCCCGCCTCACGTGCGGAATGGTAATCGAGCCCCCAACGATCAGCACGATGTTCAGCGCGTCAATCACCTCTTCGCGCTTCCAGCCTTCCTCCCCGCACCGTACCAGGTGGTAGGTGATGCAGTCGTCGCAACGCAGCACCGCCGACGCCACCAAGCCCAGCATTTCTTTCGTCTTCGTGTCCAGCGCGCCGGGCTCGTACGCTTGGTGGTCCAGCGCGAAAAACCTCTTGATGCCCAGGTGCCCGCACCCCAGGATTTCTTCGTTCAGCTCCGCCCGGAAGCTTTGAAAGTCCTTCAGCGAATCCGCCATGGTCTCCTCCCCGCGCGGCCATTATGCCTAAGTTCCAGGTGCGGTTAAATGACGGTACCCGCGCGATTGGCGGGCTTTCCGTTTGCATCTAACAGCTTAGGCCCGAATGAGTAGTGCCCTGCGCGCGACTTATCCCGGCTTGGTCGCGCCAATTGGTTGACAGCAGTGATACACTTGAGTGCAGCAAGATGGGCGTCCGCCCTTATTCCAGGCGAGGGTACCTATGGTCACTGAACTCAAAAAGTTGGCAGATCTCATGGCCCAAGACTCTGTGCCCAAGTGGCTGCTCGCCGAGGTGCAAAATCGGAGAGAGGCCATCGTTGCGGAATTGAGGCAGAATCGGCCTGTCACGCTCCATGGCCCCCATGGCGAGGAGGTAGTCCTGGAGCCCGATCCTGAGCCCGAGGCGTTGCCTGCTCAGAGTAAGATTGCGACTTCCAAATAAGCACAGATGCTGGCGCTGGTCGCTACCGCATTCTTTCTCCTGTATCTCTTCGCCCCCGCTTTCCTCTTCCGACGCATAGTGGGGGCATTCATCCCACTGAAGAAGGTTTCGGGGAGCCGCGAAGAGATTGCTCTACGCTACGGTTTCTCCTTGTGGCTGCCCTTTGTTTTCGCCTACTTGCTGGTCTGGTATGTCCCGGTCTTTGATCGCTGGCCTGCCGGCTTCGACGATTCGCGACCTTTGCGCAAGCAGGACCGGCGACTCCTCGGCCGCGTCCTCATCGAAGATTCATTTTTAGTTCGAGGGAGGACTCTTCCGAGCCCGGAGGGGGACCTGAAGCCGGAGCTGTCCCAGGCCAAAAAGCTGGCACAAAACTCGGAAATTATCTTCGCCGAGGAGGCCTTTTGGGATGCACTTACGCGCGACGCGCGACGCAACTTTCGCCTGTTATTTTGGTATTACGTGCTTGTGGTGATGGCTGCGGCTTGTTACGTGTATCTCGGCAAGAGATATGGCCGTCTCAAATGGAACGCTACATTTACTCGCTTGGCCGAACAGTTTTTGATTCCGAATATTTCTGAATGGCAGCTTTTGCTAACTCCTTTTACGTTCGCCAATCAACAGGCCAAGATTTTCGCCGATGTGTTGTGCACGAACAATGTGCTGTATCGAGGCCAGGTTGCCCACCATTTCTTGGATCAAAAAGAGGATCTGGCTGCTTTGATCCTGACCGATACAGCTCGTTTCGACAGGGAAGAATACGACCGGGCCCGCGTAGGCATACAGTCTGGGAAGAATACTTCGCAGTGGAGAGAACAGTTTTGGGTGGACATCCCTGGTGCCAAACTCCTGTTTCCAGCAGGGCAGATCTTCAATCTCAACTTGTCCTCGGACGCCTACGACGAAACAACACAGAGCGCCGTGCGGCGGATCTTGGAGATCGGGGTAATCATCAGCCCCCGGACTCAATTGCAGCGTCCCGGGCCTTGGGAAGCCAAGGGAATATGACTGGATTTGCGCTGGCCGCAAGCCGACGGAGCTCATGGGCGCTGCTCCCGGTAGTTACTTTACGAAAATAAGTACTTGACATTGTTTCAGTCTTCCGGCATCCTCGTCCCGCTACACTATCCCCTATGGACCACGCTCGCGCTCAACAGGCTGCCCACGACGACCTCCAGTACATCCGCCGCACCCTCGCTGCCGCCGGACATCTCAGCATCATTCCCGGCCGGGGGATGGCCGTCATCGGTTTGCTGGCACTCGCCGCTGTAGCTGCCAATTTTCGCTTCACCGGCGCGCCCTGGGATATTGCCCCGCCTGGCGAGACAGCTCTGGTCGCCTGGGCCACGCTTCTTGCCATCTCCCTGTCCATTGGCTGCTGGACGATGGCCCGCAAGGCCCGCCGCATGAACCAGCCGTTCTGGTCGCCCATCCTGCGCAAGGCCCTGTGGGGCTATGCCGCCGGGATGCTTCTGGGGGGAATTCTCAGCGCCGCGGTGATTCTCTCCGAGTCGCGCACCCTGCTCCCGGCAGTCTGGCTGGGCTGTTATGGTGCCGCGCTGATTGCCGGAGGCATCAGCTCGGTCTCCCCGGTGCGCTGGATGGGTGTCAGCTTCCTGACCCTGGCCGCGGCTGCTGCTTTCTTGTCCGCCGCCAGCTACGGATTGCCCCTGCTGGCCCTCGGTTTCGGCTGGCTGCACATCTTCTTTGGCGCCTACATTGCCTGGAGGCACGATGGCTAAGAACCACAGGTCCGAACGCCCCTCGCCGGGCGATCTCGACCCCCTCATCCACGAACGCCTTCGCTTGGGAATCTTGAGCGCACTGGCCCTGCACGAGTCCCTCACCTTCACCGAGCTGCGCGACCTCCTCGCCACCACCGACGGCAACCTCAGCGTCCAGGCCCGCAAGCTCGAAGAAGCCGGGTATGTCCTCTGCCAGAAAAAATTCGTCGGCCGCAAGCCCAACACTTCCTATCGCCTCACGGGTCGCGGCCGCTCGGCTCTCGAGTCCTATCTCGAAACCCTGGAGCGCATGCTTCCGCCCCTCGAGCAGGTCCGCCATCCGGCCCTGGCGCGGCGCGCACACCTGCGCCCGTTGACGAGCGAGGGCTGAGTCGCCAGGAATCTGGTTCGTGATCGGCTTTGAACGCGTGTCCGAATGCTATCCGAGCGGCGGCGAGCACATTCGGCACAGGGAGACGTCATGGTCAAGCGCATCGCCGCCATTGTGTTCATCTGGTTCTGCACCGCCGCGGCCTGGGCACTTCTCGGCAGCACCATCCTCTACCGCACCTATGAAACCGGCGCGGCCCTGAAAGGCCGTGTGGCTTCCACGTGGGGCACTCCCCATTCCCAATTGCCTCCATCGGCTTCCTACGGAAAGATCGTTCAGCAAAGAGAGACCCTCGTCGAAGCCGGAAAAAAGCAGGAACGCATCGTGGACCAGCGTGTCGAGACTCCGCTGCCTCTCGATAGCAGCCGCATCCTCGTCGACCTCGATTTGGAGCACCGCCAGAAAGGTCTGCTCTGGTACAGCACCTACAAAGTCGCGTTCTCAGGCGCCTATCGTTTCCGCAATAGCAGCGACGCCGCGCAAGACGTGCAGTTCTCGCTGAAATTTCCGGCCGAACGCGCCATTTACGACGACCTCGTCTTCGAGCTTGATGGCCGCCCGCTCGCGGTCACCAATTCGGATTCTTCCGCCCAGGCCACGGCCCAGCTCGGCCCGGGCCAGACCGGCGTGTTGAAGGTGGGATACCACTCGCAGGGTCTGGACAACTGGACCTACAGCTTCGGCCCCGAGATTTCGCAGGTCCGCGATTTCCAGCTCAAGATGACCACGAATTTCCGGGACATTGATTTCCCCGACGACACCCTTTCTCCCTCTGAAAAGCGGGAGGCTTCGGGCGGGATGGAGCTGGCGTGGAACTACTCGAATCTGCTCACCGGCATTCGCATCGGCATGGTTCTCCCCGGCAAGCTCCAGCCCGGACCCCTGGCCGGCCAGATCAGTTTCTTCGCCCCCGTTTCCCTGTTCTTCTTCTTTTTTCTGATGTTCATTATCACCACGATGCGCAATATCGAGCTGCACCCGATGAACTACTTTTTCCTGGCCGCAGCTTTCTTCGCGTTTCACTTGCTGCTGGCTTACCTGGTGGACCACATCTCGATCCACGTGGCCTTTGGCGTCTGTTCCGCTGTCTCGATTTTTCTGGTCGTCAGCTATCTCAGGCTGGTGGTGGGGATGCGCTTTGCCGCCCTGGAAGCCGGCATCTCCCAGTTCATCTACCTGGTTCTGTTTTCCTACGCGTTTTTCTTCAAAGGGTTCACCGGCCTGTCGGTCACCATCGGCGCCATTCTCACTCTCTTTGTGGTGATGCAACTGACTGGGCGCGTCCGCTGGTCCGAAAAATTCGCTCCCACCGCCGGCTAGCCCGGATTTCTCACTGAGCTAGACACAAGAGCCCACCCGGGGCGCTGCCCCGAACCTTCGGGGCTGCGCCCCTTGCCCTCCGCCTGTTGTTCCGGTGACAAATACGGCTAGCACGATCCCAAATCGCGAAATCGCGAAATCACTAAATCTCAAAATTCCCCCGCCCTACTCTCTTGCCAATCTCCGCCCCGGCCTTTCTCCCGTTGTTTTCCCCTCGCTCCACACCAGCGCCCCGTTCACCCACACTTTCTCAATCCCGGTGGACAGTTTGTATGGCTCCGGAAAGGTCGAATTGTCGATCACCGTCGTCGGGTCGAACAGCACCAGGTCCGCATACGCGCCCTTGCGGATCACCCCGCGGTTTTTCAGTTTCAACCTCCGCGCCGGGAGCGAGGTCATTTTGCGGATTGCCTCTTCGAGCGTGAGCCATTGCTTTTCGCGCACGAACCGGCCCAGCACCCTGGGGTAAGTACCTGCTCCCCTGGGGTGGGGCATTCCGATTCCGCCGTCGCTCGAGACCATCACCCACGGCTGCGTATAGAACGCGCGGATGTCCGCCTCGATTATGGATTTCCCAATCACCCCGGCCCCGCCGTCCTTCACAACCTGAATGAATAGTTCCACCGGTGTGATGCCTTTCGATTTCGCGATCTCCTCCAGATTGCGGAATTCGTACTCCGGGCGCGCCGCGTGCCGCACGATGGTCACGTTTGCTGCGCCTCCCACGTCCTCCAGGGCCTTCTGCACGCTTGCCGGGTCGTCGTACTTCTTGTTCGGCACCAGCACCGTAATCGTCGAGGCCCATGCCTCGTAGGGATAGCAGTCCGCGGTGATGTCCAGTCCCCGCCGCCGCGCTTCTTCCACCAGGCGGATTGCCTCCCCCGCCTTGTTCCACACCCCGACGGTT
>Ga0247727_10008938_pt1 | contig 18393 bp, 17 predicted proteins | sample WisWelCaveWW1625_FD_202498 | JGI IMG/M metagenome (GOLD analysis project Ga0247727, IMG submission 202498) | Biofilm microbial communities from Wishing Well Cave, Virginia, United States - WW16-25 | ecosystem: Environmental > Aquatic > Deep subsurface > Groundwater > Cave microbial mat | place... | reverse complement strand
ATGCTTGCGCCGTCGCAAACCGGCGGTCGAATTCCGCCATCGTTCGCGGATAGTCCCCCTCGGCCACCTCCGGATACTACGCATGGTAGTTACTGGAGGCAAGTGGATATGCCTTAGCTAGCTAGTAGCTAGTGGGTAGTAGAAGACCGGAAGTAGACAGTAGAGGCCGGCGATGAGCTGGCCTCTTTCATTTGGCCCCGTTACAACCCTCGCGCGGGGCGAGCCCGACGCCCGAAGCGCGCACTGGCAAGGGCGACAGCCCCGCGCTAGAAGACTAGGGGCTATCAGCGCGGATGAGACATCGGTGCCGCAACGTGACGGAGGCATGCTCGCACTGAGCGAGCCTCCGCAAGGAGGCGAGTCGAAGTGATCAACGCCATCCACGCCGTCATCCTGATCGTCAAGGACCTCGAGGCGCAGAAGCGCTTCTACCGCGACGTGCTGGGGCTCGCGATCGCCGGCGACTACGGCGACGCGGTCTTCTTCGACGTCGGCGGCCAGACGCTCGGCCTCTTCGCGAAGAGCCACCACGCCGAGGGTACGGCGCGGCTCGAGGGCGCGGCGAAGGGGATCTCGCACCTGGAGTTCTCGATCGACGCGTCGAAACGGGCGGCGCTCGAAGAGCGCCTGCGCGAGGCGGGCTTTCATGCCTACCGCGACAATTTCTGCGACGCGGACGGGAATCTGTTTCATTTCGCGCCGTGACAGGCCTGATAATCAACAGCGCCATGCGCGATCTGCCGGTCTACCACGTCGACGCCTTCACGACCCAGCCGTTCGGCGGCAATCCCGCCGGCGTCGTCCTCGAGGCCGACGGCCTCGACGAGCGCGACATGCAGCTGATCGCCCGCGAGCTGAAGCACTCCGAGACCGCGTTCGTCCTCGCGCCCCGACAGGGCGGCAGCTACCGCATCCGGTTCTTCACGCCGATGCAGGAAGTCGGCCTCTGCGGCCACGCGACCATCGCGGCAGCGTGGGTGCTGCACCGCGAACGCAAAGTACCGGCCGCGCTCCGGCAGGAGACGAACGTCGGCATCCTTGATCTGCGCATCGATCGCACCACCGTCTGGATGACGCAGGCGCCGCCCCGCGTCGAGCCGGTCGAACTCGCGACCGGCGAGATCGCCGACATCCTCAACATCATGCCCGCCGACATTGCCGTCTCGATCGGCCCGATCCAGCGCGCCTACACCGGCAACCACCATCTCATCGTCCCCATCTGGACGCGTGAGGCGATCGACGAGACGATTCCCGATCTGGCGCGGCTCGCGCGGCTCAACGTCGATCTGCGGTGCGAGACGACGCACCTCTGGTGCGCAAAGGACCTCGCGACGAGCGAGACGATCTACACGCGTGATTTCGCGCCAGCTGTCGGCGTCCCGGAAGATCCCGTCACCGGCACCGCCAACGGAGCGCTCGGCGGCTACCTCGCCCTCAACAAGCTGCTGAAGAAGTCCGAGTTCGTCGTGGAGCAGGGGAATGCCATCGACCGCCCGGGCCGCGTGGTCGTCCGCGCAACGACCTCGTCGGTCGAGATTGGCGGCGAGGCGGTCATCGTCTCGAGGGGCACGCTCTCGCTGTGAAGTTCGACGAGCTCTTCCGCGATTCGATCGGCTTCTGGCGGATCTGGACGTACGTCGTCGGCCGCCGGATCCTCGACGCGCTCCCGTCGACCGAGAGGGAGCTCCGCCGCATCGCGAAGCCCGGGCCGCTTGCCGTCTGGCTTGACGCCGCCGAGGCGCTGGGGCTGATCCGACGAGGTCGGACGATCACGCTCGCGACCGGTGTGAAGAAGCTCCTGGTCGATCGAATGGACCCCGACTACCTCGGCGGCCACCTGCTTTACGGCGCGATCCGGTCGCTCGACTACGACGCGTTCGACGGCTTCTTCCGGCGCGGCAAGGCGCTCAACCACCTCGCCCGGCCGCGCCGCAACCTGGCGGTGGAAGAGGCGACCCACTGGGACCACGTCATGTTCCTGGAGAAGCTCCCCGCCGCGATCCGCGCGCGGCTCCGCGCCGGCGGCGATGTGATCGAGCTCGGCTGCGGAACCGGCGCGTGGCTCCGCCGGATGCGCCGCGAGTTCCCGCGCGCGCGGTTTTCCGGCTGCGATCCCGACCCGGAGACGAAGGCCGAGCGGGGATTCGCCGAGACGTGGGGCCGGACCTCCTCCGCGGACATCGTCTATCTCGGCGAGGTCCTGCACCTCACCGATCGCCCGAGGACGCTCGCCAACTGCTCGCGACTGCTGCGACCGGGCGGTGTGCTCCTCGTGCTCGAGGGCTTCATGCCGGAGCGTGTCTCGCGGCGGCCGATGGAGTCGATGCTCTTCGCCATGCAGCTCGACCAGGCGCTCCAAGGCGTTCGATTCATGCGACGGAGCGAACTGGTCCCACCCCCCGGCTTCTCACGCCCGCGCTTCATCACGCTGGGCGGCTGCGTCGCGCTGGCGCTGATGACGAAAGCGTAGCGGGTAGCTGGTGGATGGTAGCGGGTAGCAGATGTACGCGGCCTTCGGCCGCTCCCTCTACTCCCGTACTCACTGTAGAGCGCGCCGTCAGCGGCGCGCATTCCTCTGCTACCAGCTCCTATCCACTGGCTACCAGCTACTTCTTCTCCTTCTTCGCCGTGAACTTCGTGCAGGTCATGGTGATCCCCTCCATCTTCAGGTAGACGAAGTGGCCGGGGACCTCCTCGCTGTACCAGATCTCCATCTTGAGGCTCGCCTCGCCCTTGCAGTTCTTCTCGGCAGGCTCCCAGGCGTGGCACGACACTTCCTTCTCGCCGATCTTCAGCTTCTTCTCGGACCACTTCGACTCGTCCTTGTGGCCCTGGAGCGCCTTGCCGCAAAGCGGGCAGTCGCCCTGGGGGCCCGCCGGGTCGTTCGGCTTGGCGTCCTCAGTGCCCTCCATCGGGTCCGGGAGCGTCGCCATCCGGGTTACCGTCTTGAGGTGGATGACCCCGGCCTCCTTCGTGTCGATCGTCTTGGTGAGGGTCATCTTGGTGCCCGACGCATCCATCTCGAATTCGACGCTCGATCCGACCGCGAACCCGTTCCACGCCTTGAACGGGTCGTGAAGGTAGGCCTGGGCCTTCGCCGCGGCCCGCTTCGAGTCGAATTTCGTGCAGGTGATCGTGACCGACTCCGCCTTCAGCAGCACGATGTGGCCCGGCACCTCCTCGCTGTACCAGATCTCCATCTTGTTGGCGTTCTCCTTGCCGTCGCAGAGCTTCGCCGGAGACTCCCAGACGTGGCAGGCCAACTCCTTCTCGCCGACCTTCATTTTCTTCTCGGACCAGCGCGATTCGTCCTTGTGGCCCTTGAACGGTTTGCCGCACAGGGCGCAGTCGCCCTCGACCGGCGCCGCCGCGGACTTCTTGACGTCCTCGGCACCCGCCATCGGATCGGCGAGGTTCTTGAGCGTCGTCGATGTCGTGAGATGAATGACGTCGGCTTCCTTCGCGCTGCTGGTCTTGGTCACCGTCATGACCGTCCCGCTCGTCTTCAGCTCCAGCTCCACGCTGGCGCCCTTGTCGAAGGCGTTCCAGGCCTTGAAGGCGTCGTAGGTGAACTTCAAGGCGGCGGGCGATTCGAGCGATGACGGCTCCTCCTGGATCTCGGGTTTCGCGACGAACTTCGTGCAGGTCAGCAGGAACGTATCGGACTTCATGTAGACGAAGTGGCCGGGGATCTCCAGGCAGTAGCGGATTTCGAACGTCGGCACCTCCTCGCCCTTGCAGTTCTTGCCGGAGGTCTGGCAGTTGAGGACTTTCATCTCCTTCCCGTCGATCGTCATCGTCCCGTCGCTCCAGGTTCCGAGGTCCGGGTGGTCCTTCGTCGGCTTCCCGCAGATAACGCAATCGGCGGCCGCCACGGTCCTCGTGACATCCTCGGCGGAGGAGATCGGGTCAGCGACCGCCGCCATCTTCAGCGTGGTCTTGAGATGGATGACGTCGGCCTTCTTGCTGTCGAGCGTCTTCGTCGAGGTCATCTTGCTTCCGGAGACCTCCATTTCGAACTCCACGCTGGAGCCTTCCTTGAACGCATTCCAGGACTTGAAGGCGTCGTACGTGTACTTCGGCTGAGTCTTCGAATCCTGGGGGGACAGGGCTACGAGCAGGAGCAGCGGGACCGCGCGAAGCAGGGTCATGGGGTCACCTCGTCAATGACGGGAGCATACCACGGGGAAAAAAGAAGGGCTCCCTTTCGGGAGCCCTTCCGGCGAATCAACAGGTTTGGACTACTTCTTCTCGAAGGCCGTGGCCGTCATCGTCACCGCGGCGCTCTTCATCATGACCATCTGGCCCGGCACGTCATCGCTGTACCAGATTTCCATCTTGTTCGCGTTGTCCTTGCCATCGCAGGTCTTGGCAGCGGACTCCATGACGTGACACTTCACGTCCTTGCCGTCGACCTTCATGGTCTTGTCGGACCACTTGGACTCATCCTTGTGATCCTTGTAGGGCTTCTTGCAAAGGGCGCACTCGCCCTCGACAGCCTTGCCGTCCGGCTTCTTGACGTCTTCGTCGCCGGCCATCGGGTCGGGCATGGCCGCCATCTTCGTCGAGGTCTTCAGCTTGATGGTGTCGCCATCCTTCTTGTCCCGGGTCTTCTTGATCGACATCTTGCTGCCCGAGGCATCCATGTCGAAGGTGACCGAGGAGCCGTCCTTACAGCTATCCCAGCTCTTCCAGGCGTCCGGCGCCCACTTCGCGGGCTCCGGCGTCTTGGTGCCGCCGCCGCCCGTCGTCGTCCCGCCGCCGCCAGCCGTCGTCGTGCCCTTGCCACCGTCCGCCGGCTTGTTGTCGCACGCCACGAGCCCCGCCACGAGGCTCAGAACCACGAGAATTCGCGCCATCCCAATTCCTCCTTCAAAGTTTCCAGTAATCAGGTCCAGTGTTCTACTCGATTTGCAGGGACAAGTCCATGGGGAACCGCAATAAGAAATGGATAAGCCTCAGAGCCGCTTCGTTACGTAGAATCGGCAGACCCCTATGGGACCGGCCCTCCTTCCCGAACCCCTCGTCGCCGGAAACCGCGTCACCCTCCTCCATAACGGGGCGGAGGCCTATCCCTGTATCCTGGACGCCATTGCGGGGGCCTCCCACTCCATCCTCATCGAGATGTACACCTGGGCCAACGACGCCACGGGCCGACGTTTCGCCGACGCCGTCGCCGAGCGGGCCAGGGCCGGCGTCCAGGTTCGAATCCTATACGACGCCGTCGGCTCGAAGGAGACCCCCACCAGCCTGTGGTCGCAGCTGCGCCTCGCCGGCGCCGCAGTGACGCCGTACCGCCCCCTGGGCTGGTTCGGCACCCGCAAGCGCGACCACCGGAAGCTCTATGTCATCGACGGCCGCCGGGCTTTCGTCGGCGGCCTCAATATCGCCGACGAGTACGCCGCCGACTGGCGCGACACGGGCCTCGAGCTGGAGGGGCCGATCGCCGCCGGGCTCATCAAGCTCTTCGCCGAGACGTGGACCGCCGAAGAGGACGACGCGCTCTGGCGGCCGAACCCGCCGCCGCCCGCCGCGCCCGCGGGCCCCGTTCCCGCAGGCATCCTGAGCGGCAACAACTGGCGCGACTACCGCTCGATCGCGGCGGCCTATCTCCACGCCGTCAAGCAGGCCCGCTCGCGCCTCTGGATCGCCAACGCCTACTTCATGCCCAGCCTCCCGTTCCTGCGCGCCCTTCGCAAGGCCCGCCGGCGCGGCGTGGACGTCCGCATCCTCGTCCCCAGCAGGACGGACGCCTGGCCGGTCTACCACGCCACCCGATCCCTCTTCGCCAACCTTCTCGCGACCGGCATCCGCGTCTTCGAATGGCGCGGCCCGATGATGCACGCGAAGACCGCCGTCATCGACGGCGAACTCTGCCTGGTCGGCTCGTACAACCTGGACCACCTGAGCTTCGCCCGCAACCTCGAGCTCAGCGTCGCCGTCAACGATTCCGTGCTGGGGTCGGCGATGGAGGCCATGTACGAGAAGGACCTCGAGAACTCCGACGAGGTCAATCGGGAGAAGTGGAAGCAGCGCCCGTGGTCGCAGAAGACCCTGGAATGGTTTTGGCGTTTGTTTAGGTCAGCGCTGTGACGTACGCGTGCTTGCCCTGAGCGAGGCCACTCGGTGGCCGAGTCGAAGGGGTTTTGGCGGTTGTTCAGATCCGCGCTGTGACGCACGCGTGCTTGCCCTGAGCGAGGCCACTCCGGGTGGCCGAGTCGAAGGGGTTTTGGCGGTTGTTCAGATCAGCCCTCTAGCCCCGATAGGCGAGCTCACCGTTGCGCCCTCTTCCACAGCATCGGCGACGGCGTCACCGTCACCGGCTGGCCGTCGACCAGCACGACGACCACCGTGCGACCGTTGTCCGCGCGTACGCTCGCGCCGGGCATCGCCAGCACCCGCTGAAAGTCGGCCACGACGCCCGCGTCCACCCAGCGCTCGCCGTCGATGCGCGACAGGAACTCCAGCAGCGTCGTCGTGTCGCCGCGGCGGCGGGCGCAGTCGGCGCCCCAGTAGGCTGCACCGTTCGCCAGCGGGCTCGACGGATGCTCATCGCAGAACAGGTCGAAGAGCGTCTCGGCCTGCCGGGTCTGCCCCGCGAAGTAGCTCGCCCGCGCCGCGGCGAACCTCGAGACCTCGTCGTCGCCCGACGGCATCGTGATCCGCGCCGTCCCGCGGAAGTAGGGCCGCAGCCGCCCGCACATCTCCGCCGCATCGGCGTCCGCGAGCGCCCGCCGGATTTCGCTCACCGGCCGGCCCGCCTGGATCAGCTCGCCGACGCGCTTGAAGACCGCGACATACCGCGACGGCTCCTCGCCGAAGTGGCGGGCGACGTCGCCGGGCTCGAGGGCGCCGGTCGCCTCGCGGAGCCCCGAGACTTCCCATTCCGCCGCGAGCAGGCGCGGATCGTCGAGCCGCTCCGCCTGCCGGCAGAAGGTCTCCGAGACGGCGAGATGCGCCCCCAGGCGGCGCTCGATCTCGTCGCTCGACGTGCTCGTCAGGAAGACGAGGTAGAGGACGGCGAGCAGGACCGCCGCCGCGGCGCCCAGCCAGCGGAGGGTGACTCGCGGCGCGCGGTACGGAGCGGCGAGCGACGGCATCTCCTGCTTGATCGCTTCCAGCAGCCGCACTTCACGGCCGCACGCGGCGCATTCGGCGGTGTGGGCGTCAAGCTCCGACCGCGTCGCGGCGTCCAGCGCCTCGAGCGGCTCGTTCCTCCAGACCGCCTTCGCTTCAATACAGTTCACAGGAGAGCCTTCACCGCATCCTTGAGCCGGTTCCGCGCGCGGACCAGCCGGACGCTGAGCGCCTTCTCGGCGATCCCCACCGCCTCCGCCGCCTCGCGGTAGCTCAGTCCATTCATATCGCACAGCACCAGCACGTCCCGGTCGTTTTCGTCGAGCCCGTCGAGCGCGCGTCGAACGAGCTCGCGCAGCTCCCGCCGTTCGATCTCTTCGACCGGACCCCTCGCCTCGCGCTCTTCACGCTCCACGCCTTCCCGCGCCGACGCACGCAGCCGGGCGCGACGATGATTCAGCGCGCCGTTGCGCGCGATCCGGAAGAGCCAGCCGGCAAAGCTCCCGCCCGCAGGGTCGAAGTTCGCGGCGTTCCGGCACGCCGACGCGAGCGTCTCCTGGACGACGTCCTCGGCCGCGTGCTCGTCGCGCAGGTACGCCATCACGAAGTTCTTCAGGCCCGTCGCGTAGCGGTCGACCAGAGAGCGCGCCGCGGCACCGTCTCCGCGGCGGAGAGCATCAAGCTCCTCCGGCGAGAACAACACCGCAGGCAGGGAATGACTACCGGGAATGTCGCCCACCGCAGGAGCTAACCGGCGCTCTGGCTTGCGGTTCGGCGACTTCGTACATCACATCGAACCCGCCACCGCTTGCGCCTCCCCTTGGCGCAAGCTACGGCGTGGCACGCCGTAGCCTTTGGCGAAGGCGGCATCGAACCTCGTACATCGAACATTCGGCGTTTTCCCCGTAGTGTTCCTCGTCGTCCGGTGTTCTCCTCTGCATGAAGAACGTACTCCTGGCCTTCATCACGGGCGGCCTGTTCATCGGAACCGCCGTCTTCGCGGCCAGCCGCCGCGCCCAGCCGATCATCCCCCCGAAGAGTCCGGTCGCCGCTCCCGGCGGCAAGACCGACGCACCGCCCCCGCGCGGCGATGCTCCCGTCCCGCCCGGCGACGAGCTCGCCCGCATGAAGGCGGAGAACGACTCCCTCAAGAAGCAGATCGCCGACCTCGAGGCGAAGAAGGCCGACCCGAAGGGCTCGAACGCCGATCCGCTGACCCAGATGTACTCCGGCACGAAGCTGATGGACGACGCGCTCAAGCAGAAGCTCGCGCTCACGCCCGACCAGGAAACGAAGATGCGCGACGCCATCCTCAAGTTCCTCAAGGACTCCCAGGCGGTCTGGGCGCGCACCGACCTCAACTTCCAGCAGAAGGAGGCGGAAATCGAGAGGCTGAAGCTCGCGCTCGAGCCGGAGTTCCAGGCCATCCTCTCGGGCCAGCAGTACACGGAGATGATGGCCGCCCGCACCGACAAGAAGACCAAGGCGCGTGAAGCCGCCATCGGCTCCGAGTCGAAGGGCTACAACCAGTTCCTCGGTCTCGACGACACGCAGCAGAAGCAGATGGAGGGGATCGTCCGCGGCTACTACGACGCGAACCCCACCCAGAAGCCCGGCTACAAGTGGATGTACGACCAGAACGTGCGCGACCAGATCCAGGCGATCCTCAAGACCACCGACCAGATCGAGAAATTCACCAAGAACATCAAGGGCCTCGACTCGGCCCGCAAATGAACACGGAAAAACACGGAAGAACCCAGAAGAGACACAGGAGAAAAAATGAAGACACTGCTGATGATCGTGGCGATGGCGGCTTCCGTCGTGGCCCAGGACGAAGGGAACCGGCAGGAAGAAAAGAAAAAGCACGAAGGACAGATGCGCATGCTCCAGGTCGAGCAGTCGGCCGGAACGCTTCTCGACATGGTGGATGGCACCGGTGCGGGCGTCTTCTACTCGATGGGCGCCAGGGAAGGCAGCGGCGGCGGCATCAAGATGGTCGAAGGCGGCGCGGGCGGCACGAAGTACGTCCAGGGCAGCGGCGGCGGCGTGGCGATGCCCGCAGGCTCGCGCGCCAATTGGGTCGGCGGCGGCACGCTCCTGGATCTCGTCGATCGCTAGGACGACGAGGATAGTCCGCGGTCATCGGCCTGCGGCGACGACGATGCAGGGCGGATAGACAGGATAGCCGGACCGTCTTCGGGTTCGGGCTATCCGGTTCCTGGTTCCGACCTTCCGGCTATCGGGTCTTCGCTATCCGGTCTATCCGTCGTCTGCCCCGCATGGGGGCAGACGACAACCCGCTATCTTCTCCCCCCGCAGCAAACATTTCCCACGGGCCGGTCGTCTAACGGTAGAGTTATCCCGTGGCCAAGAAACGCGACACCGGCCGCCGTAAGCTTGACGCCACCAAGGCGCTGCCCGAAGTCGTCCGCCGCCTCCTCGCGATCACCGACCCCGACGAACTCCTCGTCAAGACCGTCGGCGTCTGCCGCGAGGCCCTCGGGGCCGACGAAATCTCCCTCATGCTGGTCGACGAAGACGACCTCGTCGAGCACGAGATCGACGGCAAGACGCTCCGCGAGCAGCGCTACCGCGTGCGCATCGGGGAAGAGGGCGTCACGGGCATCTGCGCCGCGCACCGACAGACGATCATCGTCTCCGATGTCCGGAAGGACAGACGGTACAAGAAGATCACCGCGGCGACGCGCTCCGAAGCCTGCGTGCCCATCGTCGCGGGCGACCGGCTGCTCGGCGTCCTGAACTTCGAAAGCTCGAAGATCGGCTTCTTCAACCTGACCGACCGCCACCTCCTGGAGCTGCTCGCGTCGCAGATCGCCGTCGGCCTCCGTCTCGAGGAGCTCCATCATCGCGGCCAGCGCCTCTCGACCCAGCTGGGAATGCTCAACAACCTGAGCCGCGCGGGCACCGCGATGGCGCCCCGCGCCTTCCTGCAGCGCGTCGTCGACCAGGTCCGCCGGACGTTCGACAGCACCTACGCCGCCATCCTCGTCGGCGACTACGCCCGCGAACGGCTCGTCATCGTCGCCGAGTCGGGGGCCTCCGCGGAGCACTGCGTCGGCCCCGACGCCTCGATCCCGTTCGGCAGGGGCATGACCGGCAGCGCCTTCAAGATCGGCGAGACGGTCAACGCCCGCGACGTCCTCAAGAACGCCGACTACTTCGCCCACATCGCCCAGACACGCAGCGAGATCGACGTTCCGATCCGCGCGGGCGACCGCTGCCTCGGCATCATCGGCGCGCAGTCGGACGAGGTCGGCGCCTACACCGAGGACGAAGTCCAGACCCTGGAAACGCTCGCCCGCTTCCTGGTCCCGCTGCTCCAGCGATCGGAGCTCACCGACCTCGTGAAGGCATGAAGGGCACCCCCGCCTCCGCGCTTTCCTCGCTCGTCAAGGAGCTCCTCGCCATCGGCGATCCCGACGAGCTCCTCTCCGGGGCGCTGAAGCTCTGCCGGAACTTCGTCGGGGCCGACGAGGTTGCCGTCGCGCTCGTCGAGGGGGACGAACTGGTCGAGCACGAAATCGACGGCACCTCCCTCCGCCAGCAGCGCGTGCGGCTGAAGATCGGCGAGCAGGGGCTGGGCGGCTGGGTGGCGGCGAAGAAAAAGCCTCTCATCGTTCCCGACGTGAAAAAGGACAGGCGCTACGTCCAGACGAGCGCCGCGACCCGCAGCGAGGCGCTGATTCCGCTCCTCCAGGGCGACGACCTCGTCGGCGTGCTCAACTTCGAGAGCTCGACAGCCGGCTTCTTCAAGGCGGGCGACCTCGCGATCCTGGAGCTCCTCGCGTCGCAGGTCGCCATCGGTCTGCGGCTCGAACGGGCGCGGCGCCGCGAAGTGCGGCTGGCCATGGAGATCGGCGTCCTCAACAACATCGGCCGCGCCCAGCAGATGATGGAGCCGCCCGCCTTCCTCCAGCGAGTGGTCGACCAGGTCCGCCGCGCCTTCGACTGCGGCTACACCGGCGTCTTCGCCGGCGACTACCGGCGCGAATGCCTGGTGCTCCTCGCGCAATCGTCTGCCTTCCCGCTCGACGTGAAGCCGGGCGCCACGCAGGCCTTCGGCAAGGGCCTGTTCGGCGAGACGTTCAAAGTCGGCGAGACCGTCCACATCCGCGACGTCCGCAAGCACGCGAAGTATGTCCCCGTCATCAAGGAGACGCTCAGCGAGCTCGACGTCCCGATCCGCGCGGGGGACCGCTGCATCGGGCTGATCGACGCCCAGTCGCCGCAGGTCGGCGCGTTCTCGGAGGACGAGGTCGAGGCGATGGAGACGCTGGCGCGGTTCCTGGTCCCGACGCTTCAGACCGTGGGCCGCGAATGAGACCACGTTCTACGGTCTACGGTCTACGGTCTACGGTTTCCGGTCCCCGCCCTTGACGATCGATTTCCAGCCTTCTCGGAACGTCGGGTAGACGGGCTTCCCGCCTTCGCTCGCAACGGCGAGCTTCGGCGTGGCGCGCCGTCCCGTTACTTCGGCAAGGCCCGAACCACCGCCTTCCATCCTTCTCGAAACGTGGGGTACACGGGCTTCCACCCCAGCTCTTCCTTGATCTTCGTGTTGTCGACGGCAAGCGACGCCGTCACCGCCGAGTAGAACGTCGGGCCCAGGTAGAGCCACGCGAGCGCCATCGGCAGACGGTGCGGGTCCTTCACGTGCAGCTGGGTCGAAAGCCACGAGAGGAATTCCTTCGCCGGCACCGGGCGGTCGTCGACGACGTTCCACGTCCCGGTCTTGCCCGCTTCGACGACGGCGGCGAACGCCGCGGCCGCGTCGTCGGTCTGGACGTAGGTCGTGACGTTGTCGCCATCGCCGATGTAGGGGAGCTTGCGGGCGCGGGTCCGTTCGATGATCCACTTCGTCCGCGGATCATCGGCGGCATACAAGAGGCCGCAGCGCAGAATCGCCGCCGGCCGGCCCGAGGCCGCCACCAACCGCTCCATCTCGGCGGCGCTTCGGACCCACTTGTGCGGCCTGCCGATCGCCGCCGTCTCCCGCACGAGCCCCGGCCGCGAGCCGTAGACGAGCGCGATCGATTCCTGCACGTAGAGCTTCGCGGCGGCGGCGGCGGCGAGCAGGTTCTTCGTCCCCTCGACGCGGATCCGGTCGTTGAGCCTCCAGTCGCCGCCTTTCGGCTGGGTGGGAACCGCCGTCGCCAGGTGCATGACGACGTCGCATCCCTCCGCCGCCTTCGCCACCGACGCGGCATCGAAGAGATCGGCACGGCGCGGCTCGGCGCCCATCGCCTTGAGCGCGGCGTCGTTCTCGTCGCGCCTTGAGAGGCCGACGATGGCGTGGCCCCTCGCGGCAAGGATCGGAACGACCCGGCGGCCGAGGGCGCCTGTCGCGCCCGCGATAAAGACCTTCATGGGGAAGCAGAGGTTAGCACACGAGCCTCCGCGGCGGGCGTTGAGTTATTCATGCGGATGGCGCTGCTCGGGCTCGTCTTCTTCTCCGTTCAAGACCCCAACCAGTGGGTTGAGTTCGAGAGCTGCGAAGCCGACCACCCCCCGAAGCTCGTCATCGACGGCAGGGACTACGCCGCGACCGATGACACGGTCCTGATCTCGTACCTCGCCGACAAGGCGTGGCCGAGGCTGCCGGGGCTTTCAATCTCGCTCGGCGACACCAACCGCGCGCTCATTCGATTCGACCTCCGCGCCGTCAAGGAGCCGAAGAAGGCGGAGCTCGTGCTGGCCGCGAAGCTCTCGCAGATGCCGCCCAAGGAGCCGTTCGAAATCGGCGTCCATGCCGTCACGGCCGACTGGGACGATGCGACGACGTGGAATTCGCAGCCCGCCTTCAGCGCGGAGCCGGGGGCGAAGGCGACGATCGCGCCGAAAGCGGGCGAGGTGCGCATCGACGTCACGGAGCTGCTGAAGAAGGGCCTGAAGCACGGGCTGCTGCTCAAGGTGACGAAGCCGGTCGGCACTCCTGGCGCCGAAGGGCGTGAAATCGAGGACGCGCTGCGCCGCATGATGGCGTGGAAGACCCCCGTCGTCGCGAGCAAGAGCGGAAAGCCCGTGCTCGCGTTCGTGACCGCCGAGGACGACAGCCCGCTCGGCATGGCCGTCGGCGAAAGCGCGCTGCTCGCCTGCCTGGCGCATCCCGATCTCCAGGCGCACCTCGCCCGGTACGCGACGACGCGGATCGTCGTCAATCCCGCGTCCTATCCGGACGGCACGATCGAGGCGCTTGGGATGGCGATGAAAGACGCGAAGCCGCCATCGCTGGTGATTCTCGATGACGGCAAGGTCGTGGCGACGCTCGCCAGCATCGGCACGTTTGACGTCGATCTCTTCGTGAACTTCCTCCGGAAGCCGCTGAAGGATCCGCCGAAGCTGCAAGAAGCGCTGAAAGGCTGCTCGCTGCTGCGGGCCGGAAAGTTCGCCGAGGCGCGCAAGGCCCTCGTCGAGGATCCCGAGTCCCTTTACTGGCTCGGCTGCCTGGAGTGGCGCGACCGTGAACCGGAGAAGGCGCGCGCCGCGTGGGAGAAGGCGGCGAAGGCGAAGTCGCCGTGGGCGCTCAAGGCGAAGGCGCGCCTCGCCTGGCCGGAGCGGATCGCGAGCTTCGAGACGCTGGCGGCGGCGGAGGCCGTTGGGACGACCACCGAAGTCCCGGCGAAGGACGCGAAGCGCGCGTTCGAGCGCGCGGCCGACTACCTGATCGAGCAGCAGCTGAAGGATGGGAGCTGGCCGGTGCCGGAGCAGCCGGAGGTCTATCGCGCCGCGGTGACGGCGCTTTCGGCGCACGCGCTCTTCGCGTGGGGCGACTCGTTCGCCGATGAGCGCAGGAAGCGCGCGGCCGACGCCGTGTCGCGCGCGACCGACTGGATGCGGGTCTACGTCGCGAAAGCCGATCCGGGGACGGCCAACTCGTGGGGCACCGCCTACCTGCTCGACTATTTCCTGGAGCGCCACGCGGCGAACAAGGCGTTCGCGCCGTCGGTGGAGAAGGCGATCGCGCTGCACGTTGGCGGGCAGCTGCCGAGCGGCGCCTGGAGCTACGACCACGGCTTCGGGACGCGCTGGAAGGGCGGCTTCGGGGGATGGCCGAAGACCGACAAGGGCCGGGCGCACAGCATGAACACCGGGCCGGCGCTCGTCTCGCTCGGCCGCGCGAAGAAGTCCGGCTTCAAGATCGATGACGCCGTGATCAAGAAGGGCGTCGAGGCGCTGCTGGCGATGCGGAAGAAGCCGGGCGTCTACACCTACACGTGGCCGGAGCCCGAGAACTTCGCGGAGCTCGATCAGTCGATCGGACGGGCGTCGGCGTGCGAGCTCGCCCTGCGCCTGCTCGGGGCGGCGAAGGAGACCGACGCCGGCGTCGCCGTCGACGCGTTCATGAAATACCGGGCCGACCTGAGGATCCCGGTGAAGCTGACGCCGGGCTGGATGGCGCCGCGGTGCACGTCGTCGTACTTCTACTGCTTCGCCTACTACGACGCGTCGCGGCTGCTCGCGGAGCTCGGCGAGAAAGAGAAGCTGGCGAAGCTGCGTGAGGATCTGCTCGCGGTTGTCGAGGCGGACGGGACGTGGGTCGATTTCCAGTCGACCGGCAAGCCGTACGCGACGGCGATGGCGCTGCTGGTGATGAGGGAGCGCAAGTAGGGAGGCACGAAGCGGACGGCTCCCTTGCTCTCGATGGGTACCGCGCTATAATCCCCCCCTCTCGGTGCCCGTAGCTCAGGCTGGTAGAGCACTTGGTTGTGGCCCAAGTCGTCGCGGGTTCAAGTCCCGTCGGGCACCCTTTTTTGGCGAACCTTCGTCCTGTTGGGCCGCAAGCACTTGCGGCGAAATCGCCCCTCCCGACGCGAGCGCCATCGGCTCGCATTTGACTTCCTTTCGACTGTTTCGCGAGCAATTCTCGGCTGACGTGATCGCCGCGTCGAGCGACTCGACCGCGCCCCGCAGCCGCTCCGCGTTCGCGCGGCCGTAGACATTCAGCGTCATCTCCGCCGTCTTGTGGCGCGCAAGCGTCTGCGCCGTCTTCACGTCGAAGCCGAGCTCGACGCCGAGATTGACGTGGGTGGTCCGCAGCGAGTGGAAGTCGGCCTTCCCGCCGAAGGTCCGCTTCTCGATGCCGGCGGCCTTCATGTCTTTCTCGATCCGGTTCGATGCGTCGTTCGGGTTGAAGGCGGAGAAGATCGCCGACTCCGGCGCGCAGCCCTTGATCTGCTCCGCGAGCGATGTGGCCAGGTCGTCGGGGATCGCGGCGATCGACTCGCGCCGGTCCTTGGCGTAGTCGGCCCGGAGGCGCACGGTCCGCTTCGCGGTGTCCACATCGCCGACGCGGAGCGACTTGAGCTCGGAGGCGCGGAAGCCGGTCACGAGCGCCACGCGGTAGAGGAGTCTCCGCGGACTCCGGCGTCGCGGCGAGGAGCTTGCCGATCTCGTCCAGCGAGAAGCCGCGGCGGAAGTTCTTCGGCGTGACGGAGGTGTCGAAGTCGCGGAGCCCGTCGAGCGGGTTGGAGGCGAGGTACTTCCGCTTGAGGCACCAGGTGACGAAGCCGTGGAGGGTGCCCGCGAGATTCGACAGCGTCTTGCCGGTGACGCCGTCCTTCGCCTTCTCCTGAAGGGCCTTCTCGACAGCGGGGAGCGAAATGTCGTTGAGGGCGGAGGCGCCCAGCGCCGCGACCCACCATTTCAAGTTCGTCTCCTGCTGGTGGTCGTGGGTCTTCGCCCATGCGCGGCCGCCGCGCCCGCCTTGCGTCCGGCCCCACCGCAGGTAAGCCTCGGTGTGCTCGGCGATGGGCCGGAGGCTTTCCGTGTCGGCGAGCGCCGTGGGCTTGCGGACGCCGCGGCGGATCTCGTCGACTTCGAGCGCCATCTGCTGCGCGAGCCGCTTCGTCTCGGTCTTGTCCGTGAAGCCGGTCCCGTACTGCATGCGGCCATCGGCGCCGAGGTAGCGGAAGCGCCAGCGGGGGTGATAGGTGCCGTTCGCCTTCTTCGTGCGGAAGAGCCAGAACCCGACTTTCGCGCGACTCATCGATCGCCTCCGTTCTTATCGGCCAGTATCACAAGCATCAAGCACTGACGCGCGGCACCGGGGGGCAGCGCTTCGCGACCCAGTCATTGATCGTCGTCGCGAGCCAGGCGGGCCGACCGCGTAGATGACGATCCGGCGCGGGAAGCTCGCCGGCGGAGATCATCCGTTCCAACGTGCGCAGTTTCACGCCAAGCATCGCGCAGAGGTCACGCTTCCAGAAGAGCAGACGCGGAATTGGGGCGTCAGCGTTCGTGCCGGGATCGCGTCGTTCGGTCATGGGTCGTCTCCGTCATTCCGGTCCCGCATGGCGGGGGTGGGTTCCCCGGCGCGGCCCCGCTGCTCGGCTCGTGCGAGCCTGTGAGCTTGTTCGCGGGCGACGACCGCCGTTGCTGAATTGAACGCGCGACTTCGCGCGGTGTTCACGGAATTCGTCGGTCATGTACCTGTCCTTCTGGCGTTCCAGGGCGCGTTTGGTGCCGAAAGACAATGGGAAGGCCTGAAAAGTGAAAAAGCCCGGGACGTGGCATGGCTTAGTTGCCCTCTATCCAAGATGGAGCGGATCGAGGCCGAATCCGGACGAAGGGAGGGACGAATCCGGCGTCGCCCGTGGATCATCGCGTTCTCTACCCTTAAGGAGTCCAGGAACGCGGCAGTTCCGCCGAAAACGATCGCCGATTACCCGTGGGGAGCCTACGCGCTACACCGGCGACGTTGCGCTCGGCCACCATCCGACGTATCGTCAATTGGTGCTCATCGAGATTCCCAAGGCGCTTCGTGACAAACTCGGCGACGACGGTTGCTCCGCGTTGGCCGATTACTTCAATCGTGTGATCGTGGAGTTGAAGCTGTCGCGTCGTGAACGCGAGGCGGTCAGCACGGGCAGTGCCCACGATTTCGACCCGCGGCTTCCGCCCCGCCATGCCAAGGTGCTGATCGACGTTCCAAGAGCGCTTCGCGACAGACTCGCCGATGAGGGCTGCTCAGCTCTGGTACTTCTCCTCAACCACGTCATCGAGGAATCCAGGCCGCGACCCGTCGAGAGCTGAACCACCTGCGACGACCCTCGCTCGCGGCTGGGACCCTGCGCGCGCTCCACGGCGTGGAGCCTCCGCACGCACCCAGCCGCGTCGCCTGTTTCCCCACTCTCCCCAGGGCCAAGGCCGCCCCGAAGGCTCCCGCTCGTTCGGGGCGCTGGCTCCTAGGCTTTCGAAGGGACCGTTCCGGAATCACTTGGATGATCTCGCCCCAACCCTTTCGTCAGGTCGTGGTTTGAGCGGTGGAGTCTAAGGTTGGGGAGACATGGCGGACAAAGCGCGCGAACGAGAGGTGATCGAGGCGTTCCGTGTCCGCATGTCCGCTCTGCTTCGCGAGACTTGGCAGGTCATCGAGTGGCCCGATGAGAACGATATTGATGCCGTCCTTCTGTGCGAGCAGCGGCGCGCGGTCCTGGATCACACCTTGCTGAATAGTTACGCTGAGCAACGCCGCCTTGACAGCCAGTTTGTGGCCGTCGCCAATCCTTTGGAGCGCGAGCTGAAGGCGGCATGCGGCGACCACTTCGTTCGTGTTCTCCTACCCATGCACGCCATGCCCAAGCGAGAGCAGAGCGCGATTTCGGAGGCCCTCAGGGTGGTGTTGACCGCCGAGATTCCTCGCATTCCGCCCGACGGTGAATTCCACCCGATTGCCATTGCTGCGGTTGGAGGCCGGGTTCAAGTCTCACGAGAGAAAGGGACTGCGGGCACTGGCTGCTTCTTCGGCCGCTTGCTTAATGAGAATCATCTCCAAGAGCTCGAAGACGACCTGGTGCGAGCGATCGATTCCAAGTCGCGCCAGCTCGCTGCATCTCGCAACTCGAAGCAGGAGTCAATCCTGCTTCTGGAGACTACGGACATTGCGACAATCAACGAAGTGATCGTCGCACAGGCGTTCGAGAGGGCTGCGAAACGAACAAGCCACGCTGGCTTGGACGCCGTATTCCTATTCGACGACCCGCTACGTGATCACTCGACCCACATGGTGTGGCCCCTGAAGTACCGGGGCCGCCTGCCTCCCGACTATGCGTGGATGGACGAGTTTCGTCGGGCTCAGGGAGCGCTCGTATATGCGTGGGTCGATCGGGGGCCAGGCTACGTCGTTGAAGCGAACCTGGGCAACAGCGGCGATTGGCCGCCACCGAGCCCCTAAGCGATTCGAGTGAAGTTTTTTCGGAGTCTTGCCGATGAATCTCTTGCTGGCGGAGAGAGCCAGCAGGAGAGAGGGGCATGGCACCAGAAGAGTGGGAAATCCGACTCACGGATCAGGAGCGG
>Ga0247727_10008937_pt1 | contig 18394 bp, 16 predicted proteins | sample WisWelCaveWW1625_FD_202498 | JGI IMG/M metagenome (GOLD analysis project Ga0247727, IMG submission 202498) | Biofilm microbial communities from Wishing Well Cave, Virginia, United States - WW16-25 | ecosystem: Environmental > Aquatic > Deep subsurface > Groundwater > Cave microbial mat | place... | reverse complement strand
ATCAAGGTATCGAATCAGCGCTGTTGATGCTGAAACATCAGATCAAAAATCGCGTTGAAGTCATTAAAGACTTCGGCGACATGCCGAAAATTATGTGTTATCCCGGCAAGCTCAATCAGGCCTTGCTGAATATTCTTGCCAACGCCAGCCAGGCTATTGAAGGACGGGGCAAGATTTTCATTAAAACTTCTTATGACGGCGAGATCGTCGCCATCTCGATCAAGGATACCGGCAAAGGCATGACCGACGAAATCAAGAAACATATTTTCGAGCCTTTTTTCACCACCAAACCGGTCGGCGAAGGAACGGGCCTCGGCTTGCCGATAACGTATGGCATCATTGAAGCGCATGATGGCAACCTCGAAGTTTACAGCGAGCCCGGCAAAGGCAGTGAGTTTGTGATCACGTTGCCCGCCAAATAAAAGGAGCAAAAATGGACAAAAAAGAATTTACAGTTTTATACGTCGATGATGAGGAACACAATCTCGTATCTTTCAGAGCGGTTTTCCGGAGAGAGTATGAAATCTTCACCGCCGCGAGCGGCGAAGAGGGAATTGAACTCATTCACCGCAATGCGATCGATCTCATTATTACGGATCAACGCATGCCGCGGATGACCGGCATTCAGTTTTTAGAGCGCATTCTGCCCGAGTATCCCGATACCGTCCGCATGATTTTGACGGGTTTCAGCGATGTGGAAGCCGTCATCGGCGCGATCAATACGGGCCGCGTGTTCCGCTACATCACCAAACCGTGGAATGAAACCGAGCTGCGCCTGGCCATCGAAAACGCCCGCCAGTTGTCCGATTTGATGAAGAACAACAAAGCGCTGCTGGCGCAGTTCAAACAAAAAGTGGAAGAGCAGGAGAAGACGCTGCGGCTTTTCATGAAATATATTCCCGAGGCCGTCGTTGAAAAAGCGCTGCACGTCTCGGATGATTCCATCTTTGACGGCGAGCTCAAAACCATCGCCATTTTGTTTTGCGACATCCGCGGCTTCACCCCGATGTGCGAGCAGCTTTCGCCCAAAGAAGTGGTTTCGTTTCTCAACGATTATTACACGATCATGTCTGAAGCGGTTAAAAGACATAATGGCACGGTGATCCAATATGTCGGCGACGAGGTTTTCGCCGCTTTCGGCGCGCCGGTGGCGATTGCCGACATGGAAAAGAATGCGGTTTTCTGCGCCATGGAGATGATGCGCCGTCTCGAATGGCTCAACGACAAATACCGCGACCGTCTCGGCAGGGACACGCTGGTGGGCATCGGCATCAACTACGGCGAAGTGGTGGCGGGCAATTTGGGTTCGGAGCACAAAATCGACTATGCTTTGACCGGCGACACGGTTAACACCGGAAAACGCATTGAAACCATCACCAAAGATTATCCCAACTCTATTTTAATGAGTGAATCAGTTTACCAAAAAGTTAAAGAGGTTGTAGTGGCCAAAGAATTTGAGCCGTTGACCGTAAAAGGCAAACAAAACATGATCAGAGTTTATCAAGTTTTGCTCAATTGATTTTTCAGAAGGCGGTGCTGGCCTAATTTCAAAAGTTATGATCTTTTTCTCATTAAAAAAACAGCCCGCGCTTGGGAAACAATCCGAAAATTCCGCCCGTGTGCCAGAATAAAACTTTTTCCGATTTGGTAAACCGCCCTTTGCGAATCTGATCGCGCAAACCAAACATTGCCTTGGCGGTGTAAACCGGATCCAAAATGATGCCCTCGATTCGCGCCACGAGCTTGATCAGCTCGATTTCTTCCTGACGGTTCAGGCCATATCCTTTGCCAACATAGCCATCAATAATGTTGATATCTTTCTTCTGCAAATTAAGCTCGAATCCATATCTTCTTTTTGCCTCGCGCACGATGTTGCTCACCCGTTCCTGAAAATAAGACGCATCATCGCAAACATTGATGCCGTGAATTTGCGCTTTCATGCCATACGCATTTTTTCCGAGCAGCATGCCGGCCAACGTGCCGCCGGAACCCACGGCAGAAATGATATGATCAAATTCTACGTGCAGCGTTTTCATTTGCCGGCAGGCTTCCTCTATAGCGATGACGTAACCGAGCGCGCCGAGCGCAGTCGAGCCGCCTTCCGGAATCACGTACGCTTTCATGCCTTTTTTCGCATAATCTTCCGCTAGGCGATGCATGATATCATCAACGCTCTCGTATTCCTGCAAAGCGATGAAATCGACTTCGGCGCCGACCAAGCGGTCGATGAACAAATTGCCGTCAATGTCACCGCCGGCGGAATCGCGCAACACCAGATGACTTTTGACGCCGATTTTGGCGGCAGCCAGAGCCGTCGCGCGCGCATGATTGGATTGAAGCCCGCCGCAGGTGATTAAAAGCTGCGCGCCCTCACGCAAAGCCTCGGCGACCAGAAATTCGAGTTTTCTAACTTTGTTTCCGGTTTTACCGATGCCGGTAAGATCATCGCGTTTGATATAAATATCCGGGCCTTCGAGGAGCTGCGAAAGGCGCTCCAATTTTTCAATGGGCGTGGGGGCATGAGCCAAAGCCCGGCGTTCGGGCAAAATCACAGACATAAAACCTCCGTCTTATGAAGCATTCACAACGATTCATAAAAAATTTCGACGTCTTCGCGTCGAAAGAGCGGCGTAGCGCCGCGATGGGTGCAGAGAAAAGCGCCGAGGGCGTTGGCAAATTCGGCTATTTCAGGCAGCCGGGCGCCACGCAACAGTTTATGAATAAGCCCGGCGGCAAAAGCATCTCCGGCGCCGGTGGTGTCGACGATTTGCGCCGGCAGTCCCGCGATTTTACTGACACTATTGCCGTCAAAAATTTCACAACCTAAACTCCCGCAAGTGATGGCGACGATTTTCAATTCATATTTTTTGACGAGAAAATCAACGAACTTGCGGGGTGCTTCATCGTTCCGGCGAAAAATCGCTTGCAGCGCTTTCATTTCACTTTGATTCATTTTTAAAGCATTCGCCGCGGCCAATGATTCCAGCGCGATTTCTTGCAGCTCGGTCGCACCGGCGCGAGAATTGACATCAAACAAACGAACGGCGTTTGGGGCAAGCTGCAAAAATCTTAAAATCGTTCGGCGTGTTATTGGCGAGCGCTGCGCCAGCGCGCCGAACAACACGGCGTCGGCGCGTTTGGCCAAGATTTCAAGTTCCGGCGTGAACTGCAAATAATCGAACGCGACATCTTGCGAGCAACGAAAGGCCGGCACGCCTTTCACGTCGAGTGTGACCATGACGGCGCCGGTGCCCCTTTTCTCATCACTTTGCACAAACTCAATCGGAAGTTGCCGCTGTCGCAGTGCGGCGACCATTTCACGGCCCGCGCCATCGTTGCCAACACGGGAAACCAACACGCCTTGATCGCCGAGTTGAGCGGCGTGAATGGCAAAATTTGCCGGCGCGCCGCCCAAATAGCGGCCATCGCGATAGATATCCCACAGCACTTCGCCGATGCCAACGATCGTAAATTTTCCATTTGGCTGTTCCATAAATTCTCCTCTGCTTTCAGCCAAAATTTACAGCCGTTTCTTAAATATAAAACGGGATGGGTGTAAACGACAAAATAAAAATGACGAACGCCAGATACGCGATCATCCGTCTTTTCGAATCAAGCGGGGTGAAATAATCCATCGTTGGCGGATGACGATAGCCAAACCACAACAACAACAGAATGAAGGGAAACCAACCGGGAAAGAATGGAAACACGATGATGCCCATCAAAGCGAAAAGCGCCAACGCGATTCGACCGACCACCGCGCTGCGCTCGCCGAGCAACGCGTAGAGAATATGGCCGCCGTCAAGTTGTCCAACCGGCAAAAGATTCAGCGCCGTCACAAACAATCCGGCCCACCCCGCATAAGCGAGAGGATGAAGAAAAATATCCTGCCCTTCCGGCAGCGGGCCTTTGGCGAGGAAGCTCAACCATTTGAACAAAAGCGACTCGCCGAGCGACATGGCTTCGCCGGTGATGACAAGGTCGTGAACCTCCGACATTTTCAAACCGAAATAAATGGCGGGAATCGCGACGGCCAAACCGGCGAGGGGGCCGGCGACGCCGATGTCAAAGAGAGCGCGACGGTCGGGCATGCGCGAGTCCATGCGAATCACCGCGCCGAGCGTTCCGAAAGGCGACAGGATCGGAAACGGAATGAAAAAAGGCAGCGTGGCGCGCACGCGATGACGCTGGCACATCAAATAATGGCCCATCTCATGAAAAAGCAAAATGGCAATAATGCCGCCGCCATACCACAAACCATCAGCCAGGCTGCCGGTCGGAGAAGTCGAATAGCCGTGATAAAACGTTGACACACACGTTAGCAAAAACAGAATCAAATTTAGGGCGGGACGATCCGCGCGCAAAACGCGAGCGGCCCAGGATTGACCCGTCTCCACCGATTGCGGCTGGTATAAATCTTCAAATCGCTCAAACTTTGTGTCAGGCATTTTTTATTACTTTTGGTTTATATCGTTTGCCCAAGTTCAATCGCAATTGAAGCGCCGCAGCGAACGCCGAAACGCGCTTGGGCGTTGCCCAGATTCACTCCAATTTCAAGATAGCCAAAGCTGCCAATCAAAGTTAGAGGTGCGTCAGGTGGGACATCCGAATAGGTTTTACAAAGGCCGCCGATCAAATGTCCGGCGAGCGTGATCGTTACCGGCCGATTCCGCGAGAAGGCCCGCAACCGTTGCGCTGTGATATTCGAGATTAAATTCCCGAAACGGTCAATATAAATCACTTGTCCGCGCAAAGTTTTTCCCACCGCTCGGCATTCGAGCGACGGCAGTCTTCTTTGCAATTCAAAAGGCTCGCCGAGATTCGCCAGCGACTCGCCGCGCGCGAGATGCGCCGCCACCGGCGCGAAAATATCGCGGCCGTGAAAAGTAGAAGATGGCGTTTTCCGCCAGAATTTTTTTTGCGTCAACCGGACCGCCCGCCTACCGGAAGAATCAAGACAAAAATCCAGCAAGCCATTATCCGGCGCCACAAAGAAATGATTGCCGGCCAAACAAGCCAGCGCCGCGCGTTCGCTGCCCACGCCCGGATCGACCACGGCGAGGTGAACGGTGCCGGGCGGAAAATAGCTGTAATGCGCTTGCAAAAGAAAAGCCCCGGCATATACGTTTTGGGGCTCCACCTCGTGACTGAGGTCAATCAACTGCGCCGGCGGATGCAAACTCAGCATCACGCCTTTCATCGCGGCAACATAACCATCCCGCTGACCAAAATCCGTCAATAAAGTGATAAGACCTGAACGTTGCATGGATTTGCCGCTATTGCCGCAGATACGCCCTCAACAATGTTAGATAACATCAACATCGCAACGCTAATTTAACATTGTCAAGCTGCTCACGACACACTATTTCAATTATAGTGAATCATGAACAGAGAGTCAAGGCAATTCTCAGTCGCTTTCCTCGCCGGCAACTTGGCGGCGCGGCGAAAGAATTGTGGCGCCGATCATGCCGCCGATGGCGCCAACCACGACATGAACGATCACACTCACGGCAACCAAGAGCGCCGGCAATAAATAAGGCTGCCGCGCGTAAATGTCTTGCGGCAAATATTCGCGCAGCTTTTCAGAGAAGTTCGTCGTATTTTCGCCCAAAAAGCGCAAAATATCGGCTAAAGGTTTTTTGAAACTGAAATCAATGATGAGATTCAAAACCGCGCCGAACAATGCCGCCAGCATGCCGAGTTTGACGGCTTCGCCAAATTCCACGCCGCGTTGCGGATTCTGCCGCCAACAAAGATACACGGCCAATAACGCGCCGGACCAAATCGTGCCGCAGCAAAGCCAATCGAGCAGTGAAAGCCCGGGCAGGTTTTCGGCCAACGCAATCGCCGCGCCGCCCAGCAAAATGGGAGTTAGACGTTTGGACGACGGCGCTGCCGGAGTGGTGTCTGTCGTCATGAGTTTTTTCACCACGCGATCAGTCAAGCTTGACGGCCATGCACGAGATCTCGACGCGGGCGTCACGAGGCAATCGCGCCACTTGCATCGTGGCGCGCGCCGGTTTATTGCTCGTGAAAAATTCGGCGTAAACTTCATTCATGTTTTTATAATCGTCGAGATTCGTCAAATAAACGGTGGCATTGACAACGTCTTCGTAATTCATGCCGGCGGCGCGCAGCACTGCGCCGAGATTTTTCAAAACTTGTCGCGTTTCGGCTTGAAGATCACCGCCGACCATTTCACCGGTGGCGGGAATCAATCCGATTTGTCCGCTGCAATAGAGCGCGTTGCCGAGTTTGAGGGCTTGACTGTAAGGGCCGATGGCGGCCGGCGCCTCCGGCGTGTTGATGGCCTCGCGCGTGATCGGCGGCTGATTGAAAAAGTCGCAGCCACAAAATATGAAAGGTAGAAGCAACAAAAAGCGGCGCATATTTAATCCTCCTTCCGATTTAATCGTCTCGAATTATACAGGTTCGAAAGTTAATTGCGCGTGCAAACGTTTATAGAGATCTCCCGTCGAGTCGAGCGGGCGACCGGTTTTCAGCAAATGCGCGTTAAGCGCTTTTGCCATGCGATTGATCTTGCCATAAGTTTCTTCGGGCACATTCGGCAAGCGAATCGGCAAGATCGAATTATTGGCCAGCAGCGGATCGGCATCGGCCGCCAACTCGCCGCGCGCGACGGCGCGTTCGATCTCGACCGTTCCCGGAATCGGCGAAAAAGCGGCGAGTCGAATCCCGACGCCGAGCGAATGCACGTAGGCCATGCTCCAAAGAATTTCGTCAATGGGCTGATCCGGCAGCGCCATCATCACATAAGCATCAAGCTCATTGGGGCCGAATCCGGCTTGATACAAATTGGCCACGGCGCGCGCAAAACTTTCATTGCTCACTTTTTTGCTCATGTCGCGCTGGCGCGCTTCGCTGCCGCTTTCAAAGGCGAGGCGAATGGTTTTGAATCCGGCGCGCCGCATCAAACGCGCGGTGTTGGCGTCGATGAATTTCGCTTGCAAACCGTTCGGGGTGTGAAAGGTGGCATTAATTTGATGAACGAGAATTTTTTCGCAAAGCGGCAAAAAATGCCGGTCGCGATTCGTGAGCAAAGCATCATCATAAAACGCCAGCTCATTCACACCTAATCCGCGATGCAGCCATTCCAACTCAGCGATGACGCCGTCGATATTGCGCCAGCGATATTTTCCGGAAACGATATTGGAGGCGCAGAAAGTGCATCGCAACGGGCAACCTCGCGAGGTCATGATCGTCGCAAAGGGCAAGTTCGGATAGAGATCGAAAGCCGGAAAGGGCAAATCATCCAACGTGGGAAAGCCGGCTGGCGTCGAATCGCCGCTCCGTCTGCAGCCGAGAATATTTTGCAGCTGCGGATGAATGATCGACTCGGCTTCGCCGGCAATCACGACGTCGGCGCCGGAAAATTGCCGCGCGTGCGCCGCGCATAAAGTCGCATAAATTCCTCCCAACAAAATTGGTGCGCGTGGAAACAAACGCCGCAACTTGGCAATGGCCATTTGCACGCCGGGATACCAATAGGTCATGCCGCTGGTGACAAGTATGGCCTCGGGCTGGGGAAAATTTGAACAAAGCTTTTCAAAAATTTCGGGCGGCATGCCGTAACGCGCATAGTGACGTGGGATATGGCGGTAAACTGCCGGCTTGGAAATCGGCGTGCGCAGAAATTTTCCCGTGCTCCAGCGTCGATTGAGCGGCCGCGCGATGCCCTGCCAGGCCAATACCTCGGGATGAGCGCGATCCATGCAATCAAGCCAATGCACGTAATAACCAGCCCGTCGTAAAACCGCGGCGAGATACAACAGGCCCATGGGCTTGAGCCAGAAATCATAGGCGGAAAAATCAGTGATCCAAGGATTGACGAGGAGCAGGGAAGGCTGACTATTCCACACGTGAGGGCGCATAGAATCGCTGAAAGCTTTTTATAAAAAAGCCCGCCGGAGTTTGCCGGCAAATTCCACCGGGCTTGTTTTATTTTTGTGAGATCAGGTCGCTGTCTATTCTGCTGTTGGAGGGACGTAATGCAGATACGCGTTCATCATCTCAATATCCGCCGACTTCTCTTTGATATCAATCATCATCAAATCACGCAGAGAAATGACGCCGACGAGCTGATCGCCGGCGGCGATGACGACATGGCGAATGCTGTGAGATTGCATTTTCGCCAAGCATGAATCATAACTCTCGTCCGGATGCGCGGTCACGAGATTGCTCGTCATCACCTGTTCGATTTTTATATTTTTGGGGTCGAGTCCTTTGGCAATCACGCGCTTCATCAAATCGCGCTCGGAAAAAATTCCAACCAGGCGATCGCCATTCAGCACGGCAACCGCGCCGATGCCTTTCTCAACCATGAATTTGACCGCATCCAACACGCTTTGACCACGTTGCACGGCAAAGACTTCGCGATGTTTCACGATATTGCCAACAGTCTTCATGATCAACTCTCCCTTTGCGTTTTTGAGATGTTTTATTCATTCTCCTCGCGCAGACGCGCCAACACCGAATAATCTTCCAGCGTCGTCGTGTCGCCGACGGACGCTTTGCCGGCGGCAATATCGCGCAGCAAACGCCGCATGATTTTGCCGCTGCGCGTCTTTGGCAGCGTCTCGGTGAAACGAATGTCATCGGGTTTGGCAATCGCGCCAATTTCTTTGGCGACGTGCTCGCGCAATTCCTTGCGCAATTCTTCCGAAGGTTTTTGGCCGACTTGCAGCGTGACAAAGGCCGCGAGCGCTTGCCCCTTCAATTCATCCGGACGCGCAACGACGGCGGCCTCGGCAACAAAGCGATGGCTCACCAACGCCGATTCCACTTCCATCGTGCCGAGACGATGTCCCGCGACATTGACGACGTCATCGATGCGGCCCATAATCCAATAATAACCATCTTCATCGCGGCGCGCGCCGTCACCGGTGAAATACGCGCCCGCTACTTCACTCCAATATTGCTTTTGGTATCTTTCCGGATCGCCGTAAATCGTGCGCAGCATCGCCGGCCAGGGTTTGCGTATCACCAGAAAACCGCCGGTGTTGTTGGGAACCGGCTTGCCATCTCTCGAAACAATTTCCGGCAAGACGCCAAAAAATGGCCGCGTGCAGGAACCGGGTTTTGTCGGAATCGCGCCGGGCAACGGTGTGATCATAATCGCGCCGGTTTCGGTTTGCCACCAGGTATCGACGATCGGGCACCGTCCGTGACCAATGACTTTGAAATACCACATCCACGCTTCCGGATTGATCGGCTCGCCGACGGTGCCGAGCAAACGCAGTGAAGAGAGATCATGCTGGCGCGGCCACTGCTCGCCCCATTTCACAAAGGCGCGAATCGCCGTCGGCGCGGTATAAAAAATGTTGATGCGATATTTTTCGATAATCGTCCACAAACGATCCGGCTCCGGAAAATTCGGCGCGCCTTCATACATCACCGAGGTTGCGCCATTTGAAAGCGGGCCGTAAACGATGTACGAGTGCCCGGTCACCCAACCGATGTCAGCCGTGCACCAATACGTGTCTTCATCTTTCAAATCGAAAACGAAGCGCGAGGTAAGATTCGCGCCGACCATGTAGCCGGCGGTCGTGTGCAAAATGCCTTTGGGTTTGCCGGTTGTGCCCGACGTGTAAAGAATGTAAAGCGGATGCTCGGCATCGAGATGCGCCGCTTCGCACACGGGTGAAGCCGTCGCCATCAATTCATGATACCAATGATCGCGTCCCGGCGCCATCGCAACTTTTTGGCCGGTGCGCTGCACGACAACAATGCTCTGGATCGACGGCGTGCTTTTCGCCGCTTCGTCGACGGCCTTTTTAAGCTCAACGACATTGCCGCGACGATAGCCGCCGTCCGCGGTGATGATCAATGAGGCCTGACAATCATTGACACGATCTTTCAACGCTTCCGCGCTGAAGCCGCCGAAAACCACGGAGTGCGTGGCGCCGATTCGCGCGCAAGCAAGCATGGCAATCGCCGCCTCCGGAATTTGCGGCATGTAAATAATAACACGGTCGCCGGCTTTGACCTCAAGCGATTTGAGCACGTTCGCAAACTTGCAGACTTCGCGATGCAAATCCTGATACGTCAATACGCGCGAATCGCCGGGCTCGCCTTCCCAGATGATCGCCGCTTTATTTTTTCGCCAGGTGTTGAGATGGCGATCCAAACAGTTGTACGAGAGGTTGGTTTTCGCGCCGGCAAACCATTTGGCAAACGGCTCGTTCCATTCGAGCACTTTGTCCCATTTCTTAAACCAGTGCAATTTCTCTGCCTGCTCGCTCCAAAAACCGTCAGGATCGTCGATCGAACGTTTGTACAGCGCCTCATATTCTTCGAGACTTTTAATATGCGCGTGTGTGCGAAAATCCGGGCTGGGATTGAAGACGCGATCTTCTTTCAATATCGAAGTAATATCTTCTGGCATGTGTTATTCTCCGCATCAGATGAAGCGCCGGCTTGTTTCGGCTATAATAAAATCGTTGTTTAATTTGCAGGTGGCTCATTGTTTTAGTAGCGACGTTTACCGCGGACGCGGAAAGCGATTGTAATATTTTTGTATTGGCAAAAGGTTTGCCTTTACGAAAGGTTACTTCACGATAGCGCTATTTCATTTTTTCTTGTGTTTCTCAATAATCTCAAACTGTTTTTTATGACCATTCAAACAGATGTGCAGCGTATTTAGAATATCCAGTCCAAGCAAAACATACGGAGTTGAAGTCGCAATCACATCGATACCCTTAAAAGTCAAGTAACGTAACTGTAAGGTACAGTTAAAGAGTAGCTGGACTTCACCGGAATCGTTATAGCCGGCCACGCTGAGATTCAACTTCTCAAGTATTTCAAATGGAATCGTGGTAATGTCGGCGCCATAGTCAAGCCGAGCCATTCCGATTTCCTTCGCTCGCGTCTCTGGGTGAATAAGCTGAATTTTCACTGCCGGTGTTGAAGTCGCAAAACCACTTGTTAGATAGGGGAGAATCATAGTTTCGCCAGTTTGACGCTCGGCACACGGTAAATGGGTTCACGTTCAACAACACGATGAAAAAGAATGGGCACATGACCGTGTTCGGCCCACACTTTTTCTTTCACCTCGGCAGAATCGTCACCAACGCCGATAACCTCGCCATTGCGAATGGCCACATATTTATTGCGGTATTTTTTCAGGAATTCAGGTTTGTGCGTCTCATAAAATCGCCATTCTTTCATAATGACTTTCGCAAACATTTGCTGGCGCTTGGTTAGGTACTTTGCTATTTTCATAATTATTTCACTCCTTTCCCAATCAAATTCAGCGCGCTGCCGGCCTTGAACCACGCGATTGCCGTTTCATTGCAAGAATGATTCAGCTCGCACTCGTGTTGCATGCCATCGGAATGCTTGATGATCATCTTCAACGGCTTGCCCGGCGCAAACGCATTCAATCCGACAATCGACACGCGGTCATCTTCGCGAATCAAATCGTAATCCTCCGGATTTTTGAACGTCAGCGGCAGCATGCCTTGCTTCTTCAAATTGGTTTCGTGAATGCGCGCGAAGCTGCGGGTGATCACGGCGCGGCCGCCGAGCCAGCGCGGTTCCATCGCGGCATGCTCGCGCGAGGAACCTTCGCCGTAATTCTCGTCGCCAATCGCGGCCCAGCCGGCCAGCTTGCCGCTCGCCAGCATCGCTTTATAATCGCGTGCGACTTCGGCGAAAGTTTTCACTTCGCTCGTGAAAATATTTTTGCCTTTGCCGGCCTCGCCGCTAAACGCATTGATTGCGCCGCTAAACAAATTGTTCGAGATATTGTCGAGATGGCCGCGATATTTCAGCCATTTGCCCGCCGGCGAAATGTGATCCGTCGTGCATTTGCCTTTCGCTTTCACCAGCACCGGCAGGTCGAGCAAATCGTTGCCGTCCCATTTAATAAAAGGAGAAAGCAACTGCAAACGATCACTCTTCGGATCGATGGCAACCTCGACTTTCGAACCGTCTTGCGCGGGTGCAATATAGCCCGAATCACCCGGATCAAAACCGCGGCCCGGCAATTCCACGCCGGTCGGCGGTTCGAGTTTGACGCGCTCACCTTTTTCGTTGGTGAGTGTATCGGTCAACGGATTGAAACTGAGCCGCCCGGCCAATGCATACGCCGTGACAATCTCCGGGCTGGCGACAAACGCGAGCGTATTTGGATTGTCGTCATTGCGTTTGGCGAAATTGCGGTTATACGAATTGATGATCGTATTGCGTTCGCCGTGTTGAACGTCGTCGCGGCTCCACATGCCGATGCACGGGCCGCAGGCATTCGCCAGCACTTTGCCGCCCACGTCCGTCAACGTTTGCAGTTGCCCGTCCCGTTCAATCGTCGCCCGAATTTGCTCCGAGCCTGGCGTGATAGTGAATTTCGATTTGACTTTGAGGCCTTTCGCCAACGCTTGCTTCGCGACACTCGCCGCGCGTTCAATATCTTCGTATGACGAGTTGGTGCAACTGCCGATGAGCGCGACTTTTATCTCGTCGGGATAATCGTTCTTCTTCGCATCTGCCGCAAGCTGGGAAACCGGTCGCGCCAAATCCGGCGTGAGCGGACCGTTCACATACGGCTCCAGTGTTGACAAATCAATTTCGATGACTTGATCATAAAATTTTTCCGGCGATTTCAACACTTCCGGATCTGGCACGAGACACCCGGCCACCGCACGCGCCGCACGCGCCACTTCCGCGCGCTCGGTGGCGATCAAATACGTTTCCATGCGATCGTCAAATGGAAAAATCGACGTCGTCGCGCCGATCTCCGCGCCCATGTTGGTGATCGTGCCTTTACCCGTCGCGCTAATCGCACGCGCGCCTTCGCCAAAATATTCAACAATATTATTGGTGCCGCCTTTTACCGTGAGAATCCCCGCGACGCGCAGAATCACATCCTTCGCCGAAGTCCAGCCGTTCATTTTGCCCTTGAGATGCACGCCGACGAGCCCCGGCCATTTCAATTCCCACGGAATGCCGGCCATGACGTCAACCGCATCCGCGCCGCCGACGCCAATCGCAATCATGCCGAGGCCGCCGGCATTGGGTGTGTGCGAATCCGTGCCGATCATCATGCCGCCGGGGAAGGCGTAATTTTCCAACACAACTTGATGGATAATGCCGGCGCCCGGCTTCCAAAAGCCGATGCCATATTTGTTGGAAACGCTGGCAAGAAAATCATACACTTCTTTGTTCTCATCGCGCGCCCGCGCCAAATCCGGATGCGCGCCGAGCTTGGCTTGAATCAAATGATCGCAGTGCACCGTGCTCGGCACCACGGTTTTCGGCAAGCCCGCGCTCATGAATTGCAGCAGCGCCATTTGCGCCGTCGCATCCTGCATCGCCACGCGATCGGGCGAGAGATTGACGTACGTTTTTTTGCGCACCGGCGCTTCCTTCGGCAACTCCGAAAAATGCGCGCACAAAATTTTTTCGGTCAAAGTCAACGGCCGGCCCAATAGCTTGCGCCCGGCTTCGACTTTGGGCTTCATTCCAGCATAAACGCGCTGGATCATATCGAGGTCAAAAATCATGTTGAAATTCCTATATTGCTTTGCAATGATCAGACGTTTGATTTTAACTAAGACCGCCTGCACTTTGCTTTTCCCTCGGTCCGGTGAATTAGTCGCGAGAGCAGCGCGCTATAATTATAAAATCGATTAATCCTCGCTACGTCAACCCGCCCGTCTGCAAGCTCTTGCCCAACACATACTCCACCTCCAGCACATTGCCTTTGAGGCGGCCTTTCATGTCTTTGCGATCATCGATGCTGATTTCCGTGACGACGCGCTCGGAAAATTTTTTGATTTCATCATGGCATTTTTTAACGACGAACATGATTTCCTCCCATTCGCCTTCGAGCAGTGTTCCCATTGCGGTGAGCTGATAATCCAATTCACTTTTTTCAACAGCCGCCAAAACTTTGGCCTGCAATTCTTTTAATTCTTCTCCGATTCCAACCGGGGTCATGCGAAATTCAACCAGCATGTCGATCCTTTCTTTTTGAATGCAAAATTGGAGCGCCCTTGAACAGGCAGCGCGCTTAAACCGGGTCGCGCTTAGACTGTAGTGAAATTGGGCTTGTCATGATACAATTTTAATTTACGAAAATCTCTCACTTTGTCAAGCCCCAATATGCGCCTTTTACGCAGTCACGTTGTGAGAGATAAAAACTTTTCATTGCGCTTCAGAAAGTTTTTTATTTAATTTGAAACAGCCCCGAGAGACGCTTTTTGGCTCAAATGAATCGATTCGTTTAACTGTGTTATGGGCTGCCCGTGTTTCGCGTCACAAAAATATTTTTTCACGCCATCGTTTGGGCCCTTGCCATTTCTTTCAGCTCCGGCGAGGCGCAAATTTTGAATGACCCGGCCCGCCAAGCAATGGCGGGCATTTCCGAAGCGTCAATCCATCAACATCTTTCCCTTCTCGGCAGTGATTTGCTTGAGGGTCGCGGCACGGGAACGCGCGGCGGCGAGCTGGCGGCAACATATATCGCCAACGAGCTGCGGAAATCCGGCATCAAGCCGGCAGGCGACGACAATTCCTATTATCAACAAATTCCGATGCACGGCAGCAAGCCGTTAGCGAGTTCGAACTTTCAGTTCATTACGCCAAGCCGCCAAATCAAGCTGGAGATCGGAAAGGATTACTTGCTCTATAATACCGGCGCGCAGACGTTTATTCCGAAGCCGGCGCCGCTGGTGTTCGTAGGTTATGGCATCGCCGCGCCGGAATACGATTATAATGATTATCAAACGCTGAACGTCGAGGGCAAGATCGTGGTTTTTCTTTCCGGCGAGCCGTTGGCAAGCGATCCCGCTTATTTCGCCGGCGCGCAGCCGACGATTTATTCCATTCCGGAAGTCAAGCAAAAGACGGCGCTCGCGCGCGGCGCGGTCGGCAGCATCATGATACCGTCGCCGCGCCAGGAGCAGGGCCAATACTGGCAGTATTGGCTGAATGAATTTGCCTTCGAGGATATTCGCCTGTTTTATTCGGTCACCGGCAATTTAAGCCTGATTATGAGTCCGCCGGCGGCGCGCTTGTTGTTCGAGGAAGCGCCGTATTCTTTGCAGCAAATTTTCGACATGGAAGCGGCGAATAGCCTGCGCAGTTTTCAGCTTGCCGGTGCGGCTTCGTTTCGCGGCAGTTTTCAGCAAAGAGATTTTTGGGCGTCAAATGTTGTTGGCATGCTCAGAGGAGGCGATTCGCAGTTGCAGGATTCCTACGTCGTCATTTCGGCGCATTACGATCATCTCGGCATTGGGCCGGCAGTAAAAGGCGATTCGATCTACAACGGCGTGTTTGACAATGCGGCGGGTGTCGCTGCGGCGCTGGAAATTGCCAAAGCGTTTGCCGCGATGCCGCAGCGTCCCAAACGCTCGTTGATTTTCCTTTTTACGACCGGAGAAGAGAAAGGCTTGCTCGGCTCGAGTTATTACGTCGATAATCCCGTTGCGCCGCTTTACAAAACGGCGGCGAATGTAAACGTCGACGGCCTCGCCATGTTCGACACTTTTAACGACGTCGTTGGCGTTGGGGCGGAACTTTCGACTTTGGGAGATTTGCTGAAACAGGTTGCCGGCGAATTGGCATTGCGTGTTTCGCCGATTCCTGCGCCGTTTTCAAACACCGTTGCCTTCGCGCGTTCCGATCAAATCTCTTTTGCCAAAGCCGGCGTTCCGGCGCTGCTGATCATGGAAGGCGCGGATTATCGCCACCTCGCGAGCGAAGAGGGATTGAAGCGGCTGATCAACTGGGGGCGGGAAATTTATCACACACCGTTTGATGATTTGCAACAGCCGATGAATTTGGCGGCGGCGCGGCAACACAGCCAAATTCTTTTTGCCTTTTGCTGCGCGCTGGCAAATTCAGAAATTGCGCCGCAGTGGAAAAAAAAGCGTTTCTTACATCAACGCGCGGCTGCAATCCATCGCGGAAAAACGTTAAGCCCGAAAAAAAAGCGGATGACAGTGATTAAACGAATTCTCCCGTATTTTAACAAAATCCTGAGCTTGATGTTATCGGCTTGTGCAATCGGCCTGCAGGCTTGCAGTTCCGCCCGCTCGGTTTCAACCGCCGCCTCTCCGATAATTTGCATTAAAGGTTCTGACACGATGGTGATTCTGGCGCAGCGCTGGGCGGAGGAATTTATGCGGCAATACGGCGGCATCGCCGTTTACGTCGAAGGCGGCGGCACGGCGTCGGGCATCGAAGCGTTAATAAAAGGAGAAATCGAAATCTGCACGGCGTCGCGTCCTTTGCAGCCGAGCGAAGTTCGGCGCTTGGCGCAACAACAGAGGGACATCGGCATCGCGCATCTCGTCGCTAAAGATGGCTTGAGCATTTATCTGCATCCGAACAATCCCATTCACGATTTGAGTCTCGAGCAAGTGAAAGGCATTTACACCGGCAGGATGGTGAATTGGCGCGAGGTCGGGGGAAACGATGAACCGATTGTCGCGTTCAGCCGCGCGCCGAGCTCCGGCACCTATCTTTATTTTCAAGAGCATGTTCTGGAAGGACAAGCTTACGGAAATAATTTGATCAACATGCCGACCACTGCCGCCATCGCCGCAGAAGTGGCGAAAAATCCGCAGGCCATTGGCTATGGCGGGTTGGCTTATGGGAAGGACGTCGTACATTGCAAGATCAACGGCGTTAGTCCGACGGAGGAATGCGTGCGCGAGGACAAATACCCGATTGCGCGGTATCTTTATTTTTATACCATCAAAAAGCCGGAGGGCGTCGTCAAATTATTTATTGATTGGGTGTTGAGTAAAGAAGGGCAACGCCTGGTTAAAGAAATCGATTACATTCCGCTCTTTAATATAAAATAAGGAAAGTTCCTTGTCTCAAAAAAAACGCGTCATTTTCATCTGCACGCATAATTCCGCCCGCAGCCAAATGGCTGAAGGGCTGTTGCGCCATCTCGCCGGTGATCGCTACGAAGTCTTCAGCGCCGGCACGCAGGCAACCCGCGTCAATCCGCAGGCGATCAAAGCGATGGCAGAAAACGGCATCGATATTTCAAATCACACTTCGGATCATATCGACAAGTATATGGGGATGCAATTCGATTATGTCATTACCGTTTGCGACAACGCCAACGAGGCTTGCCCCTATTTTCCCGCCAACAAAACCAAGTGGCACTGGAGCTTCGAAGACCCGTCCGCCGCAACCGGAACGGAGGAAGAACGATTAGCCAAGTTTCGCGAGGTTCGCGCTCAAATCGAGAATCGCCTGGCTGTGCTTTTGGCATAATCTTATTCGATGGCAAAATAATTTAATGGCAGAATTATTGTTTTAAATTATTTTGCCCTTAAATAAGGAGATGGCGTGGAGAAGCCATGCGGCATTGAATGTAAAGAAAATCAGGAAATCCAATTTCCCTTGGGAAGAGAATCGAGGCAACAAACAACGGGCGGAATGATGCGTGCAAAAAAGGAAGGGATAACCTTTTGTCCGTATCATTCCGCCACGTTTTAACGAGAGGCTAATACTTGACCGACAATCCCACCGAATAGGTTGACCCTTTTTGATTGCCTTTGACCTTCCGATCCGCTTGCATGAACTCTTGCTCCTGGCGCAGAATATCTTTGGCGCTGATCTTGAACTCGTAAAGAACGCCAAGATTTTGCGACAGCGTGAAGTCAACCAGGTCGCGCGGCGTCTCGATGATATCGTCGTCGTACAGCGAGCCGACCTGCGCGATGCGCTTGCCGAAGCGGTTGTAAAGCAGGCTCACCGACGTTCCGCGTTGCAAGCTGGTATACAGCAAACCGAGGTTGATCATGAACGGCGATTGCCCTTGCAGCCGGCGATTTTTCTTGGCAATGGCAGTGATGGAGCCTTGCAGGTCGACCTCGGATTGAATCCACGAATAATTGCCAGTTACTGAAAAATTGGAAAGAGCCGCTGAGAGAAATCGCAGTGATTTTCTCATTTCCAGCTCGAAACCATAGTTGCGGGCTTTGTCGGCATTGTCGTAGCTGCGGGTCAATTCCGTGGTCGGCACAATCACTTCTTCGATGGCGTCGGTAAAATTTTTGTAGAAAATGCTCGCAGAAAGAATTTCGCCGGCATTCGGGAAGGTCTCGAAGCGTATGTCGAAATTCGTCACCAAGGCGCGCTTCAGCTCCGGATTGCCATAAACGACGCTCACGGTCGAAAAATCGTAAAAGGCAAACGGCGCCAGCTCGCGAAATTCCGGTCTCGACACGGTACGGCTCAATGCCGTGCGGAGGTTCGTCGCGGCGCTCAAATTATACGTCAGATTCACCGACGGCAAAATGTCGGAATTTTTTAAATCGACTTTTACCGGGCGATCTTGCTGATCGAAGGAGTTCAGCTTCTGCCGGTTGTCTTCCAGGCGCGCGCCGGCGATCAAGCGGAGATTTTTGAA
>Ga0247727_10008936_pt1 | contig 18396 bp, 9 predicted proteins | sample WisWelCaveWW1625_FD_202498 | JGI IMG/M metagenome (GOLD analysis project Ga0247727, IMG submission 202498) | Biofilm microbial communities from Wishing Well Cave, Virginia, United States - WW16-25 | ecosystem: Environmental > Aquatic > Deep subsurface > Groundwater > Cave microbial mat | place... | reverse complement strand
TGATCTTGAGTTCCGTGTCAAGACCCTGCATCCCGTTCGCCTTGGTCGCGAGCGGCACATTGTGAATCGCGCTGAAATTCTCGGTCTGCGTCCAGGTGGGCCACGCAAACGCGAATCCACAGGCAGAGGCTTTGCTATCCACGATCTGTTTCGCCATCGCGCGCGTTTCATTCCAGGTCTTGGGCGGTTTGTTTGGATCCAGCCCGGCTTTCTTGAACACGTCTTTGTTGTAATAGACGATCGGCGTCGAACTATTCAGCGGCATCGAGATCATATTGCCGCCTTCGCTGTAATAGCCGCGTACCGCCGGGATGTAGGTCTTTGGGTCGAGATTGACGCCGGTTTCTTTCGCGAGTTCGAACACCGGCTTGATCGCGCCTTTTGCCGCCATCATCGTCGCCGTGCCCACTTCAAACATTTGAACGATGTGCGGCGCTTTGCCGGCGCGATACGCCGCGATCGCGGCGTTCATCGTGTCGGCATATCCGCCTTTGAAGACCGCGTTAATTTGGTACTGGCTTTGGGATTTGTTGAAATCCGCGACGAGGGCTTCAAGAATGTCGCCCAGCGGTTTGCCCAACCCAAACCAAAATTCGGCTTCGACGCGCTTGGCCGGCGCGGCAGTCGTTGGCGCGGTGGTGGCTTTGGGCGCGGCGGGCGCGCTCGTTGCCGCCGCCGGCGCGGCGGTTGGCGCGGCGGGTGCCGGCGTTGTCGCGCACGCGCTGGCGACAATCGCAAAAGTAAGCAGGGAGAGCAGTCCGATCAATGTGCGTTTCACTTTCTTTTCCTCCTTTGGAATTGAGTTGCTTTGAACCGAGTAAACCAGAGTTCGTGTGTTCAATGCGGCGGATCATCTCCTTTGCGTCTTTGGATTATATCGACGCGGGTTTGCAGACAGACGGATGGAATTGAAATTGGCGGAAGCAAAGAGCATCGGCGCGGCAGAATCGCGAAGCGAGCGCATGCGCGCCGACTGCGCGGCGCGCGGGGGGAAGAGCAAAATACCAGCGTCCCTGCTGTATGGAGTTGCCATTGAGAACATCTTTGTCTCAGAAGTGGAACGATTCTAAGGCAATTCGCGAATCGTGTCAACACAGAAATTGCGCGCGCCCCTTGTTGTTTTCCGCGTGCGATGAATCCACAACATTTTCAAATAGACAAAGATTCTAACCTGATATACAATCTCGCCCATCATCGAGACGACAGACCAAAGCTTCGCTTTTGGCTTTTATCTGTCTTCTGGAGCAAAGATGTCCGAACTCGCCCAACTCTGTGATCAAATCCGCGCCTGCACAAAATGCGATCTCGCGAAGGGACGCACGAACGCGGTGCCGGGCGAGGGACCGGAAAATGCCGAGATCATGCTCATCGGCGAAGCGCCCGGCTTTCACGAAGATCGCGCGGGGCGGCCGTTTATTGGTGCGGCTGGAAAATTTTTGGACGAACTGCTCGGCAAGATCGGATTAGCGCGCGAGCAAGTGTACATTTGCAATGTCATCAAATGCCGCCCGCCGCAAAATCGCGATCCGTTGCCGGTCGAAATGGACGCGTGCCGTCCGTATCTCGAAAAGCAAATCGAACTGATCAAGCCGAAAATCATTATCACGATCAGCCGGTTCGCGATGGCGCGCTGGTTTCCAGACGCAAAAATTTCCGCAATTCACGGCAAGCCGAAAAAATTCGGCGAACTCGTCGTTTTGCCAATGTATCATCCGGCGGCGGCATTGCATCAGCCGAATTTGAGAAGCGTGCTGGAAGAAGATTTCCGACGTATCCCGGAAATTCTGCAAGAGATGGCGGACCTGCGCGCGGAAATGCCGGCAAAGAAAGAAGAGCCGCCGCAACAGTTGAGTCTGTTCGGATGAGTGAGGATTGAAATGCTTGAACAGCCAGCCGTCAGAACTCTTGAAACCATCGCCAACACTTTTGTCACACAAGGCAAGTACAAGACCCAAGCGGAGGCGCTCCGCGCAATCGCGCTTGACCATGTAAATCGCAGCATCGCTTTGTATCAAAGCCGTATCAAGCGATTTGAGAAGAGATATCGGCTGACACCTAATAAAACAATTAAACGGTCTCCGCGTATTTCAGCCAATGGTTTTGAAGAGCATTGGAAGGTTTTCAATCAGTTCACGGCACGCCTCAAGAATCGCGCGACGATTCAACAGGAAGATGATTGGATGGACTGGGAAGCCGCCCTAGAAATGTTCGAAGGCTGGCACAAATTGAAAAAGGCGCTGGAGACTTGATCGCCGAAATCATCGCGCTTTTGAGACAGCACCCACTCATTCAAGATTGTCAGATTCTTGAAGAGTCTGAATTACCTGATGAAACATTCGTCCTCAAAACTCGTTGCCGCGTGGCAAGCCGTCTGACTTTGCAGCTTCGCGTCAAGCAGAGTCCAAGAGGACCGTTATTCCTATCAACTTTTTTCTGGCCGTCCCTTACTCCGATGGGACAATGCCCCTCATTTTCCAGATGTTGGAAACTTTCCACATCACTTTCACGACACAAGCGGGGAGCTGAGATCGTCTGAATTGACCGGGAATCCGATCCAGGATCTTCCGATCGTCTTGGCAAAGGTAAAAGAATTTCTTGAACCCTAAACTCAAAATCATTCCTCTCGGCGGCGCGGGCGAAATCGGCAAGAACATGACCGTCGTCGAATACGCCGACGCGATTCTCGTCATTGACGCCGGCTTGATGTTCCCCGAAGCCGATATGCTCGGCGTGGACATCGTCATCCCCGATATCGCGTATTTGCTCGAACACAAAGAGCAAGTGCGCGCGATCATTATCACGCACGGACACGAAGATCACATCGGCGCGCTCCCGTACATTCTGCCGCGCCTCAACGTTCCGATTTACGCGACGCCGCTCACGCGCGGCTTGATCGAAGTCAAACTCAAATCGCACAAACTGCTCAAAGCGACGACGCTCCACACGATCCAAATGGGCGACACGCTCCAACTCGACCCCTTCACGATCGAAACCTTTCACGTCAGCCATAGCGTTCCCGACGGCATCGGTCTCGCGGTGACGACACCGGTGGGTACCGTCGTGCATTCCGGCGATTTCAAATTCGATCCGAGTCCGGTAGACGGACAGCTGACCGATTTCGCGCGCCTCGCGCAACTGGGCGCGCGCGGTGTGCTCGCGCTGATGAGTGACAGCACGAATGCCGATTCGCCCGGCCATACGCCGTCCGAGCAAATAATCAACGAAAGTTTCGCGCGCGTCTTTGCGCTCGCGGAAGGGCGCGTGATCGTCGCGACCTTCGCGTCGAACATTTCGCGCATTCAGCAAGTGATTGACACCGCCGCGCGTTTTAATCGCAAGGTCGCGGTCGTCGGGCGTTCGATGGTGGATAACGTCAAGATGGCGACGGAGTTGGGCTATTTGCGCGCGCCGGAAAATATTTTGATTCGCGTCGAGCAATCGCACAAGTACGCGCCGAACGAAATCGCGATTGTCTGCACGGGCGGGCAAGGCGAGCCGACGAGCGCGCTGTCGCGGATGGCGAATCACGATCACAAGCAAGTTACGCTCACGGCGGGCGATACCGTAATTCTTTCCTCGTCCGCGATTCCCGGCAACGAAGAGATGATCAATCGGACGCTCAACAATCTTTTCCGCGCCGGCGCGATTGTTTTTTACGACCGCTTGATGGATGTGCATGTTTCCGGGCACGCCAGCCGCGAAGAACAAAAACTCATGATCAATCTCGTGCGTCCGAAATATTTTATTCCGATTCACGGCGAGTATCGGCATTTGGTTTTGCATACGCGGCTCGCGCAATCGCTCGGCATCGCGGCAGAAAATACGTTTGTCGTCGAGAACGGCGCGCGGATTGAATTCGATGAAAGCGGCGCGCGCGTGGAGCATAACGCCGTCGCCGCAAGCGACGTGCTCGTGGACGGGCTGGGCATTGGCGATGTCGGCACGACGGTTCTGCGCGACCGGCAGCATTTATCGCAAGACGGTTTTTTGGTCGCGCTCGTCACGCGCGACGCGCACACCGGCGAAATTGTTTTTGGTCCGGAGATTATTACGCACGGATTTGTCTACACCGCCGAAGCCGGCGATTTGATCGCGAGAACGAAGCAGGTGATCATTGATGCGCTGGATAAAGGCAGTCGCGCGAGCGGGCAGAGCGCAAAATTGAAAGAAGTGCTGAGCCAATTTTTGTACGCGCAAACCAAACGCCGCCCGATGGTGATTCCGGTCGTGACCGAAGTATAGAATTAACCACAGAGGACACAGAGGTTGTCATTCTGAGGAGCGGGCGACGAAGAATCTTGTTATGACTTTTGAAATCTAGTGAGTCAACAAGATGCTTCGCTACGCTCAGCATGACAGTTCTTTCTTGGCGATGAAAGGATTTTTCTGAAACTTTTACTCACCGGGTTTGAACCCTTTGGCGGGAGCGCGATCAATCCATCCGAGCAAGTCGTGCGCGCGCTCGCACGCGAAAAATTCGACGGAGTTGAACTCTTCACTGCGATCTTGCCGGTGGATTGTGCGCGCGGTCCGGCAGAATTAATTCGTGCATTCGAACAGCATCAGCCGGAAGTCGTCCTCTGTTTGGGCGAAGCCTCGAAACGGATCGCGATTTCGATTGAGCGCGTCGCGATCAACCTGATGGATTATCGCATTCCGGACAATGCCGGCAAGCAAGCGATAGACGAGCCGATCATTCCCGGCGCGCCCGCCGCGTATTTCGTCACGCTGCCCACGCGCGCGATGCTGAACGCCGCACGCACCGCCGGCATTCCGGCGGAACTGTCGTACAGCGCGGGCACGTACTTGTGCAATCAAGTGACGTACGCGGTCTTGCATTATCTCGCGTCAAAAAACGCCGCGCCGCGCGCCGGCTTTGCGCATTTGCCGGCGTTGCCCGAACAGGTCGCGGAAAAATATCCGGCGATTCCTTCGATGGGCTTGGAAACGATGCTCGCCGGCATTCGCGCGATAATTCCCGCGCTGAAAGCCAACGAATGAGCGCCGCCGCGTAGAATCGGCGCACCGGTTGATGCGCCGCGATTTGCCTCGCGGCGATTTCTGCGTATAATGCGGGCAATTCTATCGAGTGCGGCGAACTCGGCTCCGGATGGCGCCGAGTTTTTTATTCGCGTGAATCTGAATAAACCGCCAAGACGGCAAGCGTGCAAGGAAAAAAAGTTTGCGTTCTTCGCGTCTTTGCGGTTAGATTTTTGGAGTCATTGTGCCAGTTCGAAATGATATTCGTAACATTGCCATCATCGCGCACGTGGATCACGGCAAAACAACGCTCGTGGACGCGATGCTCAAGCAGTCGCATATTTTTCGCGATAACCAAACCATCGTCGAGCGTGTGATGGACTCGAACGATCTCGAACGCGAGCGCGGCATCACGATTCTCGCGAAAAACACCGCGATCACGTATCGCGGCATCAAGATCAACATCGTGGACACGCCGGGGCACGCGGATTTCGGCGGCGAGGTCGAGCGCGTGTTGAATATGGTGGACGGCGTTTTGTTGCTCGTGGATGCGGTGGATGGTCCGATGCCGCAAACGCGTTTTGTTTTGCGCAAAGCATTGGAACTTGGACACAAAGCGATCGTCGTCATCAACAAAGTGGATCGCCCGAACGCGCGGCTGAATCATGTTTCGAACGCGACGTTCGATTTATTTATTGATCTCGGCGCGACGGATGAGCAAGCGGAATTTCCGACGGTGTACACGGACGCGATTCGCGGCGAAGCCACACTCATCCCCGGCGACACCGGCGCGGACTTGCAACCGCTTTTTGAAACGATTGTGAATTACTTGCCCGCGCCGCAAGTTGAACCGGATCAGCCGGCGCAATTGCTCGTCACAACGCTCGCGTACGACGATTACAAAGGGCGCATCGCGATTGGAAGATTATTCGCCGGCACGCTGCGGCCAGGGCAGGCGGTCGCGCGCATCGCGCACGATGGCGTGATGACGCCGGGAAAAATCGCGGAATTGTTTGTGCATCAGGGCTTGGATCGGATTCCGGCGGCCGAAGTCGCGGCGGGCGAAATTCTTGCGCTGACCGGCTTGCCGGAAATTTATATTGGTGAAACGGTCGCGGACGCGGCAGACCCGCGTGCATTGCCGCCGATTCGTGTCGAAGCGCCGACGGTGCGGATGGCATTCGGCGTGAACACGTCGCCGTTTTCCGGGCGCGAAGGCACGTGGGGCACCTCGCGCAAATTGCGCGAGCGGCTGTTCAAAGAATTGGAAGCGAACGTGAGTCTGCGCGTGGACGAAACGGAATCGCCGGACACGTTCATCGTTTCCGGACGCGGCGAATTGCATTTGGTTATTTTGATCGAGACGATGCGACGCGAAGGGTACGAGTTTCAAGTTTCGAAACCGGAAGTGATTTATCGCGAAGAGAAGAGACAGCGCTTGGAACCGGTCGAAGATGTGTTTATCGAAGTCGCCGGCGATTTTCTGGGGACCGTGATGGAGTTGCTCGGCACGCGGCGCGGCGACATGAAAGAAATGCGCACGTCGGATGACGGCTCGGTGCATCTGCGCTATCTCGCGCCGACGCGCGGCTTGCTGGGCTTTCGCAGTAAATTTTTGACGGCGACGCGCGGCACCGGCATTATGCACGCGCTCTTTCACGGCTATTTGCCGTACGCCGGTGAAATCGAAACGCGCGAGCACGGCTCGCTCGTCGCGTTTGAAGCCGGCACGACGACGAGTTACGCGTTGAGCAACGCGGAGGGGCGCGGCGTTTTGTTTGTCGGCGCGGGCGTCGAGGTGTACGAGGGGATGGTGATCGGCGAGCAAGCGCGCGTCGGCGACATCGCGGTGAATGTATGCAAGCTAAAACATTTGACGAACGTGCGGAGTTCGAATTCGGATATTTCGGTGCGGCTGACGCCGCCGCGTCTGATGAGTTTGGATGAAGCGATCGAATATATTTCGGACGATGAGTTGCTCGAAGTGACGCCGCAGAATTATCGCCTTCGCAAAAGGATTTTGGGCAAAGAGAATCGGCAACGCGCGAGCTCCGCGCGTGAGAAGGCGGCGGCGAAGGCGATGGCGTAAAGTTCGCGTTGCATACAAAAAAAGAAACGCGCGTGTCGAAAGACACGCGCGTTTTGTGTTTCTAAATCAGACCCATGTCGCGCAGATAATCGTCAATCGTATTAGGCGGCGGAAATTGGCGCGTGTTCCGCGCATTGTCCCTATCCGCCGCCCATTTCGTCGGATTGTTTTGAATGTACGCGCGAATCGCGTTCAATTCGCGTTCGTTGCGAATGATGTGTTCATGATAATTGCGTTGCCACAATTTCGCGCCACCCGAATCGTAAATCGTGTTTACGCGCGTCGTGACCGCCGATTTGAAACCCGCAATGAACGACCCCAATGAACGCGGTTGTCGCCGTAGGGGCGGACGGCTGTCCGCCCGATTGGGCGTATCGTGCCCGCCGCCGGGCGTATCGGGCGCATTGGGCGCACCGCCGTGCGCCCCTACAATCACCACAATTCCATGCAAATGATTCGGCATGATGATCCATTCGTCCAATTCGATTTCCGCACGAATTTCCGGCGACCGCAACCATTCTTCCAAAACGATCGTGCCGATTGCCGACAATTGCATTTCACTATTCACGACATCACCAAAGAGACACTCGCGATTGTGCGCGCAAAGGATGAGGGTGTCGTCGCCTTTCAGCAAAGCGCGGCAACAATATTTTTTCAAAAAAAGCAAGGGCAGACCGGCGTCGGTCTGCCCCGTTTTGTTTTTTCTGAAAATGTGCGACGCACTTTCAAAGTGCGTCGCACATTGTTTTTACGGTCCCAGCACATCCGACACAATCGTAATCGTATCCACATTGCGATTGCCGATATAAATGCGACCGAGCGCGCGATTTTCGGTGAGCGCAAACGGATCGGTTGTCGCAATCGTCTTGAGCACCGCAAAACTATTTGGGTCGAGCACTTGCACGATATTATCCAACGTCGCCGCGACGTAGAGCCGCCCGCTCGCTTGGCTCACCCACAGCATTCCGCCGTCTTCGGTGTTGCCGATCACGCGCGTCGTCGCAAAGGTGAGATTGCCGGTCGAGTTGGCATTATAGACGCGCAAGTTAATTGCTTTTTCAAAATTCGGTGAATCGGACGCGACCATCACGTAGACTTGATTGTTATTTGGATTCACTTGAATGTTGAACGCCACGCCGGTTGCCGCGACCGTTTGAATCAAGCGACCCGGCGTGACGCTGATGTCAAACACTTGGACGTTTTGCGCGTCGCGATTCGTAACGTAGAGGCGATTGAGCGAAAGATTGATCGCGAGCGCGAACGTGCCGGTGCTCGCGTTGAGACAATCAATCAGCGAATTATTCGTCGCGTCAATCACGGCGACGCGCCCCTGCCCGTACAGCGCGACGTAGACGCGATTCGTGTTCGGATTGACGACGAGGTGCGTCGGTCCGCCGTCGCATTGAATCGCCGCGCGCGAATCGTTGAGCCGAATGTCCGGTAATTTTGCGAGCGTCGCCGCGTTGATAACGGAAACGCTGGCGGCATTCGTATTCGCCACGTAGACGCGATTATTCACCACGCCCACCCCCCACGGCCGCCCCCCAACCGGAATCGTGGCGATTGTGCGCCGTGCGATTTCATCCCACACAAAAACATTATTGTTCCGAAATGAGGTCGCGAACAAACGATTGCGCGCGGTGTCTACCGTCAGTCCTTTCGGATCCGGCAAATCGGTTGTGAACGATGCAATCGGTGTTGGCGTACGCGTCGGCGTGCGCGTCGGGGTCGCGATATTGGTCGGCGTGCGCGTCGGCGTTTCGGTTGTGACCAGCGCAGGTGTGGCGGTGCGCGTGCGCGTTGGCGTCGGCGTGAGCGGAATCGCGAGGTCGCCAAAATCCGCGCTCGTCGTCAAGCCGCCAAAAACGACCACCGCGATATTATCCGGCGTCGTGGAGGCAAAGCCGGGCGGATTGGTTTCGACAACGGTGTAGATATCGAACGGTAGATTGAGAACGCATGCCGGTTCGTTGACGCCGTCGGTCGTGTACGTCGCGAGAACGGTGCCAATTGAATTCATCACGACGAGGTTCGCGTTCGCGAGCAGTGGCTCGCCCGGATCACGCGAGCCATTGCTATCGAGATCGTGATAGACCGAAAGACAAAGCGTGCCGCCGGGCAACGGCGTATGCGTGGGTGTCTGCGAAGGCGAAGGCGTAACGGTTGGCGTTGGCGTGAATTGCTGATCGCCAAAATCCGGCAGGGTCGCGAATCCCGGCGCGACAACGACCGCGATAAGATCCGGCGTCGTCGAAGTCATCCCGGGCGGATTCACTTCGGTGACAGTGTAGGTGCCGCCGGGCAACGGAAAACAACGCGGCTCGCTGATGCCATCGGTCGTAAATGACGCGACGGTCGCGCCGCCGGAATTTCTCACGCTCATATTCGCCCCGCCGAGCAAGCCCTCGCCGATATCGCGACTGCCATTGCCATTGAGATCATTGAACACAAGCACACAGAGCGAGCCGATGCCGGCAGTCGGTGTCTGCGAAGGCGTAGCCGAAGCGGTCGGTGTTGGCGTTTCGGTCGACGCGCCCGGCGGCGTTGCGGTTGGGGTGCGCGTCGCGGTAAAAGTTGGAGTGGCGGTCATCGTCGGCGTCGGCGCGAGCTGATCGCCGAAATCAATCGTCGTTGAAAAACCGGCGGCAACAAAAACAGCGGCAAGATCCGGTGTCGTGGACGCGAATCCCGGCGGATTTATTTCGCTGACGAGATAAACACCGGCGGGCAAATTGCTAAAACATTTCGGTTCGCTCGCGCCATCGGTCGTGTACGTCGCGATGATCGCGCCGGCAGAATTTCTGATCGTCAATTGCGCGTTCGCAAGCAACGGCTCGCCGATATTGTTAAAGCCGTTGCCGTCGAGATCGTTGAATACGCTCAAGCAAATCGCGCCGATGTTCAGCGTTGGCGTAGGCGTCTGCGTAGGCGTAGCCGTAGCGGTCGGCGTCGCGGTCAGCGAAGGCGTAACCGACGCGGTTGGAGTAAATGTCGGCGTCGTGGTTGGCGTTGCTGTCTGCGTTGGCGTAGCCGTCGCGGTCGGTGTGTTTGTCGCGGGCGCGATTAAAGTCGCGGTTGGCGTTGCTGTCGGCGTACTCGTCACGGTCGGCGTAAATGTAAAAGTTGGCGTCGGCGTTGGCGTGAATGCAACATCGCCGAAATCCACCGTCGTTGTAAAACCGGCGGCAATAAACGCGGCGGCTAAATCCGGCGTGGTTGAACTAAAGCCCGGCGGATTCGTTTCGGAAATATTGTAAACGCCCGGCGTGAGACCGGCGAAGCAACGCGGCTCGGTGACGCCATCCGTTGTGAATGTCGCAATCGTTGCGCCGCCGGAATCTTTGATTGTGATCAGCGCGCCGGCAAGTAATGGCTCGCCGCCTTCGCGCGCGCCGCTCGAATTCAAATCGTGATAAACCAAAACGCACACCGCGCCGGTGCTTGGCGTGGGTGTCTGCGTAGGCGTAGCCGTCGCCGTTGCGGTTGGCGTTGGAGTATCCGTCGGCGTACTGGTTGGCGTAAAAGTTGGCGTTGATGTTGGTGTATTGGTTAAAGTATTCGTCGCCGTTGGTGTGAATGTGTTCGTCGCTGTCGGCGTCGGCGTGAATGCAACATCGCCGAAATCAACCGTTGTCGTGAAACCCGCGGCAATAAACGCGGCGGCAAGATCCGGCGTGGTTGAACTAAAGCCCGGCGGATTCGTTTCGGAAATATTGTAAACGCCCGGCGTGAGCGCGCTAAAGCAACGCGGTTCCGTGACGCCATCCGTTGTGAATGTCGCGATCGTTGCGCCGCCGGAATCTTTGATCGTGATGAGCGCGTTCGCGAGCAGCGGCTCGCCGCCTTCGCGGGCGCCGCTTGAATTCAAATCGTGATAAACCAAAATGCACACCGCGCCGGTGCTCGGCGTGGGTGTCTGCGTAGGCGTAGCCGTAGCGGTTGGCGTTGATGTTGGCGTATTCGTCGGCGTAAAGGTCGGCGTTGCTGTCGGCGTGTCGGTCGGCGTAAATGTTGGCGTTGAAGTTGGAGTATTGGTTGCCGTTGAAGTTGATGTTGGAGTATTCGTCGGCGTAAAGGTCGGCGTCGCGGTTGGTGTGTTGGTCGGCGTAAATGTAAAAGTCGGCGTAGGCGTCGGCGTGAACGCGACATCGCCGAAATCAACCGTTGTCGTGAAACCCGCGGCAATAAACGCGGCGGCAAGATCCGGCGTGGTTGAACTAAAGCCCGGCGGATTCGTTTCGGAAATATTGTAAACGCCCGGCGTGAGCGCGCTAAAGCAACGCGGTTCCGTGACGCCATCCGTTGTGAACGTCGCAATCGTTGCGCCGCCGGAATCTTTGATTGTGATGAGCGCGCCGGCAAGCAGCGGCTCGCCGCCTTCGCGCGCGCCGCTCGAATTCAAATCATGATAAACCAAAATGCACACCGCGCCGGTGCTGGGCGTAGGCGTAAACGTCGGCGTATTCGTTGGCGTCGACGTTGGCGTGAATGTCGGTGTGGAAGTGGGAGTATTCGTTGGTGTATTCGTCGCAGTCGGTGTGAATGTATTGGTCGCCGTCGGCGTCGGCGTGAATGCAACATCACCGAAATCAACCGTCGTCGTGAAACCCGCGGCAATAAACGCGGCGGCAAGATCCGGCGTCGTCGAACTAAATCCCGGCGGATTCGTTTCGGAAATATTGTAAACGCCCGGCGTCAGACCGTTAAAGCAACGCGGTTCCGTGACGCCATCCGTTGTGAATGTCGCAATCGTTGCGCCGCCGGAATCTTTGATCGTGATGAGCGCGCCGGCAAGCAACGGCTCGCCGCCTTCGCGCGCTCCGCTCGAATTCAAATCGTGATAAACCAAAATGCAAACACTGCCGGTGCTTGGCGTGGGCGTCGCGGTTGGTGTTGAGGTCGGCGTCTGCGTAGGCGTAGCCGTAGCGGTCGGCGTCTGCGTTGGCGTTGGCGTATCGGTTGGTGTTGGCGTTGGCGTATCGGTTGGCGCGGGCGCAGGCGTATTTGTCGGCGTAGGCGTGGAGGCGATGTCACCAAAATCCGCGTTGGTGGTGAATGAAGACGCGACGACCGCCGCGATCAAATCCGGCGTCGTGGAAGTATATCCCGGCGGATTCGTTTCCGTGACGCGATATGTATCCGGCGCGAGTGAGAAACATTTCGGCTCATTGATGCCGTCGGTGGTGTAAGTGGTGACGAGATTATTATTTGAATCGCGAATCGTGAGCAAGGCGCCGGCGAGCAAGGGTTCGCCGAGATCGCGCGAGCCGTTGCCGTTGAGATCGTTATAGACCAATAGACACAAATTGCCGGGCACCGGCGTCGGCGTTGGGGTCTGCGTAGGCGTAGCCGTAGCGGTCGGCGTGTTGGTATTGGTTGGAGTGGGCGTCGCGGTTGGCGTTTGCGTTGGCGTACTCGTTGGCGTAAATGTCGGAGTGTGGGTTGGCGTGTTCGTCACTGTCGGCGTCGCGGTGTTGGTTGGAGTATTGGTTGGCGTACTTGTCGGGGTTGGACACGTCGCCGGTTTCACGGGGACCGCGCCAATTGCCCACGCTTTCGATGCAACCAATGTCCACGCCATCGTCACCGATGCCGCGCCCGGTTCTGTACTCCCCGCGCCGTGAATATCGCCGCCGCCGGTGCCGGTGAAATCATTCCATCGTTGCGTTTGCCCGGTGCCGACTGTCGCGCCATCCGAATCGCCGTTTGCCGCGACCACATCCATTACAACTTCGCCAGATGCGCTCGTCACCGCAACCGATGGCGCGGTACTTGTGCCGCTTGCGGAAGCGAATGTTCCAAATGGTGTTGTTTGATCTACTCCGGTGTACGACACCGCGCCGGCGACCGTTTCGGTAGAACCGGAAAGCGTAACGATAATATTCGCGGTGCCGGTTGCCGGCGCGATCAATCGCCACAACTCGACGCGGTTTGCGGTGCCCGCGCCGTTTTGCAAACCGATGCGCGTCAGCGCGACCCCGCCGTACGTTACGGTGCTGACGGTGCGCGTGCCATCGCGATTTGAAACGCCGACGACCAGTACGCGATTCGATCCCGCGCCAACCGTATGCGACCACGTATGCGTCGCGCTGTTGGCGAAGGTATGGCTGGTGCTGTCCACCGCGACGGCGCACACGGAGGGCGCGGCGCGCGGCGCGAGCGCGAGATAAAGCATTTGCGTCGCGACGGCGTCGTTCGTCGTCCAATTTAATGTAAAGCCGTCCGCGTTGAAACTTGATAAGCCGGCTTCCGCGTCAATCGCCGGCGTGTTGTTGTTGACCTTGATAAAAACTTTGCTCGTCTTGTCAATGCCATCGGTGTTGGTGGTGCCAACATTATCTTGATCGGTGAGCGCGGAACTGCCTTGCGTCGTTGCATCCGCCGCGCCCAGCCCAAAGCGAGCTTGCGCGACCGGATTTGCTTGCGCGATATCTTGAAAACTGGAAAGCAAAAGCAAACTCGGTTGCAAGCCGACGCCGGAAATTGTTTGCGTTGCGGGCGCGCCGCCGGTGCTTTTGTTGAAACTGCCCGGCTTGCTTGTCACGCCTTTCAGCGCGAGTGAAATAATTTCACTGGCATTACCATTCGCTGTCGCGAACTTGAGCGTGAAACCGTCCTGGTCCATCGAAACCCACGACGCTTTTTTGGTCAAGTTGAGATTCTTGTCGAAAGCGAAGATTGTCGCGTCGGTCGCTTGCCCGCGTTGCGTATTGCTCGTCCCGGCGTTGTCCACCGTCAACGAATGATTCGCCCATTGATTACCAATATCGTCCATCGCGCCAAGACCGATGCCGGCGCCGGCTTGGCTCAGTGGCGCGGTAGTTTTGAATTTGTCACCGCCATGCACATGCAATACCACATCCGGACGAAAGCCAAAACCGGTTACGGATTGATTGCCGGTATTCGTCTTGGCAGTCCAATTCACGACCTTGGCAGAAACATCCGCGCCGCCAATGGCGATGTAATGAATGACGTACGCTTGCGTATTATTCGTCGTCCAATTGAGCGTAAAAGTTGTGGAGGAGAGCGCGGTGAGATCGGCTTCGGCGAGCGTGACTTCGCCCCATTGCACAATCGTCAGCGCTTTATTCGCGAGGCGCGTGCTGTTGTTAGAGGACGCGGCGGCGTCTAAACCTGCGGCGGCAAATGATTTGCTGGTGGTGCCGTCGCTCATTCCAAAAGCGTAAAGAAAATTACTACTGAAGGCTTCGCTCGTTTTACCATTCGTCCAGAGGATCAATGCTTTCGGCGTCGTGCCGAGTCCGTGGGTAATTATTTGCGACGCCGGCGCCGTGCCGGTCGCTTTGGTGAAACTGCCAACTTTGAACGCGGCGGAGCTGGTTTGCGCGGAAACTAGCGCAACGGATTTGCCGCTGATGGTCGCGAGCGCGAACAATATCGCGCCCAGCGTGAGGGAAACAAATAAACGGGATTTCATTTTGAAAAACAAAAACCGACCGCCGGAAAATTCCGGTGCGGTCGGTTACGCCACTTGCTCCGCCTGATCTGTTGGCGTCCATCAATGCAACGAGCGATCAGGGATCAACGCATCCGCTTCAAAGCCGTGTGCGGAAATTATACTACAAGTTTGCCGATTCAAGTCGCCGCAGGGCATATTGTAATGCAATCGTCATCGCGGCAAAAAGAAGAGCACGGAGACGAATCCGCGCTCTTCGAGTCTCCCCGGCGAGATTTGAACTCGCAACCTTAGCCTCCGCAGGGCTACGCGCTATCCAATTGCGCTACAGGGAGAAAATTCAGTCAACAGTCTACAGTCGTCAGTCAACAGAAAAAACCTCTTGCCTTTTCTACTGTTTACTGTTGACTGTCTACTGACGACTGATTGAACAGCGGAGGGGGCGGGATTTGAACCCGCGCTAGGAGTATAACCCCCTAGACCCACTTAGCAGGCGGGCGCACTAGACCGGGCTATGCGACCCCTCCAAGTTAGTTTTCGATTTTCAGCGGGAAGGGAGGGATTTGAACCCCCGTGCCACCTTGCGGCGACAAACGCTTTTCAAGAGCGCCACGTTCAACCTGACTCCGCCACCTTCCCATAATGCCGGTTAGAGCGACCAGCGTAATTGTCTGATTGAGTGACAATTCGGACAAAGGATTTTCAGATTTTCAATCCGATTATCGTCACGAATTCCGCCGATATGATGCAATTGCAAAGGCAGAGACTGTTCTCTCCATTCGGATAGTCCACAATCCTCACAGATTTGCTTTTTTAATCCCGCCTGAAACAGCATCACCTTCAAGCGATGAGTGGATATTCCATGCGAATTGAGGCGCAGGTGATCTAGGACACTTTTCGCGCGGCGAGTATACACGCCCGGTATTCCAGCATAGACGATGCCCATCTTTTGGAGCCAGACATTAAGTGTCCGTCGCCCAACGCCTAGCTGATTGGCAATAAACCCCTTACTCCGCCATTCTGAAACCCAACGCTCAATTTCCTCTTTACGCCTTAAAGCAATTTCAAATGTGATTCGACGCTTCGCTCCTTTTGTTCCAGCATACTTGATTGACCATCCAGCCAACAACTTGTTCAGGGTATGATGATGGCAACCCAGTCGCTTTGCAATCTCCTCTTTTGAAAATCCTGCTTCAATCCAACCTTCAACGTCCGCGCGGCGGCTAGTGAGTTTTGTCCTCATCTTGGTTGATGCCATCGGGACTATCGTTGCGCGGAATCACGGCGCCGTTCGTCCACTCCGGCACTCCTCCACGTTCGCGCGCGAGTATAGCAGAGAGCCGCGAATGTGTCAAAACAAAATTTGCCCATCAAGACCTTTGCGGTTTCCAAAACCTCGAAGGTCTATGCCCGCTCGAAAGCGTGTTGACAACGCAAAATACTGGTGGTAAGGTGCGCCTTGCCGTTTGATTTGTTAATCGGCTTCCGTCGCACCGGCGGTCGAATGATAAAGTAGCAAGGTGTTCACGCCAGTCGCTCTGCCACGATAACTACAGGACTAAATCCAGAGGAGGCAAAATGGATCGCGTGTGGGTCAAACAGTACGAGCCGGGAGTTTCGGCGCATCTCGATTATCCGCCGGTTCCGATCACGCAATTCCTCGAAGACGCGGTTGTGAAATATCCGAACCATATCGCGACGTTATTTGGCAACGGCGGAATGGATGCCGCGCTCACGTACGCCGAATTGAATGATCTCGTCAATCGCTTTGCGAACGCGCTCAGCGCGCTCGGCGTGAAAAAAGGCGAGCGCGTCGCGATTTATTTGCCAAACTGTCCGCAGTTCGTCATCGCGTATTACGCGACGCTGAAAATCGGCGCGGTCGTCGCGCCGGTCAATCCGCTCTACACGCCGCGCGAATTGGAGCATCAAGTCAAGGACGCCGGCGCGGAAACGATCATCGTCCTCTCGCGCTTTTACCCCAACGTGCAACAAGTGCGCGGCAACACGAAACTCAAGAACGTGATCGTCACAAACATCAAAGAATATTTCAAGCCCGTGCTCAAGCTGCTCTTTACGCTCGCGAAAGAAAAGAAAGACGGGCATCGCGTTACGCTGGCCGCCGGCGATAAATGGTTTCAGGACGTGCTCGCGACCGGCGCGGCGACCAAGCCGAACGTCGTGGTGAAACCAGAAGAGACGGCGGTGCTGATGTACACCGGCGGCACGACCGGCGTTTCCAAAGCCGCCGAACTCACGCACAAAAATATTGTCGCGAATACGATCCAACTGCGCGCGTGGTCGCCGGATTCTCAGCCGGGCAAAGAAGTGTTTATGGTCGCGTTGCCGCTGTATCATTCGTACGCGATGACGGTGTGCATGAATCAAGCCGTGTATCTGGGCGGCAAAATGATTCTCATTCCGAATCCGCGCGAACTCGCGCATGTGCTCAAGAGCGCGGACAAACACAAGCCAACTTTTTTTCCGGGCGTGCCGACGTTGTATATCGCGATCAATAATAACCCGCAGGTGGGCAAATACGATCTGAAATCTATTCGTGTCTGCCTCAGCGGCGCGGCGGGTTTGCCGCAAGATGTGCAAACGGGTTTCCAAAAACTGACCGGCGCGACGCTCGTCGAAGGGTACGGCTTGAGCGAAGCGTCGCCGGTTACGCATTCGAATCCGCTCGCGCCCGGAAAATCGCGGCTCGGCTCGATTGGCGTGCCTCTGCCGGACACGGATTGCAAATTGGTGGATGTGGACGCCGGGACGAAAGAAGTCGCGCTCGGCGAGCCGGGCGAATTGTGTATCAAGGGTCCGCAAGTGATGAAGGGCTATTGGAATCAGCCGGACGAAACCGCGAAAACATTGCGCGACGGCTGGCTGCATACTGGTGACATCGCGGTGATGGACGCGGACGGCTTTTTCCGCATCGTGGATCGCAAAAAAGATATGATCATCGTCGGCGGGTTCAACGTCTATCCGCGCGATGTGGAAGAAGTGCTGTATCAGCATCCGAAAGTTTTAGAAGCCGTCGTCGCCGGCATTCCGGATGCGCGTAGCGGCGAGATGGTGAAAGCGTACGTCGTCCGCAAACCGGGCGAAAACGTAACGGCGGATGAATTGATGGCGTACTGCGCGCAGAATCTCACCAACTATAAACGCCCCAAGGTGATCGAGTTCCGCGAAGCGCTTCCGAAAACCGCCATCGGTAAAATATTGCGGCGGCAGTTGGTGGATGAAGAAAAGCAAAAAATGGCAAAGGGGTAAAAAAAATGCGACGCACCTGTAGGGGCGACCCTTGTGGTCGCCCAAAGGGCGTCGCATTTTATTCGCGGCGAGTAGCTCCACGTCAAATCGCCGGCGATTTTTCTATCTCCGCCGTGATGCGCGCGATAATCGCGTCCGCCATTTGCCGCGTCGTCAACGCCGCGGCGCGCGCATTGCTCAACAAATCGCGCGTGCGGCAACCCTCGCTCAACGCGCGCTCGACCGCGCGCTCGACCGCGTCCGCTTCGCGCGGCAGATTCAACGAATAGCGCAACAGCATCGCCGCGCTCAGAATCGCGCCGATTGGATTCGCGATCTCTTTGCCGGCAATGTCCGGCGCGGAACCGTGAATCGGCTCGTACACGCCGCGCGTGCCCTCGCCCAATGACGCGGACGGCAACAAACCCATCGAGCCAACAATCACCGCGGCTTCGTCCGTGAGAATATCGCCGAATGTATTTTCCGTGACGATCACGTCGAAATCCGCCGGCGACGCGATCAAACGCATCGCGCACGTGTCCACAAGCAGGTGCTCTAATTTTATTTCCGGAAAATCCTCTGCGGTTTTGTTGGCGACTGCGCGCCACAGCCGCGACGATTCCAATACATTCGCCTTGTCCACGCTCAGCACGCGTTGCCG
>Ga0247727_10008935_pt1 | contig 18397 bp, 21 predicted proteins | sample WisWelCaveWW1625_FD_202498 | JGI IMG/M metagenome (GOLD analysis project Ga0247727, IMG submission 202498) | Biofilm microbial communities from Wishing Well Cave, Virginia, United States - WW16-25 | ecosystem: Environmental > Aquatic > Deep subsurface > Groundwater > Cave microbial mat | place... | reverse complement strand
ACGTCCCTCAACGCCCTCATTTCGTTGAACGTGATTTACCGCCAACCCTGTCTCCTGATTGTGTCCTGGCGCGGCTATCAAGGCAAGGATGCGCCGGAGCATCTGGTGATGGGCGAGGTGATGCCGCAGTTTCTCGACACGATGAAGATCCCCCATCGCACCCTGTCGGAAAAGACGGCGATTGACGATCTAAAATGGCTGGCGGAGACGTTTATGAAGAAACGAATTCCCGTGGCGCTGAATATCACAAAGGGTGTTGTGAAGGGGTTGCATCTATGAGGCCGAACGTGCGTGAGGGGTTAGGGGTGAGGGGTAAGGTCAGAGGAGTTGAAGCGAGATCATGAGACCGGAAGAAGGGACCATGCAGAGTCGGGCGATGGCCATGGCGGCTTTGTTGGAACTGCTCACCGATCAGCCGGTGATCGTTTGCAATGGGTTTCCCTCGCGTGAGGCTTACAACATTGCCGATCGCCCGACCCATTTCTATATGATCGGGTCCATGGGCTTGGCGTCGGCGATCGGGCTGGGTGTGGCGCTGGCCAAGCCGAATAAGCAAGTCGTGATATTCGACGGTGACGGGAATGTGCTGATGGGGATGGGTACCTTGGCCACGGTCGGCGCGCTCAGGCCGAAGAATTTCATTCATGTGGTGTTTGACAATGAGGTCTATGGGAGTACCGGCAATCAGCCGACGATTTCCAATGTGGTCCCACTTGAGAAGGTGGCGAAGGCGGCTGGGTATGTGAACGTCGAACGGGTGCGGGAACGCGAAGACCTTGTCTACGAGTTCAAAGACATGCTGAAGAAAGACGGGCCGAGCATGTTGCTGGTAAAAGTCAACGAGATGGTGGAAGATGTCGGGCGCGTGATGCTTGATCCACCGGACATTACGAAGCGGTTCATGAAAGCAATAGAATGACAGGGAAGGCGAGAGGCACGAGGCTAGAGGCGAACGGTTCAGAGGATTTCCTCTAGCCGCTAGCCGCTAGCCCCTAGCCCTTGGTGAATATGGTTCTATTGAATCCGGGACCGGTGAATGTGTCGGAGCGGGTGCGGCAGGCACTTTTGCGTCCGGATGTTTGCCATCGAGAGTCGGAATTTACCGAACTCTTGCACAGGATTCAGGCAAAGCTGCTGAAGCTCTTTGTCCCTGGGGCGGAAGCGGAGTATGCCGCTGCGGTGTTGACTGGATCGGGAACTGCGGCGGTGGAGTCCGCTGTCATGTCGTCGCTCCCGCACGGCAAACGGATGCTGGTGCTTAACAACGGCGTGTACGGCGAGCGCATTTCCCAGATGGTCGGCTTGTATCGCCTGGGCGTGTCCGAACTCAAATACGATTGGACGACAAGGCCGGATCCTGAACGGTTGCGGCTTGCGCTGCGACAACATCCGGAAGCGCATGCTGTCGGCATGGTCCACCATGAGACGACCACCGGGCTCATCAATCCGGTCAAGGAGATCGCGGATGTCGTCGACAGCCAGAACCGGGTGTTCATTCTAGACGCGGTCAGTGCCTTGGCAGGGGAACAGCTGGATATCGCCGGGTCTCACATTTATATGGTGGCGGGCACAGCCGGAAAATGTATTCAGGGATTCCCAGGCCTGTCCTTCGTGCTCGTCCGCAAGGGATTTCTGGAGCGGATGCGGGCCTACCCCAGACGGTCGATCTATCTCCACATCACTCAATATGTGGATGACCAGGGCCGCGGGACGATTCCGTTCACGCCGGCTGTGCAGGTCTATTACGCGTTCGACGAAGCGTTGAGCGAACTCATGGAGGAAGGGGTTGCCAAGCGGATTCAGCGGTATAAGAAAGTCGCAACCTTAATCCGAGACCGCATGGCGAAACTCGGCGTGAAGCCGCTCCTGACTCCCGACAAACAGTCCAACACGATTACCGCCTATCATCTTCCCGAGGGCGTGACCTATCGGTCGTTGCACGATCAACTGAAGAAAGATGGCTACGTAATCTATGCGGGCCAAGGCCAACTCGAGAGTAAGATTTTCCGCGTGGCGAACATGGGCGCCCTCACGGAGGCGCAGTTGGTCGGATTCCTCGACGCATTTGAACGGATCTGCGGCATAGCATGAAAGCCATCATCCTCGCGGCCGGGGTCGGGAAGCGCCTGTGGCAGGTCACGCAACATCGCCCGAAGTGCCTCATCGAGATCGGCGGGCAGACCCTCTTGCATCGTTACCTCACGTCGCTTCGGAGCGTCGGCATTCACCGCGCCGACATGGTTGTGGGCTACAAGCAGGAGATGATTCGCGCGGCTGTGGCAGCGAACTCTTGTGGCGTGCAAGTGAATTTCCTCGTGAACGAGCAGTTCCATCGCGGCAGCATTTCCTCGCTCTGGATCGCGCGCACGGCATTGGAGGACGACACGATCGTCATGGATGCAGACGTGCTCTTCCATCATGAGATCTTGCGCCGCTTGGTGCAATCTCCCTACGAGAACGCGCTGCTCATGGACGACACCGTCAAGCAGACCGGGGAAGAGTGTATGGTCATAGTCGAAGGCGGGCGCGTGATTGCGCTGACGAAGAAGATGCCGTTACACTATGATTATGCTGGAGAAGGCGTGGGGTTTCTCAAGGTCCGGCATGCCGATGCGCCGCATGTGGTTGCGTCGCTCAGGACCCATGTGGATCGCGAGGCTTGGCAGATGGAATACGAGGATGCGCTTATGGGCTTTTTCCGTGCCGTCAAAGTCGGGCATGAGAAGATCGGCGGACTCCCCTGGACCGAAATCGATTTTATGGAAGATGTGACAAAAGCGGAACGGGATGTGTTGCCGAAACTGTAAAAGCTGAGGTAGTGGGGTAACGGGGTAAACGGGATACCAGCTCTTAGCGGATGTTGAAAAGTCAGCCAGCGGAGTTCTTGATACCCCGCGAAGCGTTCCTCGTGAAGCGCTGACGGGTCTTGCGAGATACGAACGACGAGATACAAGAAACGAACTAGAAATTATGAGCGAGAGCCTCATACAAAAGCGTGCCGACTTGCAGGGATTGAGCACGGCAATTCTCTTGCCGTCAGTGAGTCTGTTCGGCGAGCCCGCCGGATCGTATGCCGATGAGGTGGGTCCGCTCACCAGTGTGGTGGGCATCGGCCTTTTTCAGCGGGCGGTGTTGACGCTGCAGCGCGCCGGGATTCGACAGCTTATGGTGTTGGTGGGGCCGGGGGAGGATCAGCTCAAACAAGCGTTGGGCAAAGGGCCACGCCTGACGATTCCCGTGCGCTGGATGCCGATTCGTGAGTTTCCGCTGGATGATCCCCGTACCTGGGAAACACTCGCTGCTGAAGTTCGCGGCTTCTGTCTCTTGTCCGGTGTGCAGGGGGTGTTTGCGGGCCCCTTGATCGAAAGCCTGCGTCATGAGGTGCAGGAAGGGCAGGCGATCATCGTGGCACGGGCCGAGAGCGAGCGAGATCGACAGCCTCGCCGATCGAATTTGCGCGTGAAGGTACAGGCCGGACGGCTCCGCTCGATTACATCGAGACAGGATGACGCGGCGCTGGTGGCGACAGATCTGGTGGTGCTTCCGGCCAGCTTTATGAGCGTTGCCGGTCAAGTGGATGTGGAAACCGGCGCGGTGCCGATTCGTCGATGGCTCGAACGGGCCGCGGTGGATGGGCATGTCCGGGTGCTGTCTACGGAGACGAACCGGTCTCACTGGTATCAGGACGTGCGTGATGCCGCCGATGTGCAGGCCGCTGAGAAGAAGCTCTTCAATTCCCTCAAGGGCGAGTTCGAGGGCATTGTCGACCGATTCTTCAATCGGAAGGTCTCCCGCTGGTTCACACGTATCTTTCTCGCCGCAGGCCTCTCGCCGAATGCCATTACGATCTTGGCGACCCTGATTGGGTTGGTCGCGGCCGCCGGCTTTGGCGTCGGGACCTACAGCGCCGGCGTCATTGCCGCGCTGTTGTTCCAACTGGCGGCGATCATCGATTGCTGCGATGGGGAAGTGGCCAGGCTCACGTTCACCGAATCGCCGTTCGGGGCCTGGCTCGATATCGCGATGGACAACGTGGTGCACATGGCGATCTTTGCCGGCATTGCCATGGGCTCCTACCTGGGCGTGGCTGGGAGCGACGGTGGGTGGGCTCCTCTTGCCCTGGGTTCGGCAGCGGTCCTTGGAAATGGGCTCTCGTTCTGGCTCGTCACCCGGGCACAAAAGATCAAGTTCGCGAGTGGATGGAAGACACCAGTGCAGGCTGCCTGGTCGGACTTCATGCTCAAGAACGTCGCGAGCCGCGATTTCTCCGTCATCGTGCTGATTTTTGCTGTCATCGGCAAGCTCGACTGGTTCCTCTGGATGGCCGCGATCGGATCCGTGGTGTTCTCGCTCCTGATGCTCTGGGTAATCAGACCTTCCGCCACTACCCGTGCTTAAGGTCCTCCTTCTCTGTGCCGGCCTCCTGGCCATCAGTTTCATCGTATGGCATATCGGCCCTGGACGCATTTACGACGTGGCCGCGCAACTCGGGCCGGTCGCACTCCTTGTCATGCTGATTCCATCCGTCATTATGTACGTCATCGAAGCGTTCGGATGGAAAGTCACGCTTGGCCCCTCGGCGAAGGACCTTCCGTTCTGGCGTGTGCTCGCAATCAAAACCGCCGGTGAAGTGGTGAACATGACCACGCCGGCCGGCTACCTCGGTGGCGAGCCGCTCAAGGCCTATTTGCTCACGAAATATCATGTGCCGTCGGTGGAAGCGTTCGCCTCGGTCGTCATAGCGAAAACGGCGAAGACGATTGCAGAAGTGCTCTTCATCCTCTTGGGCGTCGTGCTCACGTTCTGGACGCTCAGCGACGACGGCTCATCCGGGCAGAAGGTCCTTGTTGCATGGCTGAGTGTCGGCCTACTTCTGTTTGGGACAGCCGCATTCGTGTTCGTACAGCGGCTAGGACTCTTTATGGGGGTATTGGAATTTTTGCGGAAGATCGGACTCACGATTCGCTATCTCGAAGCGCGCGAGGAACAGTTACGGTCACTGGATCGAATGATCTTGGGATTCTATGGCCATAATCGTCCAGCCGTGTATGCCTCCACGGGGCTGTTCTTTCTCAGTTGGATGGCAGAAGCGGTGGAAGTGTACGTCTTCATCTGGTTTCTGGGGGGGCCTGCCATGGCTCTCCCCGCCATCTCTATCGCTGCCCTCTCCGTCTTTATCAAAGGCACCACCTTCTTTATCCCCGGCAGCCTTGGCGCCCAAGACCTCGGGAACTTGTTCTTGCTGCAAGACTTTGGGTACTCTGAGGTCGCCGGCGTCACCTTTGCTCTGCTGAGGCGATTTCGGGAGTTAGTATGGATCGGGACCGGACTGCTGTGTCTCGCGGCGCTGCGTGGGCGTGCGGCGGGAATTCAGGAAAGTCGCACTCTCGACTCAGGAAATGGCTCCTGACGCCATTTTCCCCCTATTCTTCATCCCCGGCAGCCTCGGCGCCAAAGTCGCTGGGATGTGCTATTGTAATGTTAAGAGTCTTTGGATATTCTGACGTCACCGACAGCACCATCGCGGGACTCCTTCAGTTCCAGGAGCTGACCTGGAGGGGATGAAGCTTCCTCTGCCTGGCTCTCATCGAGAGGTGATCGGTGGCAATTCAGGAAGGTCGCAATCATGATCCAGGCAATGGTGAGACCTTTTTCTTCCCCGAAAGGTCCTGTCCCCTATGACCTGGTTGCTTTTTTCCGCTCACTGTGGATACCTAGCGTAACATGCTAAGACTTCTCCTACTTTTCGGTGGCCTTCTTACCCTCGGCCTGATCGTTTGGCATATCGGTCCAGAGCACATCTACGATGCGGCGGCGCAACTCGGGCCGGTCGCACTCCTCGTTATGCTGATTCCCTCCACCATCATGTACGCCGTCGAAGCGTACGGATGGAAAGTGACGCTTGGCCGGTCGGCAAAGGAGATTCCGTTCTGGCGTGTGCTCGCGATCCGGACCGCCGGTGAAGCGGTGAACATGACCACGCCGGCCGGCTACGTCGGCGGCGAGCCGCTCAAGGCTCATCTGCTCAGGTAGCATCGTGTGCCGATGGAGGAAGCGTTCACCTCGGTCATCATTGCGAAAACGACAATGACGATTGCCGAAGTGTTGTTTATTCTGCTCGGCATCGCGCTAGGCGTGTGGCTGTTAGAAAGGAACGAGTCATTCGGTCAGACCCTGCCTGCCGCACTCTTGAGCGTGGGCCTGCTGGCCTTTGTGACTGCCGGCTTTGTCTTTGTGCAGCGGCAAGGACTCTGTACCTGGCTATTGGAGTTTTTGCGGAGGATCGGGCTGAAGATTGCCTATCTCGAAGCGCGCGAGGAAAAATTACGGTCGCTGGATCGAGCGATCTGGGGATTCTACCGCCACAGACGGCCTGCCTTTGGCGCCTCTTCCGGGCTGTTCTTCCTTGGTTGGATAGCGGAAGCGTTGGAAGTGTACGTCATCATCTGGTATCTGGGAGGACCCGCTATGGCCCTCTCCGCCATCTCTATCGGCGCCCTTTCCGTCTTCATCAAAAGCAGCACCTTCTTCATTCCCGGCAGCCTCGGGGCGCAGGACGGCGGCAATCTGCTTTTATTGGAAGCCTTCGGCTACAGCGACGTCGCCGGCATCACCTTCGCATTGCTCCGGCGGTTCCGCGAGTTGGTCTGGATCGGAATCGGGCTGCTGTGCTTGGCTCTTTTCGGAGGAAGGCAGCGGCAATTCAGGAAAGTCGCACAGCCGACTCAGGAATTGGTTCCTGACACCTTTCCCCATCCTGACACCTTTCCCCCTCCTAGGAAGAACGGGATAAGCAGGAACAAGTCTAAGAAGTCGCGCGGTGCTGTTGAATCGTATGCACACGTTGGACCATCTGATCCCATACGAAACTGTGCAGCCGGAGATTCGCAGTAGGTTCCACTTGGACGAATTCGATCCCGGCTTGTTTGCCATTTGCCCACCGTACGTAGGCGAGTTCAATCGGCAGCGACTCGTGCTGATCGGGGAGCAGAAGGCGCAATGCGACATCTTGGTCTGCCGGCAGGGGTTGATCGGTTTCGATCGTGCATCCCACTGCCGAAATATTCGTGATCGTCCCTTCGCCGACGGTCGACATCACACTGTACATCGCCGGGTAGCTGACTGGCAGGCGGTAGAGGCCGCGGTGGTAGGGTCTGGTCTGTTCCATCGTGGAGCACAGTCTAACGGTGGCCAGGGGCAGGGGGGTATTCCCCATTAGAGGGATGGGGAGGTCAGCCGTGCTGCCGCTGCTAGAGCCAGAGCCCTGTTGCTTGCCCTAGGAGCCTGTTCGACATTGACTGTTCTACTGCGACGAACGATCCACAACCATCTGCGTCGTTCTCGGCCCTGAAAAATCCTCAACGTATTCCGGTGAATACGCCTCCGGCTTTTCCGGGCCTGCGGCCTCGCATCTGGCCGCGCCTCCTTCGCCTCGTCACGAAGGCAATGTCGGACAGGCTCCTAGCGAATCCCCGCTTGGTGCAGCAACTTGTTCCGTTCCGACTCATCGTCGAACGGAACATCGAACAGGCTGCGTCACCCGTAAGCACGGGCCGCGGCGCTTCGCTATACAAGAACCCCAACAGGGCTCTGATGCCCGCAGCAGCAGTCACGACTGTCCTTGAGAGAAGAGAACAAGCAAGCGTGGAAAAACATCTATATGCCCGCCGGCAATTCGAATCAGCCATCACATGGGGAGTATTTTCTAGTTAAACGACAAGGGAATCAAGCGGGGTGGCCAATCAAAGGCAAGAAGAGCATGGCTCTGACACCTTTTCTCCTCCAATAGAGATTGACAGTGCTCGCATCAAACGGTACGGTCGTTAATCCAACTTAGGGGTGAAAGGAGTAGCCATGGGCGAAAATGAAACGGCTGATCTTCAGGTTTTGACAGAGGTTCTAACGGCTCTCAAGAAGTTAGATCATGAGGGGCAAGAAAGAATGATTCAAACCGTATGTACTTTCTTGAAACTTACTCCTGCATCACAAAAACCTGGGCCTTCCTCACAAGGTTCTTACGCGTCGCACGCAATTTCAAGGCCCGGAAGTTTCTCGGAAGATCGGTCCATGTCGGCTAAGGATTTCATGATGGACAAGCAACCTCGAACAGATGTCGAGAGAGTGGTCTGCTTGGCCTACTACCTAACTCACTACGCCAGCACCCCACATTTTCAGACTGTCGACATAAGCAAGTTGAACACGGAAGCAGCACAAATTAAGTTTTCGAACGCAGCCGTTGCTGTGAACAACGCAGTCCAGGGTGGTTACCTAGTTCCAGCTCCGCATGGGAAAAGACAAATCAGTGCTGCTGGTGAACGATTTGTTCAGGCTTTGCCTGATAGGGATGCTGCCAAGAAAGCGATGGACAACGTGAGGCCTCGTCGATCCTCTCGAAAGCCCAACGCTCCACCATCAGAAAGTTGACCCATGGCAGGAATTCAGAAGCCAGCAAAAAGACACTCTGCCAAACGCATCGTAATTTATAACCATAAGGGGGGTGTGGGCAAAACAACCTTAACGATCAATCTTGCATTTGCTCTTGCCTCGATAGGTAAGAATGTTTTGTTAGTAGATTCAGACCCTCAATGCAACATCACATCCTATCTAATAGATGACATTACATTAGATGACCTGCTTGATCACTCCGATGCGGATGAAGGTAAGACAATCTGGTCCTCGGTTAAGCCATTAATTGAAGCAACCGGAGATGTAAAGACGATTGAGCCGATCCAGCAAGGTCAGCGGTTGTTCTTATTGCCTGGCGACATTCGGTTGTCAGAATTTGAGGCTGACTTAAATAAGTTTTGGACTGAATGCTTGGAAAGAAGGATGAGGGGATTTCGCGGGGTGTGCGGGTTGAGCATCTTGGTGAATCAGGTATCAGAGGCTCACGATATTGACTATGTATTTTATGACTGCGGGCCGAATATCGGCCCCCTAAACAAAGTGATACTGCTCGATAGCGATTGTTTCATTGTACCTGCAGCCTGCGACTTATTTTCGGTGAGGGCGCTAAAAACGCTTGGCCATACATTGGCCGGATGGATTAAATCTTGGGATACTATCGTTAATCAGGCCCCAGATGGTATTTACCTGCTTCCAGGTCGACCAAAGTTCCTTGGGTATATCCCGCAGAGGTTTCGAGTCTATCGCGAAGAACCATCCAGTACGTATCGTCCCTTCTATTCAAAGATTGAAAGGAATGTAAATAGCGAAATTCTGTCGATCTTTAAGAAGGAAGACTCTTCCCTTGCCTCACGTTCAATAAGAGACTTGAGGATTGGGGAGGTCAAAGATTTCGGGCCATTGGCAACCGCTGGCCAATCAGAGGGTCGCCCGATGTGGGAAGTTTCAAAAGGATCCCCCGATCAGCGAGATGCGGCGAGACGATCATTTCTAGACATCGCCAACACCATCATAAGGTTTGCAGAGAACCATATGAGCGACTGAGTTGCATGAGTAAGGCGAAACTTTCAAAAAGAGAACATGGGCAGATTGAGCGCATCGTTGATTATTATCTTAACGGGGAGTGTCAGGAGCTAGTTAGGCGGTGTGAGCTTCAAGTAAAAGCGCTCTTTTCAACTTCAGACGATCTAGCCCAATATGTGCATTCAACGAAGTCTCGGATAAAAGGCCGTGAACGGTTGCGAGACAAGCTTATTCGGAACGCAATTGACTGTAAGCAATCAGGACAGCAATTCGATATTACCGAAAATAATTTGTTTGAGCGTATTACTGATTTGGTGGGGTATAGGATACTCCATCTGCATACAAAACAGATTGAGGCGATCAACAGCATCGTTCTCAGTCTTCTGCAGTCCGAGAGATGGGTTGTAATCGAGGGACCGATAGCGCGAACGTGGGATGATGAGTTTCGGGACTACTTTCAAGAAATCGGAATAGAGACGCTCGATAATAAGAGAATGTACACCAGTGTCCACTATATTTTTAAAGCCAATGAACAGGCTAGATGTGCGTGTGAGCTGCAGATAAGAACTCTAGCAGAAGAGCTTTGGGGTGAGGTGGATCACAAGATCAACTATCCGCACAAATCAGAGAGCTTGTCTTGCCGAGAACAGATCAAAGTTCTCGCTCGTGTAACATCGAGTTGCAGTAGGTTGGTTGACTCAATTTTTCATTCCTACGAAGAAAGCCGACGAATTCGAAGGCGTTCTTAGTTCTCAATAATACTTTGTGCCCTTCTTATCCTTTAGCATGAGACCTCTCGACCAAATTCATTTACCAACCCAATAGACCGGTTCTTTCAAGTGGTTCACACCAGTTTCTGCGTGTACCCTGTTTGTCCTTTCGTATGCTAGTCTCCCTCGTATGTCGGCGTTAAAGCTGGTGCTTTGGGGATTCCTCGCCGTTCTTGGCTCGGTTGTGATTGCCTATCGTTTCTATGGTTGTTGTCACGAGGACTCTGGCGGAGGTATAGGATGGGAGGTAAGGAACTAATCCTGAGGCGGCAATCGGCGACTGCGGGACTTCTCGCTCAAGCGTTCGTAAACTTCAAACTTCGCTTCTATCTTGACCAATCGATGGTCGAGATCCCTAACTATGCGGGTGAGTTCGTGGATGTCTTCTGTGAGGGTTGCAACTCGCTCCTCCAGCGTAATGATTTTTCGCAGTGCGGATAGCGCTTCACCAGCCCAACTCATCGTTTTCTCGCGGCGAGGTTTCGTCGAAGGCTGCTGACCGCCGCGTGAGCCTCGTCCAGCTTGCCGATCATGCGGGCCAATGCCTTGCTTGCTTCTCCAGCCAAGAGACCCAGTTGCAATTCGCTGTTGTCATCACGTTCGAGATGCCGATCCAAAGCCGTCCGAATTTCTTCGGATACCGTAGCATGGCGCTGTTTTGCCCGTCGGGATAAGGCCTTTTTTTGCAATGGAGTGAGATAAATCGATGTCATGACTTTGGCTGCCATAGCCATACCCTCCTTGTTTCAGACTCAACGTATATCATGCATATGTTACTCGTTCAACGGAGCTGCTTGTCGAATCAACAGGTCCCGTTTACAGCTATCCACGGCCTTGTTAGGATGTCGCGCATGCAGAGTGCCAAGATATTGATATGGGCCGGTCTTGCTGTCCTCGGCGCGATTGCCCTGGCGTTTGTGACCGGCCTCGTCAACCCCCACGAAAAGGTCAACGGTCTCTGGCTGGTCGTGGCGGCGGTGTGCATCTATGTGCTGGCCTTTCGTTTCTACGGCCGCTGGATTTCTCGGCGCGTTGTTGAGCTGAACGATCAGCGGGTGACGCCGGCTATGCGGCTGAATGACGGCGTTAATTTTCATCCCACCAATAAATACGTGTTGTTCGGCCATCACTTCGCGGCGATTGCTGGGGCAGGTCCGTTACTCGGGCCGGTCTTGGCAGCGCAGTTCGGATTTCTTCCCGGTTTTCTCTGGCTGGTGATCGGCGCGGTGTTGGCGGGGGCGGTGCAGGACTTCATCATCCTGGTTGCGTCGATGCGGCGGAATGGCCGCTCGCTCCCTGAGATTGCGCGCGATGAACTGGGCCTTGTCACCGGCACCACGACGGCGGTGGCGGTGCTCTTCATAGTGGTGGTGGCGCTGGCGGGGCTGGGCTTTGCGGTCGTGAACGCGCTCTACCGCAATGCCTGGGGCACCTTCACGATTGCGATGACGATTCCCATTGGCTTCATCATGGGCTTCTACCTCCAAAGGTTTCGGCCTAGTCAGGTAGCGGAAGTCTCCCTGGTCGGGGTGGTGCTGTTGGTCGCCGCTGTGATCTTCGGCCGGGTGGTCGCGCAGTCTTCGGCTGCTGGGTGGTTCGAGTTGGAGCGAACGACGTTGGTGTGGGCGCTGGCAGGCTACGGATTTCTCGCTTCTGTTTTGCCAGGCTGGATGTTGTTAGTGCCGCGTGGGTATCTCTCCACCTTCATGAAGATTGGGGTGGTGGTGTTGCTGGGCTTAGGCGTGGTTCTCATGGCGCCGACGATTGAGATGCCGCGCATCACGATATTCGCAAGCGGAGGCGGACCGATTATTCCCGGCACGTTCTTTCCCTTTCTCTTTATCACCATTGCCTGCGGAGCCGTGTCGGGCTTTCACTCGCTGGTCTCTTCCGGGACGACGCCGAAGATGATCGAGCAGGAGTCCCAGGCCACGGTCGGCTACGGGGCGATGTTGCTGGAGAGTTTTGTGGGCGTGATGGCCTTGATTGCAGCGTCGGTGTTGATTCCCGGTGATTATCTGGCGATCAATACCATGCTCATGCCCAATGAGCTGTCTGCGATGGGCTTTCCTGTCTCGCGGGTTCAGGAACTCTCGCAACTCGTCGAGGTCGATGTGGCGGGCCGGCCTGGCGGGGCCGTGTCGCTCGCGGTCGGCATGGCGTCCATTTTTTCCGCGCTCCCTGGTATGGCTGGGTTGATGGCCTATTGGTATCAGTTTGCGCTGGTGTTCGAGGCGTTGTTTATTTTGACGACGATCGACACTGGCACGCGCGTTGGGCGCTATCTCATCCAGGAGATGGGTGGACGCGTATACTCTCCGTTGCGGCGGATGAATTGGTGGCCTGGTGTGGTAGTGAGCAGCGGGCTGATCGTGGGAGCCTGGGGCTATCTCATCGGCACCGGCAGTATCTCGACGCTCTGGCCGATGTTTGGCGCAGCGAATCAGTTGCTCGGCACCTTGGCGCTCTGTATCGGCACGACTGTGCTCATTAAGATGCGGAAGTCGCAATATCTGTGGATCACCGCGCTGCCGATGTTGTTTGTCGGCACCATCACGTTGATCGGGTCCTATGAGATGTTCGGCATGTTTGTGGCCACGGCCGCGTCCATCGCCGATGGCGCACAGGCCTTTGCGTTGTATCTGGATGCGGGGCTGGTAGCTGTGGTGGCCTTGCTCGCGGTGATCGTCTTGGGCGATAGTATGGTGCAGTGGTATGGGTATGTGGTCTTGAAGCGTCCGTTCACCAGCAGCGAAGTGGTAGTGATGGCCGGTGGGGGCTCGCCGGGAAGATTGCATACGACGATTCGTTATGATGAGGAGAAGCGCTTGCAGTTGCCCGGTGGGGGATGCTGCTAGGGGTGGGCGGGAGTGGCCAGGTGCCCTTCTTGCTCGCAGAACGAGCACGATGAAACTGTGCTCGTCCGATGCGCGCAGTAAAGGGCAGCCTCGGCCACTCCCTTTGGAGAGGTGTGGAGAATCTACCCAGCCACCCCTTAGGAATTTCGAAGAATGTTTTCTGTAGAAAAGAAAATGGATAACGTGAGAAGAGGAGGGGATCGTGGCTGAGCAGTTTTCGTTCGATGTGGTCTCGGAAGTGAACATGCAAGAGATGAAGAATGTCGTCGATCAGGCGACGAAGGAGATCAAGCAGCGATTCGATTTCAAAGACTCGAAGACGGAGATTACGCTGAATGAGAAGGAAAAGGAGCTGGTCCTGGTCTCCGACGACGAGTATAAGCTCAATGCGGTGAACGATATTATCAAGACCAAGTGCGTGAAGCGTGGGGTCTCGTTGAAGGCGTTCACCTATGGGACCGTGGAACCGGCGCTGAGTGGGACGGTGCGCCAGGTGGCGAAGATTCAAAGCGGGATCGCGGCGGACAAGGCAAAAGAGGTGACGAAAACCATCAAGGAGTCAAAATTGAAAGTGCAGGCGCAGATCCAAGGCGAGCAAGTGCGCGTGCTGAGCAAGAGCAAGGATGAGCTCCAAGCGGCCATGGCATTTCTCAGGAGCAAGGACTTTGGGATTGATCTACAGTTCACCAACTACCGCTAGCCCCGGATGCTGAAACAGGCCTCCAACTGCGTTCTCAGTCGATCGAACACCTCAACGTGCATACGGCAGCACGCCTCGGTGTTCGATTCTCCCTGCGGCCTTGTTGGATGACCTGTTTGAGCATCCTGGGGGATACTACAGCATTCATCGCATGACACGCGCTCTTGCCCTTCTGCTTCTTTTTATCGCGGCACTCTTCGGCTGCAATCGCAGCGATGCCATCGTCGTCATCCAGCTCCATCCGAAGAATCCCGACATCATCTACGTCGCGACGAACGACTATATCTATAAGACGCGCGACGGGGGCCAGACCTGGACGAATTTGTCACAGGGCATGAGCCACTCGCGCGTGATTTCGATGGCGATTGATCCGGCCTACCCGGCCACGGTGTACGCCGGCACGAAAGGCGATGCGGTATACAAGAGTTACGATGGAGGACAGCGTTGGGTCTCGCAGCGAGTCGGGCTGGACGATGCAACGATCTCCTCCGTGGTCAATCAGTTCGTCTTCGATCAAGCGGACAACCAGCATCTGTTCGTCGCGACGACAATGGGCGTGTTTGAAACCACGAATGCAGGCGACAGTTGGACGAAGCGAATGGACGGCATGAAAGAAGTACTGATGGTGGTGACACTCTGCCTGGACCCTACGAGGCCGGCGATCCTTTATGCGGGTACGAGTGGCGGTGTTTATAAATCAGTCGATCAAGCGGGGCATTGGGACAAAGTGAATAACGGACTCGTATCCCCGGCTATTATCAAATCGTCACGCGCGCTGAATGTCACGGCGGTTCTGGTCGATCCCCATGAGCCGGACACGGTGTATGCCGCGACGCTCGAAGGGCTCTATAAGTCGACGGATGCGGCGGCATCGTGGGTGCGCATCGGCCAGTCACTGCAGGACCAAATGTTGTTTTCGATGGTGTTGGATCGGACGAGAAAGGGCGTGATTTACCTGGGTGGCCGGGAAGGCATCCACCGGAGCGAAGACGGCGGGAACACATGGACCATGCTGAGTAAGGGGTTGGCCACGCTGAATGTACGGTCCCTCGCGCAGAGCACCACCGATCCGAAACTGTTTTATCTTGGGACGAACGGGAGCGGATTGTATCGCAGTAAGGATGCAGGCGAGACGTGGGAGCCGATGCCGCCAGTGGTGACGAAGTAGGAGAAGGAATTATCGCCGCTTGCTGTTCAGATCGGAGTCCCCGATGGAGGGGCCGACTCCGCGGCGTGGAATGGTTGAGGATCCGTCGGGGTTTTGAGATTTGTCGATTTCGAATCCGGTGCTGTTGGGGATCACCGTATCTTGTAAGTCCGTTCCCGGTCGATGCGGAAGGTTGGTGTCTTGTACGTCGTTACCTCGCCGCGGGCGAAGCGATTCGCCAACGTTGCTGTAAGGGGAAACGGAATAGTTGATATCAGCCCCGAAGTTTGGGTTGAGTTTGGTATCTTCGATGTCTCCGCCGATTCTGGAGCGCAACGTGGTATCTTGGATCTCCATGCCAGTTGGAGCTGATGCTGCTGGTTTCTTGGACTTGAAGTCTCTTCTGATCGCGTCTTCTTCTTCCTGGATGCGGAGCCGTTCTCGTCCACTGGCTTCATAGTCCGCACTCCCCAGAGTTTGCTTGGCCTCGTTCAGTTTTTCCAGCCGCGTAACGAGTGACGACAAGTCAGCGCGTGCGCGTGCTACCGTTCCGACAATTTCGCTGAGCGTAAATTGCCGTGCGAAAGTGCCAAGCTTTGGAGCTTGCCCGGGTCCCCCGCCTAAGCCACCGCTTCCTGCTCCATCGCCTGGGCCGCCGCTTCCTCCGCTTCCCACGCCGAATCCGGACGAATTGAAGATGCCCTTTTGTTGAACAGCCTTGAGGATGTGGTTCGCTTCGTCGATCAAGTCGACGATTTCTATCGAAGCGTCACTGGCCGTCAAGCAGCATGACAAGAACGTCCTGTATCGGTCGGAAAACTTCGAAGCCTCATTCTGCAATTCCACAATTTTTATTGGGTCGCGATCCGGTAGATCGTAACCCTGTTGCCGCGCGCTTTGTCGAAACGATTCTTCCGCCTGCTGGTTGTAGAGAGGCTGACAGCCTGAGCCCATCTTGGTCGAAATCTGTTGATCGGGCGCTTTGGCTGGGCACCAGTACACTGAAGCGGGTGCGTTGAGTGGATTGTCAGGATTGAAGTCCCTAGCCTCGGTCTCTTCAGGATTTGAGAAGAGCCCGAGCAGGGTGACCAGTAAGATTGCTGTAACTAAGTGCAGTGATTTTGAGTGTTGAATCCGCATAAAGCCATTTTCAACTCGACTCGAATCCTTGTCAATGAAACTCGCCAACTCCGTGCGCTTAACGGATTGTTCAATTGGCCAGAAGCCTGCCGGACATTGCCGTTAAAAATTCTTCCGCTTCAAATTTCAACATGTCATACAAACTTCGATAGTATCAAATGGGCTCATTTCATACCCCCTTCCATCCCATATCTTGTGGATGGTAGATCCTCTCTATACTCTCTCTTGGAAATCTTCGTAAGCCGTAAGATAGGCTCGAAAAATGTTAATACATTGTCACTGGGACAAGACCCGAACTAAGGCGCTTCAAACTTCATAAGTCCATGAATTTTCTATTGACAAGTCTTTGAGTGCGTGTATACTGCGCGCCTGAGTGGGAGAAAGTGGGTGAGTTTGGTTGTTTATGACTTATGGAGGATTCGCGACATATCCCAGTCATGCTAGAGGAGGTGCTGTCTTGGCTCGTCCGAGAGGGTGGTCGAATCTATCTTGACTGTACGGTGGGGTACAGTGGGCATGCTGAAAAACTTCTCGAGGCGAGCGGGCCTAAGAGCAGGCTTATCGGGCTTGACCGCGATGCGGTGGCCATTGCAGCGAGTCGAGAAAGGCTCGCACATTTCGGCGACCGTGTGCTCCTTCTCCATGGTCACTTTGTGGATCTGAAACAGCATCTTGTTACCAGTGGCATTGGCCAGGTCGATGGAATCCTGTTTGATCTTGGAGTCTCGTCCCCACAGTTGGAAGAACCTGCTCGTGGCTTTAGCTTTCAAGGGGATGGTCCCTTGGACATGCGTATGGATCAATCGATGAGCGGAACTGCAGCTGACATGGTCAATCGATGGCCGGAAGCGCAGTTGGCCGACGCGATTTTTCAGTTCGGCGAGGAACGGTTTTCCCGACGAATTGCGCGTGCCATCGTCCGCTCGCGTGAACGCCATCCGTTGGCGACGACGAAAGAGTTGGTCTCAGTGATCGAGGGGGCTGTTCCGGCGAACTATCGGCATGGTCGTCTCCACTGTGCCACCCGCACGTTTCAAGCCGTTCGCATTGCAGTGAACCAGGAGCTTGACTGTCTCGAGCCGGCGTTGCGCGATGCGGCGGATGTGTTGTCTCCCGGCGGCCGCCTCTGTGTGATTTCATTCCATTCGCTCGAAGATCGGATTGTGAAGCAAACGTTTCGGGCACTCTCCGGCAAGAACGATCCGGCATTGGTGGTGCTCACCAAAAAGCCGCAGATTCCCACCACGGAAGAATCGGACCGGAATCTTCGATCCCGCAGTGCCAAGTTGCGGGCTGCCCAACGGATATCCAAGGAGGGTCACTCATGAAGACGTTGACGATTGTAGCCGGTGTGCTGTTGGTTTTCGTGTTTGTGTGGGAACGTGTCGATGTCATTCGGGTGGGTTACCAGATCGAACGATTGAAGACCCAGAAAGTATTGCTGGAGCGAGAGCGGGATCAATTGCAAGTGAAGTTTTCTGCGCTGACGGCTCCGGAGCGGATCGCGAAGGTGGCGACGGAAAAGTTGGGGCTGATTCCGCCGCAGCAGGGGCAAGTGCTGATAGTGCATCAGCCTGGTGACGTTCCGGGCCTGCCGCTGCCATCCGTGGAGCAAGTCCGTCTGGCGAGACATGACTCAACCGGGAGGGTGAGCGAGTGACTGCCGGCCCTTCTCGTGGTCGTCGCTATGTGATGCTGCTCCTGCTCCTCTGCGGGTTCAGCGTCATTCTATTTCGGCTGGTCACGCTCCAAGTGCTTCAAGCAGTAGAACTCACGGCCAAGGCCGATCGGCAACATCAAAAGACCGTGTCCTTCGAGGGAGCAAGAGGCATGGTGTCGGATCGGCACGGCAAAGTGTTCGCGATGAACGTGGAGGTGCCATCCGTGTTCGGCGTACCGACGTCGCTGGAAAGCCCGTCGACCGTCGCCCGTCATCTTTCTCCGGTGCTCCGTATTCGAAGTGATGAGCTTGAGAGAAAGCTTCAGCAAGACAAGAGCTTCGTGTGGTTGGCGCGAAAGGTCGAGCCTGAGCAAGGCCGTCGGCTGGCACAGTTGTCGTTGGACGGCATCGGCGTGGTGATGGAGGGACGACGGTTTTATCCCAAGGGCCCGTTGCTGGCCCATGTCCTTGGATTTTCTGGGATGGATGGGCTAGGGCTTGAGGGGCTCGAGCGCCAGTACGATTCGCATCTGCATGGAGAAAAGCGCGTCACCGTTTTGCAGCGCGATGCGTTAGGCCGCACGGTTTTTCCCAAGGGTTTGGCGGAGCAAGTGCCTACGCCGGGACATGCTCTCACGCTGACCGTCGACGAGGTCATCCAATACATTGCAGAAAAAGAACTCGAAGAGGCCG
>Ga0247727_10008934_pt1 | contig 18398 bp, 14 predicted proteins | sample WisWelCaveWW1625_FD_202498 | JGI IMG/M metagenome (GOLD analysis project Ga0247727, IMG submission 202498) | Biofilm microbial communities from Wishing Well Cave, Virginia, United States - WW16-25 | ecosystem: Environmental > Aquatic > Deep subsurface > Groundwater > Cave microbial mat | place... | reverse complement strand
AGGCCGGGTGAGACGGTAACGGACGCCGTCTTCGAGCGGCACCCCGGTGGGAAGGGCGCAAACCAGGCGGTCGCAGCGGCGCGGCTCGACGCCGACGTGAAGCTCGTCGGCTGCGTGGGAAGCGACGCCTTCGCGGAGGATGCGCTCGCAGAGCTCGTCGAGGCCGGCGTGGCGCTGGAGGTCCGGAGGGTCGAGGTCCCCACGGGCGTCGCTCTCATCCTGGTCGACACGTGTGGAGAAACAGAGATCGTCGTCGCACCGGGCGCGAATGCCGCGCTCGGCCCGGACGACTTCGACATCGATTCCGGCGAAGCCGTCCTCTGCCAGCTGGAGATCCCCGGCGTCACGGTCGTGGCGGCCGCGCGGAAGGCGGAGGGGTTCTTCTGCGTGAACGCCGCCCCCGCGCGGCCGGTGCCCCCCGAGGTGCTGAGCCGCGCCGATCTCGTGGTTGCAAACGCCTTCGAGTGGGGGGCTCTGGACAAGCGGCGCGTCAAGCTCGCCGCGCTCACGCTCGGCGCCGCCGGGGCGGTCCTCCTCTAGCGTGGCAGGGAGGTCGCCCGGGCTCGGCCGCCGAAGGTGACGGCCGTGGACGGGACCGGGGCGGGGATGCGTTCTGCGCCGCGCTCGTCGTCTCGCTCCTCGAGGAGCGGCCGTACGACGAGGCCCTGAGCCGTGCCTGCGCCGCCGGGGCGCTCGCCGCCTCGCGGCCGGGTGCTCAGCCGTCGCTTCCCACGGCTGCCGAGGTAGACGCGATACTCGCAGCGTGATTCCGGTCATCGTCGACTGCGACCCCGGGCACGACGACGCGATCGCGCTTCTCCTCGCTCTTGCGAGCCCGGAGCTCGAGCTCCTCGGCGTGACGACGGTCGCGGGAAACCAGACGCTCGAGAAGACGACGGCGAATGCGCTCCGCGTGCTGGAGCTGGCAGGCCGGGGCGACGTTCCGGTCGCAGCCGGGGCTGACCGGCCGCTCGCGCGCGAGCTCTACGTGGCAGCGTACGTGCACGGCGAGAGCGGGATGGACGGCCCAGTTCTCCCGCCGCCCCGTGGTCGGGCGGTCGACCGTCACGCGGTTGACGTCATCGCTGAGCTCGTTCTCGCCTCGCCGCGCCCTGTGACGCTCGTCCCGACCGGACCCCTCACGAACGTGGCGGTCTTCCTCGCGCGCCACCCCGAGGCGGCCGCGCGGCTGGAGCGGATCGTGCTCATGGGCGGGGCGATCGCCGAGGGGAACGTCACGCCGGCGGCCGAGTTCAACGTGTGGGCGGATCCCGAGGCCGCGCGCTTCGTCTTTGCGAGCGGGCTCGACGTGACGATGGTCGGCCTCGACGTCACGCACCAGGCGCTCGTGACGCCCGAGCACGCCGAGCGCCTGCGCCGGGCCGGGCGGGTGGGCGAGGTCGTCGCGGAGCTGCTGGACTTCTTTCACGGCTTCCACCGCGAGACGTACGGCTTCGCGGGCTCGCCGGTCCACGACGCCGTCGCTGTCGCGCACGTGATCCGGTCGGGGCTTGTCGAGACGCTCGAGCGCCACGTGGCGGTCGATTGCGAGTCGGAGCTCAGCCGAGGGCGAACGGTCGTCGACCTGTGGCGGCGAACGGGGAAGGCGCCAAACGCGCGCGTCGGCATCGGGATCGACTCCGAGGCATTCCTCGAGCTCCTCGTCGAGCGCCTCGCCACGTTTTCCTAAAGCCCCTCGGGGGACCGCCGCAAGCCCCACCACCCGCCTACGAGCGTAACGGGAAAAGGCGCGCGTGTGTGTCACGGACAGTGCCGAAAGTGTGCCGACAGGCAGGAGCCGCGGGATCGCCCGCGAACAGGCCGCCATGGCGCGAAAACGGCGTTCGACCAAGCTGCGCCCGAGGTCGCCCGCGCGGGTCAAGAGGGCGAAGCGCGCGCGCAGGGCCCGCAGCGAGCACCACTCCGAGCTTGTCGGCCTTGGCCTCGCCGCCGTCGGGGTCTTCTTCGGCGCCGTGCTCTGGCTCGGCTGGGACGGCGGGATCGTCGGCGGAAACGTCGCACGCGGCCTCGAGTGGGCTGTAGGCGACGCGAAGCTCGTCCTTCCGCTCGTGCTCGCGGGCGTCGGCGGCCTCATGGTCGGCCGGTCGGCGCTCGTGGACGTCGCGCCGTTCCGGACCGGTCTCGCAGTCCTCGGCTTCGGCCTGATGCTCGCGCTCGGAGAGGAGAGTGGGGGCGCCGTGGGCCGCGGTCTCGACGCAGCCTTCGGGCGTCTCGTCGGGGAGACCGGCACGGCGATCCTCGCGGGCTTCGCCGTCGCCGCCGGCGGCGTCCTCGTCACCGGTGCCTCGGTCGGCGCGATCGTCAGGCGCTCCGCCGCCGCGGCCCGCGAGACTGCGCGTGCCGCACGGCGCACGATGGCTCGCCCCCCTACCGCCCTCCGGCCGGTTCCCGCCGCGGCGGCGCCCCTCGAGCGGCCGAAGCCCCCGGTCGACGCCGAAAAGGCCTACCCGGACCTCCTGCTCGAGCCGGAGCCGAGCCCTTTCCAGCCCCGCCTGGTGGATCAGCTCGAGCGGCCGGAGCCGGAACGCGTCCTCGAGCCGGTGACCATCCTCTTCGACCCTGCGACGAGCGAGCACGCGGGCTACGACCTCCCCGACCCGGGCCTCCTGAAGAGGTCGCGCGCGCTGACCGGCCAGCCGGCGAAGGCCGCCGAGCGCATCGCGGAGACGCTCGTCCAGACGCTCGCGAACTTTGGCATCGACGCGATCGTGATCGGCCAGGTTGCAGGCCCGCGCGTGACGCGCTACGAGCTCCAGCTCGCCCCGGGCACGAAGGTCGGCAAGGTGGCCGCGCTCAAGGACGACCTCGCGTACGCCCTGGCGACGACGGAGATCCGCATCCTCGCGCCGATCCCGGGCAAGCAGGCCGTCGGCGTGGAGGTGCCGAACGTCGTCCCGAACATCGTCACGCTCGGGGACATCTACGGCGAGCTCCCGGCGGGCTCGAGCCCGGTCTCGGTCTGGCTCGGCAAGGACATCTCCGGCGCATCCGTCTCGGCCGACCTGGCCCGCATGCCGCACGTCCTGATCGCCGGCACCACCGGCTCGGGCAAGTCGGGCTGCCTGAACACGATGATCTGCTCGATCCTCCTGCGCGCGACGCCGGACGAGGTGCGCATGATCCTCGTCGACCCCAAGCGCGTCGAGCTCGGCCAGTACGAGTCGATCCCGCATCTGCTGACGCCGGTCGTCGACCACCCGAAGCGCGCGGCCGCCGTGCTCGCGAACCTCCTCACGGAGATGGACCACCGCTACGAGCGCATGAGCCTCGCCAAGGCGCGCAACCTACCCGAGCTGAACAAGGTCCTCGCCGGTCGCCGGGAGCAGCCGCTCCCGTACCTCCTCGTCGTGATCGACGAGCTCGCCGACCTGATGATGGTCTCCCCGCAGGACGTGGAAGACGCGGTCATCCGCCTCGCGCAGAAGTCGAGAGCCGTCGGCATCCACCTCGTGCTCGCAACGCAGCGCCCATCGGTGGACGTCATCACCGGGATGATCAAGGCGAACGTCCCCTCGCGGATCGCCTTTGCCGTCTCGAGCCAGACCGACAGCCGCGTCATCCTCGACGGCTCGGGCGCGGAGAGCCTCCTGGGACAGGGCGACATGCTCTTCAAGCCGCTCGGTACCTCGCGTCTCCAGCGCGTCCAGGGCGCGTACGTGAGCGACGAGGAGATCGCCCTGATCGTCGAGGCATGCCGGGCCCAGCGCGGGCAGGAGCTGGACGAGTCCCTTCTCGAGCTCCCGGTCTCGGTGGCGGACGGCGACGACCTCGAGTTCGATCCAGACGAGGATCCGCTCCTCGACCGCGCGATCGAGATCGTCGTGCAGACCCAGACCGCATCCGTGTCGCTCGTCCAGCGACGGCTGCGCGTCGGCTACACCCGAGCGGGGCGACTCATCGACATGCTCGAGCGTCGCGGGATCATCTCCGGCTACGAGGGCTCCAAGCCGCGCCGAGTCCTCGTCGGCGAGGCCGAGCTCGACCGGATCCTGGCGGCGGCGGGCGAGTAGCCGCCCCTACCGAAGAGTCAGAAATCGGCCTCCTAGCCACGGGCTCCCCGGACGGGTTAGCATCCGGCAACCGAAACTTGATACCAGAGGCGACAAGGAGGTCCTGTCCCATGAATCTGAAACGCAAGTTGCCGTGGCTACTGCTCCTGGCCGTGGTCGTCGCGCTGGCGGTGGTCGCCGCCGGCTGCGGCGGCGACGAGGAGGAAGCCGCGCCGCCGGCCGAGACGGGCGTGGTGGAGACCGGCGCGGCGCCCGCCGAGCCGCCGCCTCCCGAGCCGGCACCGGCGGAGGCGATCAAGGTCGGGCTCGTCACCGACACGGGCGGCGTGGACGACCGCGGATTCAACGAGTTCTCGATCGACGCACTCGAGCAGGCGGCCGCGGACTTCGGCCTCGAGACGCGGGTGTACGTCTCGAACGTCGCGGCGGACTACCTGCCGAACCTCACGGCCGCGGCCGAGGACGGAAACCAGCTCGTGATCGCCGTTGGCTTCCTCCTCACGCCGGACACGCTCACAGTGGCGGCGGAGTACCCGGACGTCCAGTTCGCGGGCGTCGACCACTTCTACGCGGAGCCGCTGCCGAACACGCTCGGGCTCCTCTATCCGACCGAGGAATCTGGCTACCTCGCCGGCGTGGTGGCCGCCCTCATGACGAAGTCCGGCGTCGTCGCGACGACCGCGGGTAAGAAGATTCCGCCCGTCGACAACTGGATCGCCGGCTTCCAGCAGGCCATCCTCGACACGAAGCCGGACGTCAAGTTCCTGAACGCCTACTCCGACGACTTCGACGATCCGGCGAAGTGCAAGGAGATCGCGCTCGACCAGATCTCGCAGGGCGCGGACGTCATCTTCCAGGTCGCCGGCAAGTGCGGCCTCGGGGCGCTCGACGCCGCGAAAGAGAAGGGCGTGTTCGGGATCGGCGTCGACGTCGACCAGTCGTTCGCCGGCCCCCATATCTTGACAAGCGCGCTCAAGCCGCTCGTCGCGTCGCAGTATTTGGTCATCAAGTCCTTCGTCGAGGGGGTTTTCCAGGGCGGACAGAACGCCGTCTTCTCTGCCCAGACGCTCCCAGATCCGGTGCTACTGACGCCGTTCAGCGCGGACGTCCCTCAGGAGGTCATCGACGCGGTTGAGGTGGCAACGCAGAAACTGAGCAGCGGCGAGATCGATCCGCCCGCGACCATCGAGGAAGTCGGGAAGTAGGTCGCAAGGGCCGGGCGGCCTCGTGCCGCCCGGCCCCTCCTGCGATGGCCGAGACGCCCGTCGTCGAGCTCAGGGGGATCACGAAGCGGTTTCCCGGCGTCGTCGCAAACGACCGCGTCGACTTCGACGTCGCGCGTGGGGAGGTGCATGCGCTCCTCGGCGAGAACGGGGCCGGAAAGTCGACGCTCGTGAACGTCCTCTACGGCCTCTACCACCCCGACGAGGGCGAGATCCTGCTCGACGGCAAGCCGGTCCGGATCAACTCGCCTCACGACGCCATCGAGCGCGGCATCGGCATGGTGCACCAGCATTTCATGCTGGTTCCGGTCATGACCGTCGCCGAGAACGTCGTCCTCGCCACGGAACCGACGAGAGGGCCCTTCCTTGACATGCGTGAGGCGGAGAAGCGGGTGCGCGAGGTCGCGCGCGCTCTCGACTTCCGGATCGACCCGCACGCACGCGTGGAGACGATCAGCGTCGGCCAGCAGCAGCGGGTCGAGATCCTGAAGGCCCTCTACCGAAGGGCGGAGATCCTCATCCTGGACGAGCCGACAGCGGTGCTCACGCCCCAGGAGGCCGACGAGCTATTCGAGATCGTGAGGACTCTCGCCCGTGAGGGCCACGCGGTCGTCTTCATCACCCACAAGCTCCACGAGGTGCTCGCGATCGCCGACCGCATCACCGTGCTCCGCCGGGGCAAGAAGGTCGACACCGTCCCCCGCGAAGGGGCCACCGAAGAGGGGCTCGCGAGGATGATGGTCGGGCGGGACGTCGTGCTCAGCGTCGAGAAGGGGCCTGCTCAGCCGGGAAAGGCCCTCCTCCAGGTCGAGAACCTCGTCGTGCGCGACGAGCGCGGCCTCGAGGCCGTGGGAGGCGTGTCCTTCGAGGTCAGAGCAGGGGAGATCGTCGGCATCGCCGGGGTGGACGGCAACGGGCAGAGCGAGCTCATCGACGCGCTCACCGGTCTCCGGCGCCCGGAGTCGGGCCGGATCGTCGTCGCCGGCAAGGACGTGACAAGAGCGTCGCCACGGAGTGCGCTCGACGCCGGCGTGGGACACATCCCCGAAGATCGCCAGCGACGGGGCCTCGTCCTCGACTTCACGCTCGCCGAGAACATCGCGCTCCACGACTACGCAAAGCCGCCCGCCTCCCGCTTCGGTTGGCTGTATCCGCGGCGCCTCGTCGAGCGGGCCGGAGGGCTCCTCGCCGAGTTCGACGTCCGCGGCGGCGAGGCAGAGACCCTCGCGAGCTCGCTCTCCGGCGGAAACCAGCAGAAGCTCGTGCTGGCGCGGGAGATCTCGCGCGATCCGCGTGTCCTCGTCGCGGCACAGCCCACCCGCGGGCTCGACGTCGGGGCGATCGAGTTCGTCCACAATCGACTCGTCAAGGAGCGTGACGAGGGTCGTGCGATCCTCCTCGTCTCCTTCGAGCTCGACGAGATCCTCTCCCTCTCCGACCGCATCCTGGTCCTCTACGAGGGCGCCGTCGTGGGAGAGTACGCACCGGACGTCTCCGAGCAGGAGCTCGGCATCGCCATGACCGGCGGCGGCCGGGAGCAAGCGGCCTGATGGCACAGCGACGGAGCATCGCCACCTCGACGCTCACGCACTGGTTCTCCACTCGGCTCGGTGGGATCGCCATCCCGGTCGCAGCGACGCTGCTCGCCTTCCTGATCGGCGGCGCGATCGTGGCGATCGACGGGACGAACCCCGTCACGGCCTACAAGGCGATCTTCGAGGGCACCGGGCTGAACTGGTTCTTCCCGTGGGTAACCGGGGAGGTGCGCGCAGACGCCGCTCGAGACCTCCAGCAGACGCTCCTGATCGCGACGCCGCTCATGCTCACGGCGATCGCGGTCGCGTTCGCCTTCCGCTGCGGCCTCTTCAACATCGGCGGGCAGGGCCAGCTCTGGGTTGGGCTCGTCGCGGCGATCTTGGTCGCGACACATCTCGAGGGCATCCCCCGGCCGCTCCACATCCTCCTCGCCCTCGTCGCCTCGATCGTGGCCGGAGTGATCTGGGGCGGCATCGCCGGGCTGCTGAAGGCATCCGTCGGAGCGCACGAGGTGATCTCGACGATCATGCTCAACTGGATCGCCATCTTCGGCGGGAAGTACCTGTTCGAGCTCGGCGGCCCGCTCCAGGGCGATCAGGCGTTCCTGCCTCGCTCGTTCGAGGTGTTCGACTCGGCCAAGCTCTGGCCGATCTGGGGCACGATCCAGGCGCTCCATTCGGGGCTCTTCATCGCCCTCTTCGGCCTCATCGTCTACCACGTGCTCCTGAACAGGACGACGCTCGGCTACGAGGTGCGCGCCGTCGGCTTCAACCCGGAGGCCGCGCACTACGGCGGCATCTCCGTCCCCCGGAACTACTTCCTTGCCCTCGGGATCGCCGGTGGGTTTGCCGGCCTCGCCGGCGGCGTCGACGTCCTCGGCTGGCGGTTCGACGTCGACACGAGCGACTTCGACGCGGACACCGTCGGGTTTACCGGGATCGCCGTGGCGCTGCTCGGGCGGAACAAGGCCGTCGGGATTCTCCTCGCCGGGCTCCTCTTCGGCGCCCTTCAGGTCGGTACGTCGTCTCGGCAGCTTGACCCGCGACTCTTCGACCCGGCCCTCGCCACCGATCTTGCAACGATGATCCAGGCCCTCGTCATCTTCTTCGTCGGGGCTGAGCTCTTGATCGTCTACCTCTGGCAGGCCGGGCGGCTCGTGCTCCCGCGCCGGCGGGCGAAGTCCGAGGCGAAGCCGTGAGCACTTCCGCGCTCTCCGAAGTCCCGGTTGCCGGGATCGTGCGACGGCTCACCGAGCCGCGGACGATCGGGATCGTCGGCGTGGCCTGCGGCCTCGTCGCTTTCTGGCTCGCGCTGCCGCCCTGGACCCTCCGCGACGTCGGCGGCCCGATCGCCGCCGGCTTCGTCGGCCTCGCCTGCGGCCTGGCCGTCGTCACTCGCGGAGAGAGAAGGCTCGGCTGGTGGGCGATCGGCCTCGGCATGGTCGGAGCCCTGGGGGCGGTCTGGCTCCAAACGAAGGACGCAGACACCCTGAACGACGTCCTCACCGCCGGCGTGCTCGCATCGACTCTCCGCTTCGCCACGCCGCTCGCCTTCGCTGCGCTTGGCGGACTCGTCTCCGAGCGTTCCGGCGTCGTCAACATCGGCCTCGAGGGCATGATGTTGATGGGAGCCTTCTTCGGCGTCTGGGGCGCCGAGGCCAGCGGCTCATGGGTGGTGGGGATCCTCGTGGCAATGGTGTCCGGCGGCGTGCTCGCCCTCGTCCACGGCGTGTTCTCGATCCACTTTCGCGCCGACCAGATCGTCAGCGGCTTCGCCGTCAACTTCCTCGCGCTCGGCCTCACCGGCTATCTGTTCAGCTCGATCTACCCAGGCGGGATCCCGTCGGACATCGCCCGCGTGCCAAACGTCGATCTCGGCTTTCTCAGCGGCATCCCCGCCGTCGGGGACTTCCTCGTGAACGTCCTGGGCGACCTGAGTCTGATGGTCTGGCTCATGGTCGGCTCGGTCATTCTCGTGAGCGTCGTCCTCTTCAGAACGCCGATCGGCCTTCGCATTCGCTCTGTCGGCGAGCATCCGCGGGCCGCGGACACGGTCGGCATCTCCGTCTACGGCATCCGCTATACGGCTGTCGTCGTCTCGGGCATCCTCGCGGCGCTCGGCGGGGCATTCCTCTCGATCGGCTTCACGGGCACGTTCGCCGAGAACATGACGAGCGGCCGGGGGTTCATCGGCCTCGCCGCGATGATCTTCGGGAAGTGGCTCCCGGGCCCGACCTTCGCTGCGACACTCCTCTTCGGGTTCGGCTTCGCCCTCGCGATCCCGCTCCAGCGCGAGGCGGGCGTCTCCGAGAACATCATCTCGACGCTGCCGTACGTCCTCACCCTGGTCGCCCTCGTAGGCGTCATCGGCCGCTCAGTCCCGCCGGCGGCCGACGGCAAGCCGTACGTCAAGCAGTAGCAGTAGGGTCCGCGCGGTGCAGAACCCCAAGGCGGTCTGGTCGGTGTTCTTCGGGCTGCTCGCGCTGATCGTCCTCGTGGGCATCGCCGTCGGCGCCAGGTACTACGAGGAGGTGGGCCTGGTCGAGGCCGCGATCGGCGTCGGTGTGGGGCTTCTCCTCTCCTTCGTCTCGCTGTCCCTGGCTCGGCGCGCCCGCTTCGACTACCAGCGAACACTCGGACGTATCGGCGGCTCGGCGATCGCCGCCGCCGGGCGCCTGCTCGGGACGGCGGGCCTCCTCGTCGCCGTCACGGCGGGGCTCGCGATCGGCGTCTTCGCCGTTCTCACGATCGTGCTGGACTAGGCGAATACGGTGCGCCCTGGCGGCGCGAACCCTGCGCCGGACCGCGTCCTCGGTCGCGCCCCTATGAGCTGCAGTGGGGTATCCGCTTGCCTCGCCTTTGTGATCGAAGTCGCATTGCGTCGGGCGTTGAACCGGATTCCCCAAGCTCGCCTCGGTGGAGCGGACCCCGGAAACGTTCTGAAAACCCCGTTCCGGCAGGCCCAGCCATCCGCACGTCCGGGTCGACGAGGAGCGCTTGGTGCCTGAGCGCACGAAGGTGAGTGATCCGGATACCCCATTGGGCGCTCTCTCTGTCTTTGCCCGGCTTGCTTGTCGCTCGCTAGGAGGGCGCACGCGCCTTTCGGTCGAGCGGGCCGGCGAGTCGCGGCCGCTACAATCGGAGCCCTGTGTTCGACATCGGTAACAGCCTGCGGGAGGCACGGGTTCGGCAGGGGCTCGACCTCAACCGCGTCGAGGCGGACACGAAGATCCGGGCGAAGTACCTGCAGGCACTCGAGGAGGAGAACTTCGAGATCCTGCCGGCCGAGACCTACGTCAAGGGCTTTCTCCGCACTTACGCGAACTACCTGCGCCTCGACGGCCAGCTCTACGTGGACGAGTTCAACTCCCGCTTCGCCACGTACGACGAGCCGATCGTCTCCCAGCCGCGCGCGCGTCGCTCGCGCTCCCGCCCGGTCGAGTCCAACTTCGTCGCCGTCGGCCTTGCCGGAATCGTCGCCGTGACCGTGCTCGTCGTCGTCGCCTGGCAGTTCGGTACGGGAGGAGATCCATCCTCGAGCGACGTCGTCGACCTCCTCGGCGGGCAGACTACCGTCACTGTCGCGAGCGAGCCGCCGCCTCCGCCGCCGCCTCCCGCCACGACCGAGGCACCGCTCGTTCCGCCTCCGGCCACGGAGCCGAAGAGCGCGAAGCTCATTCTCACCGCAGTCTACGGACCGTGCTGGATTTCCGTGTACGCCGCCTCGCCTGCCGGAGAGCTCCTCTACGAGGGCACGCTCGAGAAGGGGCAGACGCAGCGGTTCACGAAGAAGCGCCTCTGGATCGAGGTCGGCGCCGCCGAGAACCTCGTTGTCGCCCTGAACGGCGAGCCCGTGAGCTTCCCCGACGGCCCGTCCGTCGTCGTCGTCACGGCGGAGGGCGTCGAGGTCGTCTCGAGCGCCTAGTGGCGCAGCCCCGCGCCGTCGTCGTCGTCACGGGCAGCGAGCTCGTGCGGGGCGCGCGCCAGGATCTCAACGGTCCCTTCCTCGCCCGGGAGCTCCTCGAGCTCGGCCTCGAGCCGGCGGAGATCGTCGTCGTGGGCGACGGCCCCGAGGAGCTGGAGCGCGTGATCGCCGAGGCGCTCGAGGCCGACATCGCGGTCTTCTCGGGAGGCCTCGGGCCGACGCACGACGACCGTACGGTCGAGCTGATTGCGAAGGCGGCCGGACGCGCGCTCAGGATCGTCCCGGAGCTCGAAAGCGACATCGAGGCGATCTCGCGCGCCGTCGCGGAACGCCTGGGCCGGCCGTACGCGGACTTCTCCCACGGCGTGCGAAAGCAGGCGACGCTCCCCGACGGAGCGGTGGCGCTCGGGCTTGCCGGCACCGCTCCGGCGCTCTTGCTCGAGCACGACGGCCGAGTCGTTGTCGCCTTGCCCGGGCCGCCCGGAGAGCTGCGGCGACTCTGGCCGAACGTCGTCGCCCACGAGACGTTCCGCCGGATGGTCGAGCGGACTCGGCGGCGCACCCACCGCGTCCTTCGCTTCTTCGGGCCGAGCGAATCGGCCGTCGCGCGCGCGCTCGCCGAGGCCGGGGGAGAGGGTGACGGAGCGGAGGTGACCGTCTGCGCGCGCGACCTCGAGATCCACGTCGACCTCTTCGTCGAGCCGGGCGGCGAGCCCCGCGCAGGGGCGCTCCAGGCCGAGCTCCTGGAGCGGTTCGGTCACCAGCTCTTCGCCGAGGACGAGCGTCCGGTCGAAGAGCTCGTGCTCGATCTCTGCCGTGGGCGCGGCCTCACGCTCGCGACGGCCGAGTCGTGCACGGGCGGGCTGGTCGGCGCGCGCCTGACCTCGGTCGTCGGCGCGAGCGACGTCTACGCCGGCGGGGTCGTCGCCTATGCGAACGCGGTCAAGGCGGCCCAGCTCGGCGTGCCCGAGGAGCTCCTCGCGCGGCACGGCGCCGTCTCGGCGGAGGTCGCCGAATCGATGGCGCAGAGAGTGCGGGTGGCGCTTGGCGTGGACGTTTCGGTCTCGGTCACCGGGGTCGCCGGCCCGGCGGGTGGAACGCCGGAGAAGCCCGTCGGCCTCGTCTTCCTTCATGCGGCTTCGGCGGACGGCGAGCTCGGGCAGAGGCTCGAGCTTCCGGGCGACCGCGAGGCGATCCGTGCGCGCGCGGCCGTTACAGCTTTGCATCTCTTGCGGCGACTTCTGACACGGTCCGGCACAGATACGCGTGATTGAGCCCGGTAGCGTTGAGGGCCATGAGCGACTTCGGCTCTTCTGCGCTCTCCGGCTTCCGCAACCTACGGTCGAACGGCTCGCAGCCTGGCAACGGCAGGAGATCGCCGTGGGGAAGGACGTGCGCGTGCTGCCTTCGAATCACCTGCACGTCACGCTCGCCTTCCTCGGGAGCCGGCCGGCCGGGGAGGTCGACTCGATCGCCCGCGTGCTGCGCGACGCGGCGGGGGCCGTCGGGCAGCCTGTCCTGTGGCCGCGCCTCTACCGGGAAACCCAGCGCGTCGGCATGGTCGTGCTGGCGGAGGCGGAGCCGCGGCACGCCCACGTTCTCGCGGGGCGGCTCATGCTCGGCCTCGAGGGGCTCGGCGTGTACAGGCGCGAGTTCCGAAGCTGGCTCCCGCACGTCACCGTGGCCCGCTTCCAGCAGCCCCCGAAGCTTCGCCCGCCCCTGCCCGACCTGGGCGAGTTCAGTCCGTCCGAGGCCGCTCTCTATCATTCTCTGCTGCGACCGGGTGGGGCGCAGTACGTGGCACTCGAATCAGTTGCCCTAGGAGGTTGACGTTGGACCGCCAGCAGTCTCTCGACGCCGCTCTCAGCCAGATCGAGCGGCAGTACGGCAAAGGCTCGGTCATGAAGATGGGCGACCAGGCCCAGATCGCTATCCCCTCGATCTCGACCGGCTCCCTCTCGCTCGACATGGCGCTCGGCGTCGGGGGCCTCCCGCGTGGCCGTATCATCGAGATCTTCGGTCCGGAGTCGTCGGGCAAGACGACCCTCGTCTACCACGTGATCGCCGAGGCGCAGCGCCGGGGCGGCATCTGCGCGTTCATCGATGCCGAGCACGCGATGGATCCCGCGTATGCGCGCCGCATCGGCCTCAACATCGACGACCTTCTCGTGTCCCAGCCCGACTACGGCGAGCAGGCGCTCGAGATCACCGAGCTGCTCATCCGCTCCGGCGCCGTCGACGTCGTCGCGGTGGACTCGGTCGCAGCGCTCGTGCCGAAGGCCGAGATCGAAGGCGAGATGGGCGACAGCCACGTCGGCATGCAGGCGCGCCTTATGAGCCAGGCGCTGCGCAAGCTGGCCGGCACGCTCAACCGCACGGGCACGGTCGCCATCTTCACGAACCAGCTGCGCGAGAAGATCGGCGTCATGTTCGGCAACCCGGAGACGACTCCGGGCGGCCGCGCGCTCAAGTTCTACTCGACGATCCGGCTCGACATCCGCCGCATCGAGACCCTCAAGGAGGGCGTCGAGGCCGTCGGCAACCGCGTCCGCGTCAAGGTCGTGAAGAACAAGGTCGCGCCGCCGTTCAAGCAGAGCGAGTTCGACATCATCTTCGGCGAGGGAATCTCGTGGGAGGGAAGCGTCCTCGAGGTTGGTCTCGAGAAGAAGATCGTTCAGAAGTCCGGCTCGTATTTCAGCTACGCCGACGAGCGGCTCGGCCAGGGGCGGCAGAACGCCGTTGCCTTCCTCCGCGAGCATCCGGACGTGACGCAGCAGATTCTGCGGGGGATCCAGGCGGACGTCGGGCCCGACGCGGTCATCTCGTCGCGGCTCCTCCCTGCGGTCGAGGGCCGTGCTGCGCTTCCAGCGGAAGTGGAGACAGAGGCGCCGCAGGAGGTTGCGTCGTCTGCCTGACGAGCCGTCGCGGCCCCGTCTGACCGCCCTCCGGCGGGCAGGGGCGGGCCGGATCGCGCTCGAGGTAGACGGGCGCAGCTGGCGCACCGTTCCAGACGAGGTTGCCCTCCGGGCGGGGCTCACCGCCGGGCTCGCGCTTGACCGTCCCGTACTGCGCCGGCTCCGAAGAGAAATCCGACGCGTCGAAGCGCTCGCCCTCGCCGCGCGGGCGCTCGAGCAGCGCGATCTGTCGCGGGGCCGGCTCGACGCGCGCCTCACCGGGGCGCGGCTCACGGCCGCTGAGCGTGAGCAGGCGCTCGAGACACTCGAGCGCTCGGGTCTCGTCGACGATGCCAGGCTCGCGCGGGCGCGGGCAGAGGCTCTCGCCGAGCGCGGCTGGGGAGACGCCGCCATCGCGGCGCGGCTCGAGTCGGAGGGGGTCGGCCCAGAGCTCGCACGCGAGGCGATCACCGACCTCGCCGACGAGGCTGAGCGGGTATGTGTGTTCGTCGAACGGGGCGCCGACAGGCGCAAGACGACATCGTTCCTCGTGCGGCGCGGCTTCGACGAGGACGCGATCGAGGCTGCTCTCGGGTGGCTGGACGAAGACGACCGGCCAGGGCTACGATAGGGAGCGTACTGCCCATTCATGAAACTGCCTGCATTTTTGGGACGGCTTTTCGCCGGATCGGAAGTCACGACACCATCGGAGTGAACAGAGAGCGACCATGAGACCGAGCGACACGTCACGAAGGACTCGCGAGACGGCAAGGTAGGCCGCCGATCGACGTCTTTCCGGGCGGAGCTCGACCGATTCCGAGAAGACCGTTCCTACGGGCTCGACCGGTAGGAGCGAGCAATGCAGTTTGTCATAGCGATCATCGTCGGACTCGCCGTCGGCGTGGCCGGCGCCGTCGTCGCGGCGCGCCTGCTCGTCGCGCGGCGGCTGGCGGCCGGAACGCAGGACCGGGAACAGCTCGTTGAGGACGCGCGCCGGGCTGCGGACGCGATTCGACGCGAGGCCCAGGTGGAGGTGCGCGAGCAGGCGGTCAAGCTGCGTGCCGAGGTGGAGGAGGAGCTCGCCCAGAGGCGCGCCGAGGTGATCAAGATCGAGGAGCGCGTCCTCGCGAAGGAGGAGGAGATCGACCGCAAGCTCACCGAGCTCGAGCGGCGCGAGCAGTCGTTCTCCGACCGCGAAGGCCACATCAAGCAGCTCCAGGAGGAGCTCAAGGCGTTGAAGGAGACCGAGATCAAGGAGCTTGAGCGCATCTCGGGAATGACGGTCAACGAGGCGAAGAAGCAGCTCCTCGAGCAGTCGGAGGAGCTCGTCCGCCACGAGATGGCGCGCATGATCCGCCAGGCCGAGGAGGAAGCCCAGACGGAGGCGAAGCGCCGCGCCCGCAACCTCGTCGCCGAGGCCCTGCAGCGCGTGGCCGCGAGCCATGCCGCAGAGACGACGGTGTCGCTCGTGGAGCTCCCCTCGGACGACATGAAGGGCCGCATCATCGGCCGCGAAGGCCGGAACATCCGCGCCCTCGAGAACCTGACCGGCGTCGACTTCATCATCGACGACACGCCGCAGGCGGTCGTCCTGTCGTCGTTCGACGGGGTACGGCGCGAGGTGGCGAAGCTCACGCTGGCGAAGCTCGTCGAGGACGGGCGCATCCACCCATCGCGGATCGAGGAGATGTACTACCAGTCGAAGGCGGAGGTCGAGGAGCTCATCCGCCAGGCCGGCGAGCAGGCCGTGTTCGAGGCGAACTGCGGCAAGTTCCACGAGGAGCTCGTCAAGGTCCTCGGCCGCCTGCGCTACCGGACGAGCTACGGCCAGAACATCCTCAAGCACTCGCTTGAGTGCGTCCACCTCGCCGGAATCATGGCCTCCGAGCTCGGCGCGAGCGTCAAGACGGCGAAGCGGGCCGCGCTCCTGCACGACATCGGCAAGGCGATGACGCACGAGGTGGAGGGCTCGCACGCCGTCATCTCCGCCCAGCTCGCGAAGAAGTACGGCGAGTCGCAGCACATCGTGCACGCGGTCGAGGCGCACCACTACGAGGTGCAGCCGCAGACGGTCGAGGCGGTCCTCGTCATCGCCGCCGACGCCATCTCGGCCTCACGCCCGGGCGCCCGGGGAGAGAGCCTCGAGGGCTACATCAAGCGGCTCGAGGATCTCGAGAGGATCGCCTCGGAGAAGAAGGGCGTCGAGCGTGTCTATGCGCTCCAGGCGGGACGGGAGATCCGCGTGATGGTCAAGCCAACGGAGATTGACGACGACACTGCCGTGCTCCTCTCGTACGAGATCGCGCGCGAGATCGAGGAGCGGCTCGAGTATCCGGGCCAGATCAAGGTGACGGTGATCCGTGAGAGCAGGGCGGTCGAGTTCGCAAAATAATCCGCGAAAAGTGCTTTGCACTTTCCGCGGGGGGAACTTCTCGCATCGCTGCGCTCGCGAGGACCCTGACCAAGGCGTGGGCTCGGGTCGCTGGGCCCGCCTAGAATCTCCCAGGCGATGAAGCGGTACTTCGTCACCACCTTCGGCTGTCAAATGAACGCTCACGACTCAGAGCGGATCAAGGGCATGCTCGAGTCGATCGGCCTCGGCGAGGCGGCGAGCCCTGCCGAGGCGGACGTGATCGTCTTCAACACTTGCACCGTGCGCGAGAAGCCCGACCAGCGCTTCGCCGCCCACCTCGCGCAGGCCGCGGCGCTCAAGAAGGGCGACCCGGAGAAGGTGATCGCGGTCGGCGGCTGTTACGCGGAGGCGCAGCGGGAGCACATCTTCGAGCTCTATCCGTACGTGGACGTCGCCTTCGGACCCGGGTCGATCCCGCATCTGGGCGAATGGCTCGGCGCCGGCGGCGAGGCGCCGCGCGGCCGCTTCGCCGAATGGGATTCGTTCGCCGGCGACCTTCCGACTCGCCGCGAGCGGCGTTTCCAGGCATGGGTGCAGGTCTCGATGGGCTGCAACTCGAAGTGCTCCTACTGCATCGTCCCGGCCGTACGTGGACGCGAGCAGAGCCGCCGCCCCGGCGACATCGTGGCCGAGGTGACGGCGCTCGCCGCCGACGGCGTGCGCGAGGTCACGCTCCTCGGTCAGAACGTGAACTCCTGGGGCCGCGATCTGGCGCCGGCGATCCAGACCGAGTTCGGCGAGCTCCTCCGGGCGGTGGACGCCGTCCCGGGGATCGCGCGCGTCCGCTTCACGAGCCCTCACCCGAAGGATTTCCGGGACCCGGTGATCGCGGCCGTGGCCGAGTGCGAGGCCGTCTGCGAGCACGTCCACTTGCCGCTCCAGTCGGGCTCGTCACGCGTTCTCAAGCGCATGCGCCGGACGTACGACCGGGAGCGCTACGTGCGCCTCGCCGAGAAGCTGCGTGCGGCGATCCCGGATCTTGCGATCACGACGGACGTCATCGCCGGCTTTCCGGGCGAGACGGAGGCGGACTTCCGCGAGACGCTCGAGGTCGTGGAGGAGGTGCGCTACGACGGCGCATTCACGTTCGTCTTCAGCCCACGGCGTGGCACCGAGGCCGCGGTCATGCCGGAGCAGGTGCCCGACGAGGTCAAGCGGGAGCGCGTCGAGCGGCTGATCGAAGCCGTACAGAGGATCGCCCTCGAGCGGAACCGCGAGCGCGTCGGGGGCACGGAGGATGTTCTGGTCGAGGGCCCGAGCCGCACCGACCCGTCGCTCCTGCGCGGGCGGACGAGGCGGAACACGACCGTGAACTTCTGCGGAACCGCACAGGCCGGCGAGCTCGTGGCGGTGAGGATCGAGGAGGCGACCTCGACCACGCTCCGGGGTACCGAGGCCGTCCTCGCGGCGGTCTGAATCGTCACGCCCCGTGACGCTTTCGGCACGGTCCGTGACACACGCGCGCGCTTTTTCACGCTAGGCTCGGAGCCGGGTGGTGGGCCGGGGTGCCCCAGGAGTGACACGTGAAAGTTGATCGGATCGGCCTGCCCGTGGTCGGGATCTTCGGGCCGACTGCGAGCGGGAAGACCGCCGTCGCGGAGGCGCTCGCCGACCGGCTTCCTGCGGAGATCGTCTCGGCGGACTCCATGCAGGTCTACCGGGGCCTGGAGATCCTCACGAACCAGCCCCGGCGTGCCACTCGGCTCGTCGGCGTCTGGTCGCTTTCCGACGAAGGCTCCGTCGGCGAGTATCAGCGGCTCGCGCACGCCGCCGTCGACGAGATCCTCGCGTCCGGAAGGACGCCGATCGTCGCCGGCGGTACCGGCCTCTACATGCGCGCGGCGCTTGCTGACCTCGAGTTGCCGCCTGCGCCCGCGGCGGGCGCACGAGAGCGCTGGGAGCGGCTCTACGATCGCCTCGGGCCAGACCGCGCTTACGCAGCCCTCGCAGAACGGGATCCGGGCGCGGCCGGGGCTGTCCATCCGAACGACCGCCGCCGCGTCGTCCGCGCCCTCGAGCTCCAGGAGGCGGGATCGTCGCTGAGGCCGGGCCGCGACCGGCTCTGGTCGGCGGAGACGCGGCACCCGACGGTGGTCTTCGGGCTGGACGTTCCGCGGGAGACCCTGGCGGCCCGCATCGAACGTCGTTCCGCGGAAATGTTCGAGCGTGGCGTCCAAGAGGAGGTTCGCCGAGCGCTGAGCGGCCCCGTCTCGTCCACGGCGCGTCACGTCATCGGCCTTGCCGAGATCGCGGAGCTTCCGCGCGAGTCGGCGCTCGCCGCCATCGTCCAGCGCACGTGCGCATACGCCGCGTACCAGCGGAAATGGCTGCGGCGGATACCGGGCGCCACGCTCGTAGGGGCCGGCTCGGCGCCCCA
>Ga0247727_10008933_pt1 | contig 18398 bp, 20 predicted proteins | sample WisWelCaveWW1625_FD_202498 | JGI IMG/M metagenome (GOLD analysis project Ga0247727, IMG submission 202498) | Biofilm microbial communities from Wishing Well Cave, Virginia, United States - WW16-25 | ecosystem: Environmental > Aquatic > Deep subsurface > Groundwater > Cave microbial mat | place... | reverse complement strand
CGAAGAGATGGAACGAATCAACACGGTTGTCGCTCACGCCTGGATGGTGCGCACCTTTCTGAAACACGCGCCAGAATTCGAGGAAGACGTCGAACGCATGGAAATCCCGCGCGAGATATTCGACTTCGCCCGCGCGGTCGAAACGCGATACGTCCAACGCGACGCTGACGGCTACCTGAAAATGGTCCGCAAGAAACTGGCCAAGCTCCGCGCTGCGGCCGAACGGTTCGCCGCACAGCAACCGGACATCTCGAACCACACCAATTTTCAACAGGCGGCAGTTTCGCTCAGCGGGTGCGTGCGTGCGATCGAAGAATTGCTCGCCTCAACGGGCACGGCAGCACATCCGAGTGAAGCAGCGACCGGACCTTGAACATGGCCTCATCGTCCGTGATTCCAGCTTAGTTGGCTGTAACGGTTTTGGACCAAATCAGAGATAAGAATCAAGACGTTTTTGTACCACGTTTCACCGGCATTCCAAGTGGTTCGTAATTGCTCGCGTACTTGATTGGGCTCCATATTCAGATTGGTCAGGAACGCAGCGTGCTCACGCCCGTCGCGATGGGCTGGCTGTCGTTTGGGTTCTTTCAGGTAGCGGCTGATGAGCGGAATCTCGAAATCGTAGAGAATCGTGCCATGGTGCAGGAAATGAGTTCGCTGGCGTCGCTGGGAACTTCCACCGATCTTGCGATTCTCGAGCATCAAATCGGTGCCACAGATGCTGACTTGGGCTCCGAGCGGAACCAATGCGGCCCGCACAGTGTTGAGCACAAAGTCATAGGAATCCGCAATCGAACTTGAGTACCCAGCGGACTTGAAGCAATGCACTAGTGAGAAGTTCAAGCATCCTGGCCCCAACAGCACGGTCCCGCCGCCGCTCACTCGCCTCAAGACCGGAACATTGTCCGCCTCGCAGTTCACAATCCGGACATCTTCAGTAACTTGGCAGTTCTTGCCGAGGACGACAAAGTAGCTTGGACTCTCCCACACACGCAGGAATTCCAACTTGCCGTCGGCCTCGGCCGCGAGTAACAAGGCTTCGTCGAGAGCCAGGTTTTCTTCGGGCGTGGGGAGCGTGAGGTCGACGAATTGCACGTCAGTGGCTCACTCGACACATGGTGACAAAAAGTTCGTGGACTGCCGTATCGGAGGTCATTTCCGGATGAAACGTGGAGCCGAGCACCCGGTCGGCGTACACCAGCACTGGTTCGCCTTCATGCCGGCCGAGCACTTGAACTTTGGGACCGACACGAGTGATGCGTGGGGCGCGAATGAAAACCATTTCGAGCGGCTGGGTGCCGTGCCCGTTGGGGTTGTACTCGCCCTGTGCTTCAAAACTGTCGATTTGACGCCCGTAACTGTTTCGTTCGACCGTGACATCGATCAGGCCAAGAGAGTGCTGGGCGGGGCGAGTTACCTCAGTCGCCAGGAGAATTATCCCGGCGCAGGTACCAAAGATTGGCCGGCCCTCAGCGTGAAACTCACGCAGGGCCGGCTCCATGTCGCAGGTTGCCATCAGTTTCAACAGCGTCGTGCTCTCGCCACCGGGAATGATCAAGCCAGCGACCTCGGCGAGCTGAGACGGCTTTCGCACCGCGATACTCGGGCAACCGATGCGGTCCAATACGCGATTGTGCGCTTCGAAGTCGCCCTGGAGGGCGAGAACACCCACTTGAAACTCAGCATTCATTGTCTGCCCTTACACGTTGACGGACAAACTGGACGAGTAGCTTCTATGGCAATGGATCAATCCGGCCAATCGGCTGCAAGTTTGCCGCCAGCCCCCACATTTGAATCAGTTCAGGCTGATGTTGTGTGGTCCATTCCAAGACCATCCGCATTGCCCGCGATGGTAACGTACCTGCGATCACCGATACCGATTGTATATCCACGATCATTTCCTGACCGGCGTATTCCGCATGGAAGTGGGGCGGCGGATGATCGCGAAAGTACATCTTGATAACGATGCCGTAGAACCGGCTGATCTCAGGCATTCGCCGAAACCCCACGTAACTTCGGAAACAGTTCCTCGAGCGACTTACCCGTGATCTGCAAGTAGATGGCATCTGAACAGAGATCGATTTGGTCGTTCCATCGAATCTCGCCGCTTGAACCAATGCTCGCCTGCTCGAACACGCGAACGTCATTCCATGCGGCGAACACGCCTTGGCCCACCAAATTCGACAGATCTACTTCGCCCGCGACACCATCGGAATACCGGACAAAGAGGCGGTATCCCGGCAACGGCTTAATCTCAATAGGCCTTAACATGGTTCGCCCTCAAGGCAACGGATAGGTAGTCACAACTCGTCGTTGCGAATTTACCAGCCACGCGTCTGAAGCAACTCTTTTTCATCCAGTTGTCGCACATCCAGGCCACGCATCGGTTCACCGAGTTCCTCGCTGACGCGGGCGAGGACAGCGGGGTCGTTGTAATGAGTGGTGGCTTGGACGATCGCGGCGGCACGGCGTGCGGGGTCTTCGCTTTTGAAGATGCCGGAGCCGACAAAAACGGATTCGGCGCCGAGTTGCATCATGAGCGACGCATCGGCTGGTGTGGCAATGCCGCCGGCGGAAAAGTTCGGCACGGGTAATTTGCCGGAGCGAGCGATGAGGCGAACGAGTTCATACGGGGCGCCGAGTTCCTTGGCGGTGCTCATCAGTTCTTCGTCGCGCAGGGTCGTGAGTCGCTTCAGTTCAGAGGTGATCTGCCGCATGTGCCGGACGGCTTCGACGATGTTGCCCGATCCAGCCTCGCCCTTGGTGCGAATCATCGCCGCACCCTCGCCGATGCGCCGCAGCGCCTCGCCGAGATCGCGGGCACCGCAGACGAACGGGACCTTGAACGCGAACTTATCCACGTGATATCGTTCGTCGGCCGGCGTCAGCACTTCGCTTTCGTCGATGTAATCGACGCCGAGCGATTGCAAGATCTGCGCTTCGGCGAAATGGCCGATACGACATTTGGCCATGACGGGAATCGTCACCACCGCCATGATCTCGCGAATTTTTCGGGGGTTCGCCATTCGAGCGACCCCACCCTCTTTGCGGATATCGGCCGGCACTCGCTCCAGGGCCATGACCGACACGGCACCCGCGTCTTCGGCGATCTTGGCCTGCTCGGCGTTCGTCACGTCCATGACCACGCCGCCCTTGAGCATTTCCGCCAATCCGGTCTTCAGGCGAAGTGTTCCGGTTTGCTCTCCGTTCCCACTTGGTTGTTCTGCCATCGTTTGTGTCTCCTCGATTGTGGCCTGCTGCCTATTTTGACGGTTCGCGCTGCCGCTGAAAAGACAAGCCGGCACAAAGGTGGTTCATCGCCGACCGGTGGCCGAACGCCGACGGTCCGGTTAAGATGTCTCTATGACCTCAAAACCATCGGCCAGGAACAAGCAACGACGCGAGCGGGCAGGGCGGCGGGAACATCATGAAGAAATCGACCGGGCTCGCAAACAGCTTGCACGGCTTCAAGTGTCGAAGTTTCGCAAAATGATGCGGGCCGTGCTTCCTGCCAATCGATTCTATTCGAGAAAGTTCGCCGCCGCGAAGATTGATCCTCGGCGGCTAAGACGCATCAATGAATTTCAGGCACTACCGTTTACCTCAAAACAGGAATTGCTCGACGACCAGGCCGCGAATCCACCGTACGGCACAAACCTCTCGTATTCGTGGGAACGCTATTGTCGGCTGCACCAATCTTCGGGCACAGCGGGTGTTCCACTACGCTGGCTGGACACGGACGAAAGTTGGGACTGGTTTCTGGGGTGCTGGCAAACAATCTACGAGACGATTGGGCTGAGACGGGACGATCGTCTCTTTTTTCCATTCACCTTCGGCCCGTTTCTTGGTTTCTGGGGTGCCTTTGAGGGTGCGAGCCGACTGGGGAATCTGTGTCTCGCCGGCGGCGGCATGACAACCGTCGCGCGATTGAGGTTCATGCTGGAAAATCGCACGACCGTCGTTGCCTGCACGCCGACTTATGCACTGCGGATGGCCGAGGCCGCTGAGGAGGAGGGACTGGACCTGGCTGGCTCGCCGGTGCGGGCAATCGTTGTGGCCGGCGAACCCGGCGGCAGCGTCCCGGCGACGCGGGCGAAGATCGAATCGAGTTGGCGGGTGCGGGTTTTTGATCACACGGGGATGACAGAGATCGGGGCACTGGGAATCGAATGCGTGCCGAATCCGTGTGGTGTCCACCTTCTCGAATCGGAGTGCATTGCCGAGGTAATCGACCCTCAAACCACCGTAACCGTGGTGCCCGGCGACTTGGGCGAATTGGTCCTCACCAATCTGGGCCGCTGGGGCAGTCCGCTCATTCGCTACCGCACCGGCGACCTGGTGCGACTGGACCCGCACACTTGCACGTGTGGCCGACCGTGGACTCGACTTGCCGGGGGCATTCTTGGTCGCGTGGACGACATGGTGATCATTCGCGGCAACAACTTGCACCCGTCCGCCGTCGAAGAACTAATGCGCAGCCAGCCGGACGTGCGAGAATATCGCTGCACGGTCCGAACTGAAGGACCGATGACATCGCTTCACGTTGAAGTCGAGCCTGGCTCAACGAACCAGATCACGGGGCCGGCATTGGCAAAGCTTGTGGCCAAGGCCTTCGAGGACCGATTCCACTTTCGTGCCAAAGTCACGGCCGTCGCACGAGGCACCTTGCCACATTCTGAGATGAAGTCGCGGCGATTCGTCCGAGAGAATTGAGACCATCAACACGGATGTTGTCTAACTCACCGGAGTCAGCTTCGCGGGCGGGCGCGGGCGGCGGACCTGCATGGATATTCCTTCGCGGGCGGCGAAGATCAGCATGTCGTGCGCGTTGCCTTTCTCCAGCCTTTGAAAGGAATCGATCACCATGGCGGCCACCATGTCGTCCGTGTGCTGCGGGTCGTGGTGAAAGAGCGCGACCATTTTGGGATTCACCTGCAGGCAGAGGTCCACGACGGTGGCGATTGGATTGTGTCCCCAACCGCGACGCTGCGAGTATTCTTCGTCCAGGAACTGGCAATCGATTACCAGCAGATCGACGCCACGGAAGAAGTCCAGCAGCGCCGGTTCGAATCGTCGCACGGCCGCAGGATTGTCTCGCACTTCGTCGGAGTTCTGTGCCACAAGATCCAGCTCGCAGTCCGTGGCCAACACAAACACGGAGTCCGATGACTCAACTCGAAATCCCAGGCTGCCGCCGGGGTGCGGGAGCTTGCAGGTACGGACGCGAAGTTCGTCGATCTGAAATTCGTCCGTGGTGGAGCGAAACTCCAGCCTGGCCCGCATGGCAGAGAGCGGAGTGGGAAAATAATCCCCTTGCATCTGGCCGCCCAGCAGTTGGCGAATTCCGCCCGAGGCCCTGTCTTCGCCGTAGATCGTCAGGTGATTGCCCGCTTGATAGGCCGAAGCGAAGAACGGGAACCCCTGGATGTGGTCCCAGTGCAGGTGCGTGAGCAGTAGGTTGGCCCGAACAGCCCGGCCATCGAACTCGCGCGCCCACGATTCCCCCATTTCGCGGATGCCGCTGCCGGCGTCGAGCACGATGATCGTATCGCCGTCGCGTAATTCCAGACAGCAGGTGTTGCCGCCGTATTTTTCGGTCTTGCGGCCGGGGGTGGGAATGGACCCGCGCGTGCCCCAGAACCGGACGGTCATTCCAGCCATGTCGTCACGTCCTCGATTCGGGCCACGCCCACCAATTGAAATTCGAACCGCAGCAGGTTTCGACCAATCTGAATCCAATCGCCAGGCCGCAACACACACGAAACGATCGGCACGCCGTCGACGTACGTGCCGTTGGAACTGGCGAGATCCTCCAGAATGAACTCGTCGCCGTCGCGCCGAATTCGCGCGTGCCGCCGCGACACCCAGTCGTCCGCGAGCGACAGAGCCAAGCCCTCCTGACGTCCGATGACCAGCTCTTCGTTCTCGATCAAGATTGGTTCCGGGGCCGCGAACCCCTTCTCCGGCCGCAGCACGCCGACAAATCGCGCACGAACCTCCGGCTGCGCCACGCGGCTCAGCATGTAGGTGCGCGATGGATCGTAATTCAGCCCGGATTCTGACACAGTGGCGACCCGCAAGTAATTCGATTGGCCCCATAGTATAAAGCACACGCGGGAAGAGGAAACGTCAGTGCGAGGTTACGAGGGGCGAGATAGGATTGCCCACGGCCAAGGATGGCTCGGAAAACTCCCCAGCGGATGGTATGATTATCCGCGCCGAGAGGGGACCGCACGGGCCGGTCCGCACGCCGACCCATACCTCGCGGCCGGCCCGTGTCCCCAACGATGTATCAGAAGTGCTAGGTCTTCTCCTCCACGTCCTCGGCGTCACCTTCCACCAGGTTTTGGAGAAGCTGCTGAATCTCGTGTCGATGCTCCCGGCTCAGTTTGTGCGACTTGAGCAAGTGGACGACCAGTTGGCCCGGTTCGCCTTGATAGACTTTTTCGATCAGGTGATTCAAGCGGCGATCGACGACAGCCGGCCGACTAACCGCTGCGCGATAGACGTGGGCGAACCCCGAGCGGTCGCAAGTGACGAGCGCCTTCTGCTCCAACCGCTGCAACAGCGTCGAAACCGTGGCATACGACCATTCACGGCCCGACCACTGGAGCTGCGTCAATACATCGCGCACGGTCCCTTTGCCCACCTGCCACAAGGCTTCGAGCACTTCAAGCTGTGCATCCGGGATCTTGGGTAACTTTTTCGCCATGCGACTCATTGACCTTTTACATTTGTCACAGGTATCCTATGACAGTTGTCTGATAGCGTCAAGAGGCTCCCGAGAAAATTTTTCATTTCACTCGTCTGCTTGGGGAGTCGATTCCCGTGGGGCGAAAGAGGCGAGGCGTCGCCGTGAGGTTTTGTTTTGCGTGGAGAGTTTCCACGTGGTTCAATGATGCGGACTTGGTCGGCGATTGGGTCGCGGCTGTGATGAGCCTCCGGAGTCTCGAATGGCGTCTGCAGAGCGGATTCAATTGATTCATTGCCCCGGTTGCCGGGAGCGAGTCATTGCGCCCCCGCCGAGTTCGTTGGGCGTGTGGGAGTGTCCGTTTTGCCGTCGCCGGTTCCGCAGGCGGATGCGCTCCACCGCATCGTCGGGGACGATTCCGTGCGTCAATCTCTTCAGCCGCCACCCGTGGCCGCCCGGCGGTTGGGCGGCGCAGCGCGACCGATCGCTCTTTCATCCGGCCCGGTGGCCGTCGATCGGACTGGGGATGTATGCGGCCGCGCTGGTGGTTCTGATGATCGCCTACCATATCTCAATGACCGTGCTTGCCGCAGCCTGGCTCGTGCTGCGAATGCCGGCGGTCCTGTGGGAGACGCTGGTTCGCGAGGATGAACCCGATCCGGACGACCCGCAAAATTCCCCCTGGCTTGAACCGTTCCAAACCTGGCTCCCGCACTTTCGAAAGAACAACGCGGACCTGAGGATCGGACCGGTTTTGAACGAGGAGGACGCCGCGGGGATCTTTGTTATTGTTGCCGAGATGGCCCGCAAGGTGGACTCTGTACAACCCGAAGAGATTCGGCTGACGCATTTGCCGTGCTGCGGTGTTTTGGAACAGCGGAATTGGGCGGGACTTCGACCGCGCCGGCGAGTCTTGGTGCTTGGGCTGCCGCTCTTGCACGTGCTCTCCGTTGAGGAATTGCGTGCGGTGCTGGCCCACGAGCTTGCCCACCTGAGTCGAGGTGATGCGGCATTGGCGTTCGTTGTGTCGCAATTCTTGGATTCGTTGGACCAGTCGATTGAGGTTGGTGCCAAGTTTCGATGGGGTTGGCTCAACCCGTGTGTGATGTTCGCCTGGCTGGTCCGAAGCGGGTTTCGGCTGCTTTCTTGCCCGCTGAGTCGCCACCAGGAGCACCGTGCGGATGCTCTGGCCGCGTCGATCTGCGGTTCCGATGTCGTCGCCCAATCGCTGCAGAATGCGGCCCTAGTGCAGCCGATTTTTCGAGAAGTGCTTTGTCACTTCGATCCCGTCGTGATGCACGACGGAAACCTGTACCAATTCTTTAGCGCGGCTTGGACGAGTCTCGATGAGTCGCTGAAGGATGAAATGAAAGAATCTCTCGTCGACGACGAGCGGACCGAACTCTTCGACCCACACCCAACCCTGCAATCGCGATTGAAAAGGCTCGACCAGTTTCCACCTCATCGTGATCCCGACAGGCGGCCGGCCCGGCGACTCCTCACGAACCGAAAGAGTCTGGAACAGGCGCTACACAATTACATCTACCGCGTACGCGCACCGCAACTTTCCGTGTTCCATCCATCCAACGACTGAGTTTGCCAGCGCATCGATTGTGCTTACGCGGCCAGCGTTTGTTTTTCTGTGACGTCCGCTGACCGGGTCTCTCGCCACTGGGCACCAACTCGCGGGTCACTCAGGCTCCGCCACATTTCGCAAAAAGCGGCCCAGTAGCTGGAGAATGGGGCAGGCTCATCGTCGCCGGGGGCACGGAGCAGTGATGTGAGTTCGGGCAACCGGGCTTGGGGAATCTTGGCGTAGCGGTGATGCACGCCGTGATACGTGATATTGAACAAGCTGAACGCCACGAATCGCCCCCAAAAACTTGCCGGCACGATACTGCGCGTCGAGCCAAGAATCGTGGAACTCATTAGCCCCATGTGCTCGATGTACTTTCGCAGGCTGTGCATGTTCCCGGCCAGGACGCCGGGGATCACGTAGAGCACGACCAGGAATTTCCACGCGGCCCAGTAGGCAACCAGACCTAAGATCACCGCCCAAACGACCGCCATGAGCATGTACTCGTTTGCGGCCCGCCGTCGCGCCCCCCGATCCGAAATGGGAGACTCCGATCGGCAAAATGTTCGCACGCAGAGCAGTGGAGTATATGTGATGCCCAGCGTGAGTTCGTAAAGTGCGATCAATCGACGGGCCCAGCGAGGCACTGACGAAACTACGAATGGCCATAATTCCTCATCTCGCTCGGTGCCGAGATGTCGGTGATGAGCGCTGTGTACGGCTCGAAATGCCGTCAAACCCTGAAAGCTGAGGCTACCGATGAAAAGGCCGATAATTTCATTCCAGAACTTCCCCGGGCAAAGCGTTCCGTGCGAAGTCTCATGAAACGCCAGAATATGGGCGTGCATCAGGTGTGCGACGATGATCGTGAGCATCGCGATCAACCACAGCGGGCCGTTTATTAGGGACCACGCAAGCAGTCCCTCGGCGGCGACGAACGCTGCCAAGAAACCGATCCAGATCCAAATCGTCGGCCAGTGTGGCTCGTGCGCTTCAACAATGCGTGCCTTGTCCAGGCGGTCCATCAAACCCTCCGTGCTCCGCGAATCGTCGGAAAATGTCCGTATGCCAGCCAGCATTGAACCGCGGCGAACCGCGATCAGCAAGGGAGAAATCCACTGGAATTGTGCATCAGTTCGTCTTCGGCGTGGAAACGGCCGGGAGCGACACCGGAGCCTCTGGAGTTGTGGTTGAGGCGGAATCGCGGCCTGTGTGGGCGGGTGTTTGTCGCACCAGATCGTGCGCCAAGTGGCGAACGTTGATGTCAGGGTCCGCCTCGGCCATTTCGGCGAGTCGCTGTCGGCATTCATCGAAGTCAACTTGGGCCAGGGCGCGGGCGGCTTCGAGACGCACTGGAACGGCTGCGTCACGGCTCAGATGGGTCAGCCAGACGATTCGATCGACCGCCGTGCTTTCGACGATGTGCCGTGGAGCCTGTGCCCTGACTAGGGGCGATGGATCGGTGGCCCGCATGGCCAGCGCAACCTGCTCCGGCGAAAGGCCCCGACTCGTCAAAACGATTTCAGCCGTGGTTCGCACAGCGGAACTTGGGTCGCGCAGAAAACCAATCACGTCCTCGCTGGAAAGTAGCTCGGACTGTTCCGCGAGAGCCAGCAGCATCGCGCGGCGAACGACGGGAGACTCATCGGATAACAGGATCAGGCCGCGAGCCGCCGCCGATTCAATGGGGACCGAGACAACGGTGACGCCGGCCGCCGCTCGAACTCGGTCCTCGCGACTGCGGAGCAATTCCACGCATCTCGCGTGCAGTTCCGCTTTCCAAGTGCCAAGCGACTTGCGCTGTACCGGCTGTGACACGTCCGGTGGCGCCCATTCCCAACAGGCACGCACGAACTGCAGTGCCGAAACCGAGATGTCTGATGACGGGTCTGACAACGCCGCGCTGAGTATGCTCTTCGACGGCGCGAGCACGGCGGTCCAGCAGCTCGTTTCGTTCTGGCCAAACCACCCAAATACGTCCGACATTAGTTTCAAGCAGATTTGCCGAGTCTCGGCATCCAGGCTTTCGAATCGCTGGGCGAGGCATTGAAGGAAAAACGCCATGCTCGGTCCCGCGGTGGACGGCTGGTGGATTTGTTCTTCGAAGTGTTTGCGTAGTTTCGCTGCAGCATCGGTGGCCTCGGCCGGATTCATCATTCGGGCGACTAACTCGCGAACTTGCGATGCCAGTGCCTCGCTCAACAGCGACTCGACTGGCACGTCATCACCCGCATCGGCTGGCGAAACAGTCGACATTGTTCCGCGAAGGTTCCACCACTGGATGCCACGAGCGGCAGTCAAGAAGTATGTTGAACCCGCAATTGCCGAACACAGTAGACCGCCAATCAGCCACTTCCACGCTCTCAATGGCTTCATGATTCTGTCCGGGGAAAGATTTTCCGGCCTTGGAATTGAAGGGCCAGATAATATCCGGGTCGCAGATTTGGGCAAGGCAGGAAATTGCAGGAGGCGGCACATGCCTAGGTTCGCCATCCCCTCCAGTTTGGCTGCCGCGCCGACAAATCCGGCACAATCGCCAATTCCTTCGCATTCTCCGGCGTTTGTTGCCGATATGAAGTTTGTAGCCGGGGTACGGCGGATGAGGCTCGGTTCGTTCCAATTGCACTGAGTGATCGCGATGAATTCAGACTGCTCCAGGAAACTTCGCCATTCTCCACGGCCACTTGGGATCAATTTGGTCGGTGCCTTCGCGATACTCCTGGCTTGCTTGTGTAATCGCAGCACGGGCGGCGAGAATTCCCAAGCCAGTTCAAAATCGCTGATCCCCTGGAAGGCACTGGACGAAAAGACCCGCACGAAGTTGGAGGATGTTGTTGACAACGCGACGGTTTGGCATCGAACGCCAGCCGAAGTGTTCGCCTGCAACCCTGAACTCTACTTGCTGCTTTTGAACGAACCAATTCTGACTCTGGAGCTGTGGAAGAACTTTGGGGTTGCGGATGCTTCGTTGCAGCAACAGGGTCCGGGCCAGTTCCAGGGAGCCGACGGGCACTTGAGCAGCGGTCGTTGGGAATTTGTCTATCGCAGTCCGGAGTTGAACGTCATCTACGCAGAAGGACAATACCGCGGTCCTCTACTCGGCACCACGCTTGAAACCAAGTCGGTTCTGGTTCTTCGGACGGTTTTTTTTCAGGAACGCGACGGCAAGCAATACGTGAAACATCAACTGGACGGATTCGTGAAGGCCGAGTCGGGCAGCCTCAAACCGATCGCCAAGGCGCTGCGACCGATTTTTCAAAAAAGCGTCGAAGCCACAATGCAGGAATCGCTCTGGTTCGTTTCCTTGATGTGTCGTTACACGCACTTTGACCCTCATTCGATTGCTCGGGCTCTCGATCAGACAGAGAACGTTCGGGAGCCCGTGAAAACACAAATGCAGAAAATCCTGAATCCCCTTCTCGCGAGCACACCTCTCAGAAAAGAACCGGCGAACACCGATCAGAATGATCAACGGTCAGCCGGCGGCGATCGATGATTGGCGGCTGGCGGAATTGCTTTAGCCTGCGGAAGCAGTTGCCTCCTGTGCGTTTTGACATGCCAGGACCTGAACGAATGCGTCACGTGACTCGATGATGTTATGGCGAAATGCGTCGGCGACCGGAACGCCCGCAAGCGTTAGTGCTACCCGACCCCCGGAAACAAGCTCCAAATCTGCGGCCCGGTAAAATGTCTGGCCTGGCCTCACGACCAGTCGCACATCTTCCAGCTCCGAAAGCAGGACTTGTGGCCCAGCTTGGTCGCGAATACCGCGACGAATTCGCACGCGAGTCGAGGTGAGCTGATAACGGCGAAAACGCCCGAAGAAGAACATCGTAATGGCAACCAGAACCGGAATTGGCACGGTTAAGAGATGAATCATGAAACCGATCGGGAACGGCAGGCTGAAAATTAACCCCAGAAACCTGCCAATCCCGGAGGCGGAAATGGATGGAAAAGTCTGAGTAACGTGTGCCTCGCCCAACTCTACCGGCCACACTCCGGCCACGGCTTCTTTCCCAATCTGGCTCATCGTTTCATTTCGCTCCGGAAGAAGTTGGCGCTCGCATTCCAGTGACGTTCGAATCGCACCAAGTTTGCGGGCGGGTAGGGTATCAGTCACGTTGTCGAATTGCCAGGGACGATTGGGTGCATTCCCGCAATTGTCGAATGGCCGAAATGTAGCCCTCTCGCTCCGCGAGAGGAAGGCGGCTTGCAGAACTGGCGTTTGTGGTCGTCCGCTTTCCTCTCGCGGAGCGAGAGGGCTACAGCAATACCAGGAATGCACCCGGGACGCTTGGGCATTTCCACGCCTTTCTGTCGAGCTATCGACCGAGTACATTGACAGCATGATCGAGCAAGTGGACCAATTGAATCGCCTGATCGGCCAGGTCGTGGTTGTGGACGTTGCGTCCCCGTTCGTTTATCTCGGCACGCTCAGATCGGCCGATGCGGCGTTCGTCGTGCTCGCTGATGCCGATGTTCACGACCTGAGAGATTCGGACACGACACGCGAACTCTACGTACTTAGCTCCGCTCGCGACGGAATACGTCGCAATCGCAAGGAGATCATGATTCGTTTGGAGCAGGTCTTGAGTATTTCAAAGCTCGACGACGTTGTTGACCATTAGCGATTCCTCGGTCCCTAGATTGTAGAGTTTCATCTTCGCCATTTGTGGGAGGAGTCCGCATGCCTGGCAAACTCCTGGTGATCTCCGGCCCCGACCGGGGGCGCGGATTCGATGTGCCGGACGATCAGAAGTTAGTGATTGGTCGTGGTGAGACAACCGCGACCAAGTTGCGCGACCCAACGGTCTCACGAAGTCATTGCCAGATCGTGGCGTCGGCTGGCCGATTTACGCTGGAAAATCTCGGTGCCGCGAGCGGCACGTCTGTGAACGGGAAGCGAATTTCAGCCTCGCACGTGTTGCGTGCGGGCGATCTCATTCGGATCGGCGACACCGAGCTTCGTTTCATGGCTGAAGGCGCCGCCGCCACGCCAGCCCAGGACGAGGCTCGCGATTCAACTCCTCCTGAGCCACTCGACGAACTCATCGGCACTGCGCTGTCTCACTACAAGATCATGCGAAAGGTCGCCAAGGGATCGTCCGGCGTTGTCTTTCAGGCACTCGATACGAACGAGGCCCAACCGGTCGCACTCAAAGTGCTCTGGCCCGAATTCTCGAAGAACGAAGAAGAAATGCAGCGATTCGTTCGTGCAATGAAGACCATGATGCTCATCCGGCACGAAAACCTGGTCGCACTCTACGCGGCCGGCAAGTCGGGGCCGTATTGCTGGATCGCCATGGAATATGTCGATGGCGAAAGTCTGACGGAGACTATTCACAAGATCGGCATGAGCGGAATGCTCGATTGGACGAACGCCTTTCGCGTGGGCATGCACATCGGCCGTGCGCTGGAATGTGCCTGCGAGAACCTGTTCATTCATCGCAACATTACTCCGGCGAACATCCTGGTTCGGAGCAGCGACAAGCTGGCCAAATTGGGCGACTTGATGCTCGCCAAGGCTCTGGAAGGAACGCTGGCCGAACAGATTACTCGACCGGGCCAGATCGTGGGCGACATCCTTTACATGTCACCGGAACGAACGCATGGAACCGAAGGAGTCGATTGCCGGTCAGACATCTACAGCCTCGGCTCCACGCTGTATGCTTTGCTCACCGGCCGGCCCCCATTCGAGGGAGGCACTCTTCCCGAAGCCGTCCACAAGATCCGCAACGAAACGCCGGTGCGCCCCAGGAAGTTTCAACTCGGAATCCCCGATTACTTCGAAGACGCCGTGATGAAAATGTTGGCCAAGGATCCGAAGGATCGGTTCCAAACACCCACCGAGTTTCTCAACCAACTGGAACGAATCTCGAAATTCCAGACGCGGGTTTTTTGGGATCCGAAGCAGAGCCCTGTGGCAGTCGCCGGCAGCGGCCCGATCGCCGCCCGCGACAACGATTTGGGCGTACTTCCGCCCGTTCAAGTCAGTTCTGGCCAGGAACACCGCATTGGCCGATCGAATGCCGGGTCCGGAGCCGCTCTACCCGATCCGCCCACGACGCATTTTTTTAAGAACATCCTGGCCGGATTGCTCGACGACGAGTCGGCACCGGAACGCGAGCCATCGGGTGCGGAACGGCTGCGCGAATTGGTAGGCAAGTCGATCTATCAATACGACGTCAAAAAGGTCCTCGCCAAGGGCAAGACCAGCATGATCTTCTACGCCGAGCACCCTGGGAAAAAACTCCAGGTCGCACTGAAAGTGCTCTACCCGGAGTTTTCCAAGAAAGAAGACGAGACGCAGCGGTTCATTCGAGCCGTGAAAACGATGTTGCCCATCCACCACCCAAACATCGTGCAACTCTACGACGCCGGCCGGACCGAAGGCTACTGCTGGATGGCCATGGAATACGTGAAAGGGGCAAGCCTGACTCGCGTCATTCAGCAGATCGGCGTGAACGGCATGCTCGACTGGCACGACGCGATCATTGTGGGCGTTCACATCACGCGGGGTCTGCAAGAGGCGTTCGAACATCAGATCGTTCACCGCAACATTCAGCCGGCAAACATCCTCGTGCGATCCAGCGACAACGTGGCCAAGCTTGGCGACCTGACTCTGGCCAAGGCGTTTGAAGGCCGGCTCGTCGAACAGATCACCGGTCAGGGCGAGCTTGTCGGTGACATGGTCTACATGTCGCCGGAACGAACACAGGCAGGTACCGAAATTGACCAGCGGTCGGACATCTACAGTCTCGGGGCGACTCTCTACACGCTTCTTTGCGGCCGGCCGCCGTTCGATGGCCGCACGCTGCCCGACCTGGTCGGCAAGATTCGCAAGTCAACTCCGGCCAGTCCGCGGCAGTTTCAGGCGACGATTCCTGAGTTGTTCGAGCGTATCATCGTGAAGATGTTGGCCAAACGGCTGGATGATCGCTACCAAACTCCAGTCAGCTTGCTCACCGACCTGGAGCGAATCGCCGCACAGGAAGGCATTGATGTGTAAGAACGCCTAACAAAATGGGGACTGGCTCCAAGTCCGCGAGGTGCCTGTCCCCATTTTGTTAGAGCGGGAATTCGTGGAGAAATCGGAAATGGCTGACCCGGCGAAGGATGAACTGCGAACGCTGGTCGAAGAGTATCGACAATCCTTGATTGACTGCGAAGCACTTTACCGCGGCAGCGCGAAAGAGTGCGTTCAGAACCATCCGGAGTTGATCCAGGGGACGCCGAACGAATTCGTCGATCGCATGATGGATTTGCACCGGGGACTACTCATCAAGGTCTTTGTGGAAATTGCCCACATCGACTGGAAGTGGAAGCCGTCGGAGCGGCTACTGGCCACGGAATTGTTCCAACATGTGTGGGGCAAGCGGTTGCAGGGCGACCAGCTAAAACAGGCCTTGAGCAAAGTGATGGAACAGCGTGACCTGAAATGGTCGGCGCTGGTCCGGCCTTTCGAGCGGCTTGCCCCACTCAGAAATCGCGTCGGGGAACTTCAAACGCTCGTGCTGCGCATGGCGAACCTGGTGGCCAAAGTCGATGGCGAGCTGCAATCGTCGGAAGCCAATCAGCTCGAGTCGATCCGTAGCGAACTGAGCCGTCTGCTCGACCGCGTACCGCTCGATGAGCCAGGTCAACACGCGGCGGCCCACGACTCAGCGAAACAGGCGGCGGCTGAAATGTACACTGAAGCTGCCGAAATCCGGAATCGCTGCGAACTCAAAAAACATCCGGACGCAAAAGCCGAGAAAAAGTCGCCCGAGCAATTGTTGGCCGAAGTCCTGGCGGAACTCGATGAACTCATCGGCCTCGACACAATCAAGCAGGAGGTGCGTGGGCTGGCCAACTTTTTGAAGGTGCAACAAGAGCGGTCGAAGCTCGGCCTGCCGCAAACCAAAGTAAGCCTGCACATGGTTTTTACGGGGAATCCCGGAACTGGCAAGACCACCGTGGCTCGACTGATCGGGCGAATCCTCGGTGCCATGGGCATCTTGGCAAAAGGGCACATGATCGAAACCGACCGGTCGGGACTCGTTGCCGAATTCGTCGGCCAGACCGGGCCCAAGACGAACAAACGGATCAACGAATCCCTCGATGGCGTGCTCTTCATTGACGAAGCCTACAGCCTGGCCCCCGAAAAAGGCGATGATCCCTACGGCGCCGAGGCCGTGCAGGCCATGCTGAAACGTATGGAGGATGATCGCGAACGGCTCGTGGTGGTCCTGGCCGGCTACCCCGAACCCATGGACCGGTTGATCAAATCGAATCCGGGCCTCTCCTCGCGGTTCAATCGCTATTTTGACTTCCCCGACTACACGACCACGGAGTTGGGTTCGATCTTCCATGCAATGGCGACGAAAAACCATTACGAGCTTCCGGTACCGGTGCGTGTGAAACTGCTACTCGGCTTTCAGCACCTGCTGGATCACCGAGACGAACATTTCGGCAACGGTCGCCTGGTGCGAAACGCATTTGAGCGGGCGATCGGTTTACTGGCCAACCGAATTGCCGGCATCGCCCCGCTCACTCGCGAACTCTTGACCACCTTTCAGCCGGACGACATCGAACTCGACAACGTGCCCGACAGTGCCTGGAGCGATCTAGAACTCCCTTCGCGAAAGTTTCGCAATAGCTGTCCGGGGTGCAAGCAGTCGATCACGTTTCGGCAAGGGCAGATGGCACAGAAAGTACAGTGCAAGTCGTGCTCGCACACTTTCAAAGCGGAGTGGGGAGAGCTAATTACTAGCGAACCGTAATCGCACATGCCTCCAGTTCTTGAAATGTCCGCGCGTTGCCCGGCGGCTTTGCGTCCGGGTTGCGTAGAAGCAAGAGGATGTCATGCAAGTTCAGTCGATGGCAACTATCATATGCCGCCGGCACGCGTCGCAATCCTCTTGTCGCTTCGCGACCCGGACGCAAAGCCATCCGGGCCACCCGCCGATGCCCACGACTCGGTGATTCGGTTCGGCAGGGCGACCATTCCCTTTGGCGGGCGTCGCTCGCCTGCCTGAATGTATCGCCTCTAAACCGAATCATGTGCATTCGAAGCCGAACCAGCTTCGTTCGGAACGGCGAGCGTTCCATGCCGATTGGAATCCGGTCCATTCAGGTCGGAATATGGCACATTCCGGTCGGAATCTCGGACATTCCTGTGCGGATATGGCTCTATCTCATTAGTGTAACTAATCTTACGGAAATTGACATCGACGCCCGTTAAAGGTCAAGCGAACAGAATAGAAGTGGGTCCAAGGCGACGGAATGCCGTTCCCAAGAGCTGCTCCGAGCGTGTTGGCCGTCATGGACCGGGTGGCGGTGGCGCGGGCGTGGGTGTGCCGGGTCCGAACCCAGTCCGAATGCGTTGCAGGTTTTTTGCATCGGGCGTGTTCTTGCCGAGCATGCCGATCATCGCGTCGATCATGCTGCTGCCATCGGTGTAGCCGTCGTCCGTCAAGGCATTCAACTCGGTCGAGAGGTTCAGCACGACCACCTTGGCCTGTTCTTGGTCCGCGTTCTTCGCCGTAATTGCGTTGATCTTATTCTGCAATCGCGTCCTGAGCGGCACGATGTCTAAACCCTTCACCGCGAGTTTCGCCACGTTCTCCGCGTCGTTCATATACGCGAACAGTTCCTGCAACATGCCGACGATTTCCGAAAACGATTTCGCCATGAGTTACTCCTTGTGAAAAAGTTGGTCACGACGGATCAACCGTGCAAATCTCCGGGCCGGGATCTCGCCGACGCGTCGACTAGCCACCCGCCCGCTTCTTGATGCGACCATTGTACGACTCGAACGCTGTTCGTTGCAAACCTTCTCTCGCTTTGGTAGTGGGGCATTTTGACGTAGCCGCACTCGCCAGAGTGCGGGATTCCCGCGTTTTGGCAAACGCGGCTACGTCAAAATGCCCCACTACCCTCGCTTTCTGAACCGCACAAAAAGCCATCCACGCCACCCTAGTGGAGTCACTCCACTGATGTATCCCGGCGCGCCGGAACGAGACGGGCTGGGTGGCTGTCCCTGAAAGAGCTTGTCGTGTCAAGGGAGCCTCCCGGATTTTTTTCAGTTGGACTGTTTCGCGATGGACGTACGCTCCCTGCCGAAGCGGTTTGGCTTCGTTTTTGGTTTAG
>Ga0247727_10008932_pt1 | contig 18399 bp, 12 predicted proteins | sample WisWelCaveWW1625_FD_202498 | JGI IMG/M metagenome (GOLD analysis project Ga0247727, IMG submission 202498) | Biofilm microbial communities from Wishing Well Cave, Virginia, United States - WW16-25 | ecosystem: Environmental > Aquatic > Deep subsurface > Groundwater > Cave microbial mat | place... | reverse complement strand
GGTCGAGACAGCGCACCGGCGAGGCGTCCGCGAGGTCGTTAATTTGATCGAGCTGGAAGTCTGTGCTTAATTCTTTGCCCCCTAAGTTTGCCACGCTAAACGGATTTTGGACCGAATGGATTTGCACGACATGGCTCACGATTTTAATTCCAAACTGGGCGAGAAAGATTTTGGCAATCGCGCCCAGCGCCACTCGCATCGCGGTTTCGCGGGCGCTGGCGCGTTCGAGAACATTGCGGATATCCGTGTGGCCATATTTCACCGCGCCGGCAAAGTCGGCGTGTCCGGGGCGCGGTACCGTCACTTCCTTTACAGGCTCGCTCGGCTCCTCTACCGCCATTTTCGTTTGCCAGTTTTTCCAATCTTTGTTTTCGATGAACAGGGCAATCGGGCTTCCCAGGGTTTTTCCGAACCGGACGCCCGAGAGAATTTTCGCGCGATCGGATTCGATCTCCATGCGGCCGCCGCGGCCGTGTCCCATCTGCCGTCGCCCCAGTTCGATCAAAATGTCCTCTTCGCGCAGTGGCAACGCCGCGGGCATCCCTTCCAAAATTCCCACCAACCCCTGCCCGTGCGATTCGCCGGCGGTTAAAAATCTAATCCGTCCCATAGCTTTTTAGTTTTTTGATCAACCAGTTTCTGATTTGTTTATCATCCACCTGACTCAGATTTTCTCCCGTCCAAATTTTCATGGCTTCGATGCCCTGAAAAATAAATAGGTCCAACCCATCGACGATCATGGCCCCGGCAGCGCGCGCGGATTGCAAAAATCGCGTTTCGAGGGGGTTGTAAACCAAATCCACCGCAGTAAGGTGAGAAGCGTCAAAGTTGAACTGGTACGGAAGCTGGTCGATATGGGGCCACATTCCAACTGACGTCGCATTGATGATGAGCTGCGCAGAATTCAACACGTTGCTGATGGCCTTGGCATCCATTGGGGCGGTAAGAATATTCTGGCACCCCGTCATTTTCAAAAAATAATTGGCTACCTGTTCCGCGCGCGCGGCGGTGCGATTGAACAGGTAAATGTTTTGAACCCCGCCGCGAATCAAATATAACATCACCGCGCGGGCGGCGCCGCCGGCTCCCAATACCACCGCGGTTTTGCCACTCATATCAATGATCCTCATTTCCAGGACACGCTTAAACGCTACGCCATCGGTGTTAAACCCAACGAGTCGCTTGTTCCGAACACTCACTGTATTCACCGCGCCGATCAACTGCGCGACTTCACTGATTTCCTCCAGGTAAGAAACCACCGCTTCTTTGTGAGGAATGGTGACATTGAAGCCGGCCGTGCCGCGCGATGTCAACGCTTGAATGGTCTCGCCAAGACGGTCGTTTGGCGTTTCGAAAAGTTCATAGCGGCCGCGCCGGTGGATCGCGCTCATCAAAAACTCGTTTAACGCTGGCGACAAAGAATGGCCCAGCGGACAGCCAATTAGCCCGAGCAGCAGGTCTCGCGATTCAAACACAGGTGACCTCCTGCAAGGTTTCAAAAAAACCGGAGAAGCTGACTTCAGCACACTCGGCGTTCTGGATATTCGTTTCGCCGTCGGCGATCAGACCCGCGACGGAAAACGCCATGGCCATGCGATGATCATTAAACGGGTCGATTTTGGCGCCCTTTAGTTTAACGGGCCCAAATATGGTTAAACCCTCTTCTCGCTCCTCCACCCGGGCACCCATATTTGTTAAATTATAAGCCAACGCGTGCAGACGATCGGATTCCTTGAAACGCAGTTCTTTCGCGTCGCGGATTTCGGTGATGCCCTCCGCCTGCGTGGCTAACACCGCGAGAATCGGAATCTCGTCAATTAATTGTGGAATCCAGGCGCCGCTGATTCGGATGCCCTTCAGTTTCGAGGGCCGCGCAATCACATCAGCGATGCACTCGTTATTGACAGTGCTGAAATTAAGAATGTCGATGTCCGCGCCCATTTCGTTCAACACCGCAATCAACGCGCTGCGCGTCGGATTCATGCCGACGCCTTCAATCCGAAGTTGCGACTCATTTATCAGCACGGCGGCTGCCATAAAAAATGCCGCGGAGGACAGATCGCCGGGGACGAAAAGGGACTGCGCCGTTAATTTGGCTGGCCCATGAACCGATACCGTCGGCCCGTTTTTTTCAATGCGTGCGCCGAAGATTTGCAGGAGGCGTTCGCTATGATCGCGTGTTGGAGACGGCTCGGAAATTTCCGTGACGCCTTCGGCAAACAGGCCCGCGAACAAAAGACAGGATTTGACCTGGGCGCTGGCGACCGGCAGCGCGTAGTGAATCGGCTGCAGGTTGCCGCCGTGTATTTCGAGTGGCGCGTATTCGTCATTTCGGGCTTGAATGCGCGCGCCCATGCTGCGCAATGGTTGGACGATCCGCGACATCGGCCGGCGCTGGATGGAGTCGTCACCGGTGATGGTGGACACAAACGGGTGGCCGGCCAGCAAACCGCTCAGCAGACGAATCGTGGTGCCGGAATTTCGCACATCCAGTATCGCTGCTGGTGGGCGAAAGCCGTATAAACCTTTGCCGTGAACGCAGGTTTTGTGCTGGTGCGTCTCGACCTTGATCCCCAATTCTCGCAAGCAAGCCGCCGTGCTTTGCACATCCTGTCCATTGGCCAGGTTTTCAATTTCGGTGATCCCTTCCGCCAGCGCGCCGACCATCAGCGCGCGGTGGGAAATGGATTTGTCACCGGGCACTTTGATAGTGCCGCTAATTTTTCGTGCCGGTGCAATAACCCGATTCATTCCAGACGTTTCTTTTTACGTTGAAATAGACCACGGTTTTTGCTCACTTCCTTGAAAGCCACCCATCAACCCCACATCGATGATAGCGGTGGTCTAAAATATCAAGTTTCATCTCACAGCAAGTCATTATACTCAACTCCCTTCAAAATTTCAAGTCTAAGTTAACAACATTTCCAATGGCTCGGCAATGATTATTTTATCACACGTTCTGCTTTACTGGCCGCTTAATCATGACGACCTCCCCTTGCGACTTTGACAAATGTCCAGAAAATTCTTGAGAATTTTCTTCCCCTCGCCAGTTAAAATGGACTCCGGGTGAAACTGCACGCCATAAAGCGGGTAACGCTGGTGCACCAGCCCCATGATGACGTGATCTGCGGTTTCAGCGATAATCTTCAGCTCCGCCGGCAGCGTCGCTCGCTCCACCACCAGTGAATGGTAGCGCGTGGCCTCGAAGGGATTGCTTACGTCGGCAAATAAGCTGTGGTTATTATGAAAAATTTGCGAGGTTTTTCCGTGCATGAGTTTGGGGGCGGAAACGATGCGGCCGCCAAAGGCACAGCCAATGGCCTGATGTCCCAAACACACGCCTAAAATGGGGAAGCGCGGCGAAAACTCCTGGATTAATGGCACGCTCAAGCCGGCGGATTCCGGCCGCCCCGGACCGGGCGAAATCACGATGCCCTCGGGATTCAGCTTCTTAATTTTGTCCAAATGAATTTCATCGTTGCGATAAACCTGCAACTGAGCGCCCAACTCACCAAACAATTGCACCAGATTGTAGGTGAACGAATCGTAATTGTCGATGATTAAGATCACGCTAATTCTATTTCAGTAAAATCCACAGCGGCATTCAAAGCCTGCGCCCTTTTCTCAATGGTTTCCAATAAAAATGCTCGAGTCCAGAAGTCTGATGTGTTGCACCAAATCGCCACAAAATAAAAAACCCACTATAAATTCCTGTATAGTGGGTCACGCTTGTATTTGAAATTGTTTACCGACTTTTAACCGTTTCGTTCAGGTGTTCATGCACCATCTTCTCCAGCGCCGCGGGTTCAACCATCTGCCAGTGTTGTAACCGTTCAAGTGTTTGCAGGGCTTTCATTTTTTCAACTTCGACCTGAACTAGCGTCAGTTGTTTCTCCACTTTTTGCGCGTTCTGCATTTCGATGACGGCGCGCAAGGAATCGATCTGTACTTTGATGCTTTGGTGTTCATTCGCCAGATTAAGCGCGAAATTTTGCCGCCAATCTAACAGTTTTTCCTCCTCCAATCTTTTCATTTCCTGGCTCCAAAGCTTAAAATTCTCGGAATCCAGCGACTGTTTAAGTTGCAGGTCTGCTTTCAGGCGGATGCCGTCTTCCAATTCGTAGCGCAAGTTTTGAACAAAGACTTTCTGCTTTGCCGGATCCTGGGCACACGAGTTTTTTATCTTCTTGTTGAACGCACAAATGGTTTCCAGCTTTTTTCCCAACTCGGCTAATTTTTGGTGTTGGACCTCCGGAGGTGGGTTGTGCCGGGATATTTTGATGGTCGGGGGCGGAAGCGGCGGCATTTGTTCAAAGCCATCCATTGGTGAAGGCACAAAAGCCATGTTGATGATAATTTCCGCTTCCTCGCCGGAAATCTGTTTATCCAGGTTGCTGGCATTCAAAATGCCCACGGCCACGCGTTCCACTTGTTCCGGGGCAATCTCTCCTTTATTCACGCCCTCTACCAGGCCTTGCCATTTCACTGCAACCGTCTCCCGCGCTTGCCCCTGGGGAATCAGCGCGAGCAATTGCTCGCCTAAAAGGCTTAACGATCGCTCCAAAACGTCCTGTTTCAGTTGCCGGTTTTCCGAAACCAGCAGGTAGATAGCGGTCGACAAAACCAGCACGCCGACCAACACCGCTAAATTTTTGAACACCTTGCTCACGTCTCAACCTCTCCGTTAAAGTTTTTGGTAATATTGATGGCGTAAAAATCAGCTTAAGTTACTCAGTTGCAAACAAAAATGTTCCACCTGAGTTTTTTTGCCATATTAAAATCAGTGAAAATATTGTAAGCTCAAAAATCGAATGTTGAAGTTAGTGCCTTCGGAAACGACGATCGAGTTCTTCCAGCGAAAGGTTGACGATGACCGGCCGGCCGTGCGGACAAAAATAGGGTTCACGGGTCGAGAACAACTGATCGATGAGCGCGTTCATAGCTTCCAGCGTCAACGGCTCGCCGGCTCGGATGGCCGTATGACAGGCGAAGGATTTGGCGACGCTATCGCGCAGGTCGACGGTTTGTTTTTTTTCGCGCTTGTATTCATCAAGGATGTCCAACAGAATTTTTTCATCGTTGTGGATTTTGATGCCGGACGGCACGCCTTCGACCGCGATGGTATTTTTGCCGAATGCCTTGATCACAAAACCGATGCGCTCAAGAAATGGAATGATATCCAGCAGCAAAGAGTAATCTTCAGCGGAAAGCTCCAGCACCTGTGGAAAAAGCAACTGCTGCGAAGCAGGTTTGCGCTTTTCAAAATTTTCCAACGCCTGTTCATAAAGAATGCGCTCATGAGCGACGTGCTGGTCAATTATGATCAGACCGCTTTTGATTTGGGAAATAATGTATTTGCTGTGAACCTGCCAGACGTTCGTTCTCTCATACACTTCTCGTTTCTGGTAAATTCGGACGGCGGGCTGCCGACTGCTCAACGGCATCTCCTCCGCAGATGGCGGGTCTGGCCATTTTGGAACGCTTGCGGTTTGCGGCGCGTGACCAAATTCGAGTTGACTCTGCTGCGCAGCCGGTACCGACGCGGGTAAGGTGTCCGGGTCGCGGTATGGCTGCAATTCTGGAATGACCGCAGTGGAAGTCAACGCCCGCTTGACAGTGCTGCGGACGCTGCTAAACACAAAAGCGTCGTTGGCAAATTTAATTTCCATTTTAGTCGGGTGCACATTCACGTCGGCCTGCTCGGGCGGCATTTCGATAAAAATCATATAAAACGGATAATACCCGCGCGGCAAAATTTCGCCGTAGGCGGAAAGCACGGCGTAATTAAGACTTTTGTTGGAAAAATAGCGTCGGTTGAAATAAAGATACTGGTCGCCTCGGGAACTGCGCATAGTATCCTGATTCCCAACAAAGCCGGAAATTTTAATATACCCTTCGTTTTGAATAGCAATGAGATTTTTCTGCAGACGGCTCCCCAGCGTCGCGCCAATGCGATTTTCCAGGGAATCCGGTTTTAACTCCATTATGATCTCGCCTTCGTTAATTAACGTGAAGGCACTTTCTGGATGACCAATAAAAAAGCGGTTGAGCACTGTCAAAATCTGGCGGTATTCGGTGCTGGTGGCGCGGAGAAATTTGCGGCGCGCGGGAGTGTTGTAAAAAAGATTCTTCACCGCGACGGAGGTGCCGGGGTTGCCGCCGCAGGCTTCCAAACCGTTCATTATCCCACCCTCGATTCGTATCGAATGTCCGGAGCTTTCTCCCTGAAACACGGATTTCGCTTCCACGTGCGAGACCGAGGCGATGCTCGCCAGCGCCTCGCCGCGAAATCCCAAAGTTTTGATTTGGGTGAGATCGTCGTAGGTGAAAATCTTGCTGGTGGTGTGTCGTTGAAAAGCCAACAGCAAATCGGACTGGCTCATGCCCGTGCCGTTGTCCACCACTTGAAGAAGCGCCTTTCCCCCATCTTTAATGATGATGGTGATCTCGCTCGCGCCGGCATCAATGGAATTTTCCACCAGTTCTTTCGCCACCGAGGCCGGGCGATCCACCACTTCGCCGGCGGCGATTTTGTTGGTCAGGTCTTCGGGCAGAATTTTTATTTTGCTGGGATTCGTCACGGGAAGTCAACTTTCTCATCAATTTTCATATTAAACCTTTTGAAAGGCGGGCAAATATTTAACAAATCGCAGTCCAGATTGTACGGCTTCGTAAAAAAGCTTGTCCGCTGTCCAAAATTCACAGTCTCTGAGAAAGGCAAGTGCGGCATAAGTGGCGTCGTAAACAGTTTTCTGTCTATACTTTTCCGCAATCTGACGCGCTTGTTGGCGAGCATCTAGTATGTCGACAATTTCAACTGGAGCCGAATCCAAAATCTTGTAAGCTTTCTTGGCTTCACTGGGTGGCATTTTGTTTTCGAAAACCCGCCGCCGAATAACGCTATCTACTTCGCTGATAAATAACGGTTGAGGAATGAGTCGGAAACCATTAGCACCTGCGTCAGCAAGGAAAGCACGGGCAATATTTCGAAAAGCTTCACCTTTCACTGCCCATTTAATAGCGATGCTTGCATCGACACATCGTTCTTTCACAGTAGCGAGGCCCTTTCTTCGCGAATTTCCCGAATATCTTTCGAGGAATCGATTTCACCGACCGTTTCGGCTACCAATTCCTCGCTCATTCTCAAGAACGCCGCAATTTTCTTTGCGTATTTTTTTCGCTCTTCTTCAGCAAGTGGTAAATTTAAAATCGCTTCGCTTAATTTATGGCTGATGTTCGCAACCATTCTTAGTTGCTGTTGTGGTGGTAGCTGTTCAACTAACTGTTCAATTTGCTCTAAATTTGTTTTTTTAGGCATACTCATCACCTCTTTTATTTTAATCGCAATGAAAGTTAAGAAAAAATTAGAGAAAAGCAAGAAGTTCAAAAAGTACCCTAATTACTGGTGAAAAGCACACTCATTAACGCTTGTGTAAATACGTTTGAGTTTTTCTATTAAAATTTTTCTAAAGTAAGCCCGCATCCGCAAAACTAAAAAAACCCTGGTCGCCAATGATGATGTGATCCAGCACGTTGATGCCCACGGTCTGGCAGGCAGATTTCAGGAGCAGGGTCACACGTTTGTCCTCGGCGCTGGGTTCGGGGTTGCCGGAAGGATGATTGTGCACAAACACCACCGCAGCGGCGGAGTGGTTAATCGCCTCTTTAATGACTTCGCGGGGACTGACGATACTTTCGGTGAGACTGCCTTCGAAAATGGTTTTTTCGGCAATCAAAGTGTTGCGGCTGGTGAGGAGCAAAACTTTGAATACCTCCCGACCAAGAGTGCGAAGATGCGGGCTGACGATTTTATACACATCGTCGCTGCTTTCGACTTTATCTTTGATGCGCGTCTCTTCCAGAAAAAGCCGCTTGCCCAGCTCCAGCGCGGCTTTGATCTGCGCGGCCTTCGCGACTCCAATGCCATTCACCTCGCAGAGCTCGGCCACCGAGTGAGAATCGATGCCGCGGAAGCCGCCGAATTCTTGCAGGAGCTTTCGCGCCAGATCAATCGCCGTGGTTTCCTGATTTCCCACCCGCAGCAGAATCGCCAAAATCTCGGCGTCGGAAAGTTTGTCCGCGCCGAATTTGATCAGCCGTTCGCGAGGACGCTCGTCTTCCGGCCAGTCGGGAATTTTGGGAGTGTAGCGCGCCATACCTAAAAACAAAAGCCGCAGTCAACCGCGGCTTTTTAATTAATAAAGAATATCGAACAAAGAAATTTCGAATGTAGAACCCTTGCGAAGGTTTAGAACCTTCGCAAGGTCAGGTTTCTTATTGCACGAACACCATCTTCTTCGTAGCCACAAATTTTCCAGCCCGCAAGCGGTAAATATAAACCCCGGTGGGCAAGCGCTGGCCGCGGTCGTCGGTGGCATCCCAGGACACGCGGTAAAAACCGGGCGGCTGTTCTTCGTCCACCAGCGTGCGAACTTCAGATCCCAGAATGTTGTAAATTTTCAGAACAGTGCGCGGCGTTTTGCCATTTTCCAAAACCTGGCCCGGCAGTTCGAAATGAATTTCGGTGGTCGGATTAAACGGGTTGGGGAAGTTCTGTGCCAGTGCAAAGCTCTCAGGAACGCCCACCACCACGGTCACCACTGGAGAATATTCGAACGAGCCGTCGGTATCGATTTGCTTCAGGCGGTACTCGTACGCGCCGGACGGCACATTGCGATCGAGGTAGTCATAGTGCACCGGGGTGGTCGTGGTTCCCTGCCCCGCCACAAAAGCCAGGTTCACCCACTCGTCATTTCCAATGCGGCGTTCAATGTCAAACCCGTAGTTGTTGGTTTCGGTGGCGGTAATCCACGCCAGTTGGACATCCTGGCCATCGACGGCGGCCGTAAACGCAACCAGCTCCACGGGCACCGCGCCAAAATCCTGCGGCGTCGATTCGAATTGCAGAGGATTTTGTTCATTGAGCGCAATCTGACTGCCAATATCGCTGGCTCGATCTTTGTCCAGGAAATAGCCTTGATATTTTAACGTAAACGGCGTGGATATCCCATCTCTTAAAAAGATGCCGGTGTCGCCATAAGATTTTTTATCACCGGTATCCCCGTTATCGTTTGAGCTGTTATCTTTAAAATACATCTCCCGTTTCCCGCCCACGGTTTTTTCCAGTGGGAACTGATGAACCAGCGTCCCCTGCGGGCCATTAATATAGACCCAGTTGCCGCCCGGCAAAACGTTGTCAACTTCTTTATTAACGGTTTCATTGGCAACTCCGTCAACGTTAAACGGCCCGACATTATTGGCGCTGACAAATTTCATATTAGGTGAAGCGGCAGTGGCGTTGAGGTCGATCGACATACGTCCTTCGGAAACCGAGACATCCGACAAATGGGGAATGCCGATCTCCAGGTTGGCGGAGTATGGATAATAAAACCCTTTGCCGGTTCGAAAATCAAACTCTTGGTCCGGAAAGGGAAACGGCAGATCGGCTTTCAGCGTGGCTTCCAATTCCCGGATGACTCGGACCCGCCCATCCTTCGCGCGAATCGAATCGGATTTTGACGCTTGAAACAGAATATCATCTTCATCAATACTTATATTCACGACCAACGATGCTTTAGCGCGAAATTTCAGCACATCCAACAAATCGACGCCGCTGCCGCCCGCCGATACCGGAATGATTAAATCCTTCGGAAAACCGTTTTTGGCATTCGCCAGATCGTAAAAAAGTGAGGTGACCTTATCTTCAGCCACGTTGCTGGTGGTGGATTTAAAGTAAGAGATATAATCCGGGAGATTCGGCGAGAGCGTCACGGTATTCGAGCGATAGAGATAGACCCAGCCGACTTTGTCGAGCGCAAGCGGATTGGCAATTTTGATTTCATAGCGAACAAATTGTTTGGAGTCCTCATTATCAATCCAGCTCGCGAGCGCGCGGTCGCCGACGTCCCTGGCCATGAAAATCAATTCGTCGTTGGCGTCTAATCCAACCGTTTCGTCGCCATTGCGATTGAAATAGTTATTCGAAGCGTCCCGTTCGTCAAATTGAAACGGAATTTGCTCCCAAACGTCTCCATTAGCACGATAGGCATAGAGAAACAACTCACCGTTCTGTCCTACCCGTGCCGATGCAAAATTGGGAACCGCGTCCCCCTGCACAATCACCGGTTCTAAATCCCGGTCCAAGGTTTTTAGATTGTTTATTGAGGTAATATCAAAATCGGAGACTCCGAGAGAGAACCAAAAAGCACACATCACCACCAGGTAGACATATCTTGGGTACATATCCATCCCCTCCTGATTTTACACCATGCAGAAATTGTAATTCGTGCGGATTAGCTACTGCACAAAGACCATTTTTCTGGTTTCGACAGACGGACCGAACTGGAGGCGATAGATGTAAATACCCGAGGGAGCTGTGCGCCCTGATTTGTCCTTTCCGTCCCAGGTGACGGAGTAAAAACCAGGGGCCTCTATTTTGTCAACTAATGTTCGAACTTCTTCTCCGAGGAGATTATAAACTTTCAAAACGGTTCGGCTTTTCGCCGATCCCGTTCCTGACACGGCGGGCAGTTGATATTGAATTTCAGTGGATGGATTAAACGGGTTGGGGAAGTTCTGCAGCAGTGCAAAAGTCTCCGGCAAACCAACGGTTGCCTGCACCATGCCGCTGTATTCGAACGAGCCGCTGAGGTCTAAAATTTTCAGACGGTAGTCGTAACTGCCGGCGGACAAATTGCGATCAAAATAAGTGTAATTACCTGGAATCGCGCCGACCTCATTACTTTTGACAAACGCAATCGAGTTCCAGACGGAACCTTGCAAGCGTCGTTCTATCTCAAACCCGTGATTATTGACTTCGCGCGCGGTTTGCCAGTTCAATAGCACGTTATTGCGATCAATTGAAGCCGTAAACGAGGTCAATTCTACCGAAACGATCACTTGTGAACTGGCATTAATGGTGAATGGATTTCTCGTAAACTCGGCAATCTGGCTCCCGATGGAACTGGGCTGATCGCTGCTTAGAAAGTACCCGTGATAGGCAAACGTTGCCGGCGGAACGATGCCGCCAGAAATATCCATACCGGTATCGCCATACGATTTTTTATCGCCGGTATCGTTGTTATCTACCGCGCTGTCATCTTTATAATACAGCAAGCGGCTTCCTCCCACCGTCTTGTCCAGTGGGAACAAATGAACAAAGGTCCCCTGCGCGCCGTTAATATACATCCAGTTATTATCGGGCAGCGCACTGTCAATCTCCCGGTTCGGATTATCAGGCTGACCATTAACCGTAAAACCGGGCGGCGGGTTATTCGCGCTGACAAAGGTCATGTTCGTGGCGTTTTCGTTGAGATCAAACGACATCCGACCGGTAGAAATAGTAGCGCCAGCACTCGAAACATCCGGTACATCAATATTGATGGCAACCGAATATGGGCAATAAAAGAAGGGCGGGCTTTTGAAATCAAATACAAACTCAAGACTAAATATGGTAATGGTAATCGTGCCATCGATAGCCCGGATAACACGAACCCGTCCATCTTTATGAGAGACGAAATCATCTGGTGGTGATAGGCTGATGTTATTTTCTGTAATGCTCGCGGCTAACCCTAAAGTAACATTGGCCCGAAATTTTAAAATATCCAACAGGTCCTGGCCATTGCCGCCGCCCGCCGCCGTTATCCGTAAATCCTTGGGAAAACCATTGGTAGAATGGGCTACCTGGTAGAAGAGCGAGTGTACCTCGTCCTCTCCCGCGTTTGCTGTTGTGGAAGCAAAATAATCAACATAGTCGGTGAGGTTGGGATCAAAATCTAAAGTAGTCGAGCGGTATAAATAAACCCATCCTCTACCATTCATTGATAGTGGATCCGCGACCTCAATTTCATAGCGAACAAAATTTCGGGAATCGGCATCGTCTATCCATTTATCGCTGTCGGTGCGGTCGCCCGCGTCTCGGGCCATGAATACCAATTCATCATTTTCATCCAAGCCCGCAACTTGATCGCCATTGGGATTGAAATAGGTTCCGGAGGTATCTTTCTCATCAAACTGAAATGAGATGGGCTCCCACTGCTGGGTATTCTCGCGATAAGCATAAAGAAACAAATCGGTATTTTGAGAACTGACGGCAGCTCCAGAAAAGTCCGCAAAGCTGCTTCCCGCTATAACTACGGGTTCAAAATTTCGAGTAAGGGAGCGAGACTGCGCGTTAGCAAACGAAGCAGTCATTAACAAATATGCGGTAAAAGCCAATAAACTTGACGCGGCATTGCATCGACGCACTAGCATACTCCACCCCGTTCTGAATTGATTGTTGTCGCGTGCGATGTGTCTACTTAAAACTGGCGATGGCCTTGTCCACCCCGTCGTGCGCCTCGAATATGGTAATGAGCTTGGTGATCATGAAAAGACTCTGCACTTTATCGGTGATGTTGGCTAATTTTAATTCGCCGCCAGCGTTTTTGGCGGTGGTTAAAGATCCCATAAGCGCGCCCAGCCCGGAGCTGTTCATCCACTTTACTTTACCCAGATCAATTACGATTTTCTTTACCTTGCCGGCAACCAATTCTTTGACTTTATCGTGCACCGCGGTGGTTTCGGGACCGCCCATGAGTTTGCCTGACAATGAAATTACGGCTACCTCGCCTTGCATTTTTTCTTTTATTGCCATAGGAAATCCTCCTCGCCTCCAGAGAGAAATCGTCGGATAGGGAAATTTAGTAGCCAATGTAACATATTTTTGGTAGGATGTCAATAACTTTTTCTGAATGTCTAATAACTTTTTTGCTTGATATGTTTTCGGCGATTTGACACTCGACTTTTTTGTATTCTTAGTTTTTTCCTGTTTAATCCGCTCCAGTAATTCTCGGCGGGGTTCGTCGTTGGGGTCTCGCGGCTTCAGGCTATGACTCCACTTCCCGTGCGTTTGGTCTCGCAACCAAAAATCGACGTTTGATATCCAAGGAGGTTAGTTCAATCTCTTTATATTTAATCCGCTAAATTCTAATATTTCACCTCTAATCTGGCCGGAAACTCGGTGACGATTATTTTGTTTATGTCAAAATTATGAGATTGTTTACCGTTAACGATCACTCTTTTAGGTATTTCATTCTTCAAGTTTCGAATGGTGATATTCCCCTTTGGAATTTTAACGTTTCCGGCTAAATTAATCGCATAACCGTTTGTTATCTTTTTTACAGAATAATTTAGTTGGCCATAGAGGGTTGGTAGATTATTAATTGTCATCCCCTCTTCAGAATCAATCCAGTCCTCATAAAATCCCCCTGCAATGACGAGTGATTGATCCATCTCATTTTCATAAACAAAAAACGAACGAATCGAATTAATATAATCTGATCCCACCCAGGTATGCGGCATGTCGCCAATAAATCTTGGGGTCTGATGGTTGCGCCACACTACCTCGGCCCAGTGCTGCCAATTGGGTGGTCTCTGATCGGCCAGGAAAAATTTTAAAAGTTCATGGGCACGGTGGCTCTGGTTCAGATAGATAAAGCTGCCAACGATGCGTAATTCGTAGGGGGTATAATTCTCCCAGACAAATTCCGGCTGCAAACGATGTTGAAAGTAGTAATAGTATTTGTCGAAAGTATTATTCAAGAATGGTTGCGGCAAATTCTCCAACTCATTACAGGGATGAATGGCAATGGTGGTGGAGGTGGCGTCGAAGTCTCCTAATTCCACACAGCCGGGGATGTAATCTATGCCTTTGTTCTTAATTGCTAAATTAAGGGAATGATAAAGATTCTCCTTAAAGGTATCCCGTAATTCTTGAAACGTTTTGAGAGATTCCTGCTCTCCTAAAATGTCGGCGATAGTGCCCGCATCTTTCAACCCCTTTATGGTCCAAAAATCGTCCCAGTAGGAATGCATGGGCTTGGCGGAATAGCCCTCGTGACTGATGGACTCTGGCAGGATGCCATGGAACGCGCGTAGGGAGTCGCCGCCGTTTTTGTAGTAGTCCGTGCTGCGCTGGCTGATAAGATAGTTCAAGTACTCCACGGCTTTTTTTATGTGAGGAAATTTCTGTCTTAAAAAGGTGGTGTCACCGGTAAATAAATAATATTGCAGGATGCCATAAATGAACTCGCCGCTGCTGTCGTGCTCGGGGACCGGATCGGGGCCCCGGCGGTCGACCACGCACGGGATTTTGCCATTCTCGTATTGGTAGGTACTGTACCAGTCCAGAAATTCTTTTACCTCTTCATGAAGGCCCATTTTCAGCAGGGCGGACGAGGTCATCGCGCCGTCACGAATCCAGGAGCGTTCATAAGAGCGGGAGCCGGGTTGAAATCCGGCGCGGTCGCGATTAATCAGAATGTAGGCCAAATTCGTTCGCAGCGTGTTAACGAGTTTATTGGCAGAAGCCGGCAGGTTAAATTCGATCTGATTCAGTTTGGTTTTCCAAAACGCGGCGGTTTCTTTCAAGCGTCTTTCAAAAATCGCTTCGGCATTTTCGCCAGAAACGGATTCATAGTTTTCGTGAAATGGAACTGCCAGAATGATTCTTTTCTCTTCGGACGGTTGGAGATAGTAGGCGTATTTTAGAGCCGCCGAGGCATATCCGAAATGATCCACAACTTCGCTCTGGCGAGGTAAACGGTTTTTTGAAAGATAATCCGTAATCTCTCCTTGATCAAATTCTAACGCACCAAAATCGTCGGGCGGAGTAAGCGGCAAAACCACTTTTTCATCGTTGATGGTGATGGAATCATTTTTATGGCTAATCGATTGGATTTTTGCGGTGCCGCCGGGGTTATTCAAAAATTGCCAGGGCGGATTGACCTGAAAGGGCCGCAAGGTTACAAAAAAACTACCAACGGCCGTCGACCGACTTTTATTTTTTAGCGTGTATCCAATGTAAAGGATGGAGCTATCCGAAGGCCCATGTGCGAATATTTGCGTTCGCAGTTGTACCTTTTCATGTTCCCAGATCACCGAAGGAATCGGCAGATAATCTTCCTCAAGATACTGAGACCGCTTCGCATCATTCCAGGTGATAAATTGCTGGTCATTAAAAATAAAGGGCTCAATGGAAAAACACCGTTTGTCCACTTCCACCAATCCTTCCTCGTTGATCAGCGCTTCTTTTTCATCGCGGTCAACGCCCACCACGGTCCAGTAAGATGCTGCATTATAAAAATATTTTGGGAAGCGGCCTCGGGGTTGGTCTTTCGCAATGTGGGAAAAAAATGCTTCGGGAGTCTCGGAAAAATCAACATTCTTTACGGCCAGTTCGTTGACGGCATAACCTTGCCCCCGGCTGCTCCGCAGCAAATCCAGTTTGAGATATCTCGACTCCGAGTCCTTCAAGTTAATATAACTTCTTCCGCCCTGTGCATGGGAAACCGTATACGCCCGCTCCCAGTTTGTGCCGTCATTGGAAATCAGAATATAGTATTGTTGCGCAAAATCCTTTTCATCCCAATCGATGATTACTCCGCCGTACTCCCGGCGTTTTTGAAAGTCAATAATAATGTATTGGGCTTCGGGTTTACTCAGACTTCGCCAGCCGGTGGTTGGGTTATGATCGAAAATAAAATCTGCCGGCTCATGATCGCGGGCAGCAGAGGAGGCCGACACGTTTGGTTTGGGATACTCTGGGCTCGGAATTTCCAGCTCTTCAAATCTAAGCTCATCCAGGTAAACCGAACCCTGGCCGCCGGTGGCGGAGGCAATAATGAATTCAATTTTGTCGATACCGGATAAGTTTTTATCCTGCGTTGGCCCCCAGGCAAAGGATAACTGCCGCTTTTTAATCGTGATTTTCTGCCACTCTCGAGGAAATTCAAAATTGCGGTGATTGACCCACCAGACGTTGTCGCCGCTGGTATCCAATAGTTTGAATTCCAGGTTGTTGACCGGTGCCTCGCCGCGCACGTAAAACGAAAATTGGTAATTCGATGGCAGTTGGATGGGGAAGTGCTTTTGAACGCCGCCATAGCCCGCACCGGTCACAAAGTTGAAATCGATTTTGATGCACTTGCCAGAAAACCCCCCTGTGCTCGAGGTATCGATTGAGACACCATCGGAAGCAATAATCCTCCAGCCCTGTGCGGATTCGAAATCGTCTAATACTCTAACCTGCGCTGCCGGAGACACCCTGGACGCTTCCTCGCCGGTTTTCAAGAAGTCGACTATTCCGGCCCTTACCACCCGCTCAAACAAAATCCGATGGCCGGCATCATTCAAGTGAATGCCATCGCCGCTATCGAGATTTTGGGCGATTCGGCCGTCGCTTTGTGCCAGGGCTTTCCACAAGTCGATGGCGTGGCTGTCCCATCGGGCCAATATGGAGTCTCGCATGTCCATAAGAGTCTTCCGACCGGAACTGGAGAGATAGCGAGGCTGGGTTGTGGTAATCCAAACCGGTACCTTCCGCGCCCGGGCCACCGCCAGTACGGCATCATAATTCACCAGTTGTTCCGTGATGCTGTAGCCGTAAGCCACATCATTGCTTGGCAAATTGATGATAATAGCATCGGGATGGAACGCCAAAGCTTTGGTGATATTGCGCGAGCTGTCCGGAAACGGTCGACCGGTAGGCGGCACATCGCCCGTCGGCCGGATACGATAGGACGTATACCCGCCGCGCGCCAGATTGGTCACCGTGTAATGAGAGTTTATACCTTGCAAAAAAGTTCGATAGCGATTCACCCAGGCGCTGTCACTGCAGCTTGCCCCCACCCCTTCCGCGGTGGACGAACCCAGCACCACGATGTGTAAAGATTTTTGGTCGGTTTGACTACCGGCGGTTACCGAGAGTATCAGCAGGCCGACGAGCAGCAACCCAGATCTTTTCATCTTTTTTCCTTTTTATTCAAACTCGATCTCCCAAAGGGCATTCCCAAATTTGCTCTCTCGGTTCATAAAGTCGATTCGGAGGTATTTTGTATGCAAACGGTTCACGGGGATTTCAACTTTTCTACCATCCGCGTTGTGACCGCGGTGAAACGGCTGCCACTTTTGGTCATCCAGCGAATGATGGAGTTCAAACTGTTTATAGTGAGGAGTTTCCCAGCGCAGCGTAATCTTTTTCAGAACAGTAACCCGACCGAAGTCAATCCAGACCCATTGGGGAGGGGCCGACACGCTGCAGCAGCGGGTATCGATTTTTCTGTCAATCGGATCATACACTTCCCCGGTTGAGGTACGGACCCGCCCGATGTAGATTTTCTGTTCTGCCAGTTTCTGCTGGATTTTTATTCGATACGTCTCTTGATTCACATACCCGGTCACGAGATTCCAGAAATAGCGTTCGGCAACCGGATCGTGGCGCCGCGCATACAAATCAGCAAGCGAACCTTCCGTCAGCAAGCGGCCGCGAATTTGAATGCGGGAGACAATCACCCAACCCTTTCCGTAAGGAATTTCCACGACTGCCGGGACTTTTAAACAGAGGTTGCAACTGGCCAGCGGGTTAAACGGCACGTTCGGGCGCACGCTGTGTTGACTGACCATTTCGCCGCCCAAGGCACCGTTGAACATGTGCAGGTGCTGGGGCGCGATGCCTTGCCAGAGAACATGCTCAGGGTCTTCCGGAAAGAGATAGGAATCATACCCACCTTTATCCGGGTCTTCACGATACTGAATATCTAATTCTAAATCTGATAAAACCCGCAACTGTTTATCATCGGTAACCCCAAATTCTGGCTCTTGCAGAATGAGGACGCCCCCTCGGGCTACAAAGTCCGTTAACCCTTCCGAAGGTTTGAAACCATCGGAAGGTTGGTTTAAAAGCACTACCTGCACATCGTTGAGATCCTCGAGATCGGTACGAAAGGCAACTTGCTTTTTCTGTAAATATTGCGTCAACTCCCCACTGGGATCATGAAGCGCCAATTTGGGAATACGACTCGGCTCTGGCAGCGAGAACTCGGCAAACACAAACGCAGGCTTTTCGCTAAAAGCGATGAGTTGCTCCTGTGAGGCGTTTAGCTCTGCCCGCAGGCGAAATTCACCGGAGTGTTCCGGCAAAGCCCACTCGACCGGAATGACGCGATGCTCATTGGCAGCTAAACGAACCGCCTTTTCATAAAAATAATTTTTGCTTTCGCTCTGATTAGCCAACCGCAACTGCACGATAGTTTCGCGAAGCGTATCATTAAAAAGAAAAATGTTAACAGGTCGTTTCTCTGCCGTTTGAAAATGGCGGTCCCACAATTCGATACTGACTCCGACTGGCGAAAATGAATTTTTATAAACCGTCAACACCGGTTTGGGGCGCAACTTTTCCAGCGAGCCCAAAAACCAGTTGGCCGTCGGCCCCTCACCAGCGCTCAAGTAGACAAACGGCAGGATGGCGTCCAGATTAAGCCGCCGCCAGAGTTCAGCCAACTCGCTTGCCAGAAAGGCCTGATGCTGCAGAAGTTGCTCACCGGTGGGATTACAACCGAGCCAGCGCTCTACCACCGCTTT
>Ga0247727_10008931_pt1 | contig 18400 bp, 18 predicted proteins | sample WisWelCaveWW1625_FD_202498 | JGI IMG/M metagenome (GOLD analysis project Ga0247727, IMG submission 202498) | Biofilm microbial communities from Wishing Well Cave, Virginia, United States - WW16-25 | ecosystem: Environmental > Aquatic > Deep subsurface > Groundwater > Cave microbial mat | place... | reverse complement strand
TTCAGCCGCATCGCCGACTATCCGCACCGGCGCATCGCCGAGCTTTTGCCACAGAACTGGAAAAATCCCTCTCCAAGATAAGACATTCGCCCCTCCGCTTCAAGATGGGGTTCACCGAACGGATACGTAGGGCGAAGTTTAATTGGATGGACCGATCACTTACTTTATGAGAAGTTAGCTGAAGCGATCGTAAGTAGGCGTATAAAATGCACATTGGTTATAGCCGACCCAACTTTAAAGGATTTAAAAAGCCTCGTGAAAGATGATTATGCAGAATTTGATCTCCCGCGTGTTTGGGACATTTTTAATAAAAAATTGGATCCGATCATAGCCTCTAAATGCAAAATCTGCAATATCAGCGAAGAACAAATCGGTTACTTCGAGGTATATGGAATACCGGCTTATGTACCTGTTACCTTTGCTTCTTATACAAAAGCGAGTGGAATACAATATTGCACTTTAGAAGTGGGTATTGGCGTTGTTCCAGAATTGCGTACACTTCTTTATTTTCAGAAAGTTTCCGATGAAGATATTTATTCAAGCTTGCATAAAATTTATCGTGGTATTATAGCACACCGCCTCCCATTAAAGAGAATTCCTAATAAAACTTGAAGACGATGCTATAAAAGTTCTTCAATGCAAATCGCGATCCGATTATAGAGAATACTTTGCAAGAAAGCAGATGTTTTATGTCGAACAAAGTAATTAAGTCAATGACCCCGTATGTTACAGGCAATGCTGAAGAAGATGGACTGAAAAATATACCTAAGGGCTGGTTTGTTGGTCATTTTATTGATCCAGCGCTTGGGTTAAGATGTACCGAGGCTTTGGAAATTAAGTGGGGTGTACATAGAAAAAATGAAGAAAGGGCAACGCTTAGTGACAATAAGATAGGAATGACGTTAACAATATTAGTTAGTGGATCTTTTGTCATTTATTTTCCAGAACACGACAGAACTATAGAACTTAAACATCAAGGGGATTACGTACTATTTGCTCCAAAAGTCGCACACAGTTGGAAAGTCATAGAAGATTCAGTCGTTTTAACAGTACGTTGGCCTTCAAAACTCAACGATAAGAATTAGGCTTTAATCAAAAAGCATCAAAATTTCATGTCGGTTTCAGGATAATATCAAATACTGAAATATCAGGTTGTAAGACCTACCAAACTTACACTGGCATCATCTTTACGAAGAGTATAATCATCTCGGACGTCAATTATTTTATCCCGAATAATCCATTGCTCACCGGCAGGAACGACGATAGAAACTTCACCGTCGCCAATCAATTTAATCTTTCCCTCAAATTTAATTCTGCCACGCGGTTGGTTTTTGGCTTCCAACAAATCAATGTTCAACATGCCATGAAACGCATCGACATCCATATAAGCGGATTTAAAAATCTCAAAAAAATCCCGCGTGTTTAAAACGTGGGAATCGGTAAAATTGCCTTTTAGCATGGGGTAATTTTGTGTTGCGTCTCTTTCGGCGATAATCACCGAGAAACGGCCAAAAGTCGTTTCAATGTTTTTGGTTTTAAACAGTGATGAATAATAGGCAAAAAAATCATCACGCTTGCGGATAGAGATATGGTTCCAATGTTGGAATTTTGCTTCTTGAGGACCTAATACTCCAATCGCGGCGTTTTCATCAAAAACCGAAGCAGCCTCGCTGTTTTGGCGGGTGGTCATTGCCGTTCCCATAGACGCTTCGAAGAGAAAATTCGCCTGGCTTTTTTCACTCTTCTTTTTGAGCACCATCGGCAAATGATTGAGATGCTCGAGGGCTTTCGCAATGATGCCGGTCGCGACATTGGTATTATAGCCGCCCCGATGTGTGGCTAAACTATTGATGTCCGTACCGCTTTTTTCCGCTAATTCTGCCTCGAAAATTTGGACAATCTGATTTCCAGTCTGCTTGTGCGTAAGGATAAAAGCAAAGCCGCCTTTTCGGAGATACTCCCAGACGAAAAAGAAAGCAATCCGCAATTTGTCATATTTTTTGTCACGATTTAACACTTGCAAAACTTTGATCGTCTTTGCAAAATGATTCGCTCCCCAATTTAACAGAACCGCGTTATCGCCATTTCCAAAAATAAAAAATTCAAGCTTGTTTTCTTGAATCAAGCATTGGACATTATTATCGCGCAAGCAATATTTGAAACCATGGCCGTGCCCGCCAGGGTAGCTGCCATTTTGGGCACTTATAACTAGTTTTTTGCTCTCATGATACGCACGGATAAGCGGCAGCAGCGGTTGCGCCGTGACTACGATTTTGAGATTGCTCAGCGATTTAAATTTTTTATCGAGATACTCCGCAATCGGTTTTTGCGTTCTCGCGTTACCGATAACAGCAACATATCCAATTCCAGCATGATAAGCTTGCAGAATAGTGCTTTCAATATTCGTGATAAAATTTCCGGCGTGATCTTTTTTAGCGGTAAACGCGCGGGGAATGAGATCGACAACACCGTATTTTTTGAAACACGCTACTAGCTCGGAAGCATACAGATCTTCAGCAAAACGATTCACTTCGTTTTTGGAAAGTCCCTGATAAAAAGTGGAATCGGTACCCCCGATCGCAATAATATATAGTGTTTTGTTCACCAACGGTAGATCAAAAGGATCGGTCTGTTGCAGGGCTTCGTCGGGTAATTCGTCAAGAATTTTAATTGCAGGAATTTTATCGATATTCTTTAAATTTTCAGAAAAGGGCTCAACTTGATAATTCACGATATCCGAATACGGATTTGTCAAATTTTGACCATAGCCCTTTAAAACCATTAACAGATACTTTGTCCATTCCTCGGCTAATTCTCTGCCAAAGTCGAACCCATTGTTTAATTGAGCAATAATTCTCTGAATATATGTAATTAGCTTGTTTCTTCCATTAGGCTCGCTTGCAAGAACATCCTTTACAAAAACTGTAACTCCATCAATTTCGATTTCAATATTCGTGGCATTAAAATCATCGCTCCCTGTAACGCTGATTAAACCTTTGTCATTCGTTTTACAGCCGTTCAACATATAAATTACTCCTGCAAAATGTATACAAAAGCCAAGGTTGTTTGCAGCAAGAGACAAGTAAGTATAATTATTTCCAACTTGAAAATCAATATCAAAAACTTCAACCTGAACTATATTTCTACCAGCATATTTAATAAATTGCGAACGAGTGTTTACTATTAAGATTCAAAAGCAGAAATAAATCGATTCGTTTGTTAGCTGAATATTTTCGATCGAGAAAAATTGTGAACTCTTTCTTTGCGGCGGAATATCGGCCAAAATTTCTCTCCTTCCAAATGGTCCGGTGAAAGTTTGTTTATATGCTCTGCGGCATTTTCTTTGAGAACGAACAGCCAGTTTTGTGAGCAGCGCAAAAATCGCAGTGCTTGCCGTGTGTGCATACCTTTCATTTCTTGAATCGGCCGCAAAAATAGCAGCGTGGAAAAACGCAGCGCGCCGGCTAGAAGAAAGACGATTTTTAACTCGGCCAACGAGAAAAAGATGAAATGTAAATGATGCTGCGCCGACCATTTTCCGAGGAAGCCGCCGAGCAGTGAGCCGGCGCAGGCGGCCAAACCGTTGCAGGCGGCCCATGCGCCAAAATAAATTGAGTTGCGTTCGGCCGGCGCGAGACGAAACATCAAATTGGTGGAGCACAAATTATAACCGGCCCAGAAAAATCCTCCGGCGGCATGCAATAGTGGAATCAATAAATAAAAACTGAAAGTGTTTTTAAATGTCGCCAGCCAAATCCACGGCAGCATACAAAAGACCGCCGCTGCAATCGTAACGATAGGCTTGTTACCAGTGCGGTCGGAAATATGTCCCCACACTCGCATGCCGAGCAGTTCAAAGACGGCGCCGATTACGGTGTAGGCGGCAGCGAGAGAATATCCGACGCCTAATTCCGTCAAGGTGTAGACGACAAAAAAGGGCGAGGCAAAATAAAACGCGAATTGCCACAAAATTGAAAATCGCAGCAGCCGGCGAAAGTTGGGTTGCTGGAACGGCTCCAAATAAAACCGGAAAAATTTTTCGCGAGACGGCAAAAGTATTTTTTGCGGCTCCGGTTGTTTGATGAGAAGAACCATGCAAATGACGCCGGCGGCCGAGGCGATGAAAAAGAGAAAAGAAAACGCAGCAAAACTTCCATGCCGAGCTTCGAGAAACCAACCGCCGGCAAATGTCGTCAAAACCGTTGCGATACTGATGACGGAATGGCGCAATCCGAAGTAACGCCCGCGAATGCTATCCGGCACGATATCGGTCATCCACGAAAGCCACGCGACGCCGGAGATCGCCAATTGCGCATGAACCAAAATCAATAACGCCAGCAGAACGCCGCGAATCATGGCCTTGTCGTTTGGCAGTAAAAGCAAAGCCGAAATGATGGCGGGGGCCCAAAGTATGCGGGGAATGCTCGAAGCGATAATGCAAAGTTTTTTTCGCCCCTGAAAATTCTCAACGAAGTGCGCGCCGAGAAGTTGAAAGAGATTGGCAAATAATGGAATCGCCGCGAGCGCGCCGATGTACAAATGATTGGCGCCGAGCGCGAGCGCAAAAGCCGGCAGAAAAACTCCGCCCGTCAACGTCACGAAAACTTGCGAAGGAAATGCTTCATAGACGGAAATTCTCATCGCGGCCATCATTTGCGCTGGCGGCAAGGTTTGGCTGCATTTGGGAACAGTTGATCTGACGAGGGAGGATCCAGCGAGGTGATAAAGAGATGGCGGCGTTTCTTCGAAAGTTTGGTTTGTGGATGGGATGGAAGGTATTGCTGAAAGCAATTTAAAATTCATAAAATGAAAAATGCCGTCCTTGGACAGAGCGATCCAAATTCTGTTCGGTCAAATGTAAATTTATAAGATCATTACACAACCACTTTTTCTGATCGACTTTGTAATTCGGAGATATAATCGTCAACTTCGACATACTTGAGATATCGCATGCCATGGACCATGAGGGGGAGTTGGTTCTCGCGCACACCAACAAGGATGGCAGTTATTGGTTTGTGTAAACCAACGGCTGCTCCCACTAAAACAGTTACTCGTTCGCTATCCAGCGATTTTTCTGTTAACAAAACAAACACTTCGTCGCTTTCATCAAGGCTACGCCTGATCTGGCTGTTGATAGCCTCACTTGCATAGGTTTTTTTGGAAGTAACCTTAGTTCCCATTTTTTCCAACCTACGTGTAAGCTCAATTGCGAGGTCGGCGTCCTGTTGAGTAGAAATAATAAATACTTTGTATGCCATATGATCACCTGTGTCAGTCAGGTTCTGTTACGGGTTTGGCAGTCCCGCGCTGCTACCTGTTTCAGTCAGGTTCTGTTGCGAGTTGTTTAGCAGTCCCGCGCTGCTTATAAAAAATTATTGGTATTTTAAGAAATCCGAACTTTCAATTGTACCAAAAATTCATTAAGGTCGTTCAACTCAATCGTTTTAACGTCACTGAGCGGAGTTAATGCGCCGTGAGCAACACCATATAAAATCGGAGTGACGCGTTTTTTCTGTCCCCAAACAGCCCCAATTTCAAGCAGAACCCATTGAGATTTTACACTATGCGGCGTAATTAAGACAACTGCCTCACGGCAAACATTTAGCCCTTGTTTGATTTTATCTCCCAAGGCGTCGCCTGCTTTCAATTCCTTATCATCCAGCCACGGAGTTGCCCCTATCTCAGTAATTTTTTCGGCGATAATCTGTGCTATCCAAGCATCTTTTGACGAATGGCTAATAAAGACAATGTACTCGGATTTTCTCTTTGTTTTCTTTCGACGAGTAACTTTCGTTTGATACATCTTTGCTCTCTTTAAATTAAGGAAAAACGAATTCAGAATCAAGAGCCAATATCAACTAATCAGACTCGCCACAAAATCTCCACATTCTTTCGTTCCCAAATTCCCACCAATATCCGCCGTCACTTGTTTTTCATCCACCGCTTTTTGCACGGCAGTTTCAATTGCCGCTGCCGCTTCGCGATGGCCGAGATAATCCAGCATCATCGCGACCGTTAAAATTGCGGCAATGGGATTGGCGCGGTTTTTTCCGGCCATGTACGGCGCGGAACCGTGCACTGGCTCGAAAAGCGAGACTTTGCCGGGATGAATATTGCCGGAGCCGGCCATGCCAAGGCCGCCCTGCAGCATCGCGCCGAGATCGGTGATTATGTCGCCGAGCATATTTTCCGTGACGATAATTTGAAAATGCTGCGGATCTTTCACCATTTTCATCACCAGCGCATCGACAAAAAAATGATCTTTCTCAATCTCCGGATATTCGTTGCCCACTTCGGCGAACACGCGCTGCCACAGATCATGGCCGTAACGCAGCACGTTGGATTTATCCGACATGGTGACGCGCGGCCGGCCGTGAGATTTGGCATATTCAAACGCGGCGCGGATAATGCGCTCGACGCCTTTGCGCGTGTAAAATGCTTCCTGCGTGGCGACTTCATCGGGCGTTCCCTTTTTCAAAAAGCCGCCGGCATTCACATACGGGCCTTCGGTGTTTTCGCGAAAGACGACGAAGTCCACGTCTTTGACGGTTTTATTTTTCAATGGGCACAGACGCTCGTTCAACAATTTCACCGGCCGCAGATTGATGTAGAGATCGAGATCGAAACGCAGGCCGAGAAGAATCTCGCGGCCATGACGCATGTCGGGAATGCGCGGATCGCCGAGCGCGCCAAGATAAATGGCCGCATAATTTTTCCGAAATTCGTTCATTTGGCCCGGTGGCAGACCGATGCCAGTTTTCAAATAATAATCGGCGCCGTAGTCGAATTCAACCAATTCGAGCTTGAGAGTAAATTTTTCATTGACGCGACGAAGCACTTTCATCGCTTCGGTAGTCACATCGATGCCGATGCCGTCACCGGCAATGATGGCGATTTTTTGCATGAAGGTTTCCTTTTTAACATAACGTCTGTTGCTATTTGCAACAAGCTACCCAGCAACCAGACCTACCAGCAACCAGAAACTCAGTCGTAATATTCGAGGCCGAGGTGCGTGATCAATTCCTCGCCGCGTAGGTGGCGCAAAGTGTTTTTCAATTTCATCAATTGAATAAACAGATCGTGTTCAGGATACAACTCGGGCGCGGTCATCGGGCTTTTGAAATAAAATGACAGCCATTCCTGAATGCCTTTCATGCCGCTGCGCTGCGCGAGATCAAGAAAGAGTACGACGTCGAGCACGATGGGCGCGGCGAGAATGCTGTCGCGGCAGAGGAAATCAATTTTGATTTGCATCGGATAGCCGAGCCAGCCGAAGATGTCGATGTTGTCCCAGCCTTCTTTGTTGTCGCCGCGCGGCGGATAATAATTGATGCGGACTTTGTGATAATAATCTTTGTACAACTCGGGATAAAGTTCGGGCTGCAAAATATAGTCGAGCACGGAAAGCTTGCTTTCTTCTTTGGTGCGGAACGATTCGGGATCGTCGAGCACTTCACCGTCGCGATTGCCGAGAATGTTGGTGGAGTACCAGCCGGCGAGTCCGAGCAGGCGCGCTTTGAGGCCGGGCGCGACCACGGTTTTCATCCACGTTTGGCCGGTCTTGTAATCTTTGCCGGCGAGCGGCGAGCCTTTTTGCTTGGCAAGCTCGACCATCGCGGGAATGTCGGCGGTAAGATTCGGCGCGCCGTTGGCGAACGGAATGCCTTCCTGCAGCGCGGCGTACGCGTAAATCATGCTCGGCGCGATCGCGGGATTATTTTCACGCAGAGCTTTTTCAAACGACTCGATGGTGTTGTAAGCCGGATCGTTTGGCGGCAGGAAAATTTCCGTGCTGCCGCACCAGATCATCACGAGGCGCGAGAGATTATTTTTTTGCTTGAAATTTTGAATGTCTTCGCGCACCATTTGCGCCAAATCCCATTTGCTTTTGCCGCTTTTTACATTCGGTCCATTGAGGCGCTTCACGTAATTTTGATCGAACACGGCTTTCCACGGCTTGATCGCCTGCATCGGCTCTTTTACCTGTTCGAGCAGGCGCGGCTCGAGCACGCCGGCTTTTAATGCGGCAGCGTAGCAATCGTCTTCAAAAATATCCCAGCCGCCGAAAACCAGATCTTCCAATTTTGCGAGCGGCACAAAATCTTTGATGTGCGGCGCGCGCTTGTCGGTGCGTTTGCCGAGACGAATGGTGCCCATTTGCGTTAATGAGCCGATGGGCTGCGAGATGCCGCGCTTCACGGCCTCGACGCCGGCGATGAACGTGCTCGTCACTGCGCCCATGCCGGGAATGAGAATGCCGAGTTTGCCTTGCGGCGCTTTGATGTCAATAGGTGATTTAGCCAAGGGAACCTCCTCCTCTAAATGAAGCAAATGGCAAAACAATTACTGGGCAAGATGATTATTAAAGATTTTAAAAATTGTTTTGCCGGTTAATATTGCAAGTGGATTGAAAACATAAATGGCAAAATGATAGCTGGCAAAATAATTAGTTGACTGTTTCACCTCCGCAAAATTCACAGATCGTGCTGCTTCTGTTATTGGATAAAGAAAATGTCATTCCGGCAGGAATCCTTTTTCAAATCAGCACCGTGCTTGACAACAAGAAAAGATGCTTCCAGCATGACATCTTGTTATTATTTTACTGCGCGGTTAGCAAACGCCTCTCCTCATTCCGCACGTGCAGCAAGCGCTGAATCGCGGTGAAATTCGACAGCACGGCGATGAGGCCGACGGCGATCATCAGCGCAATTTCATGAATGATGGCGCCGAAGCCGAGCAGGACGATGCGCTCCGGGCGCTGCATGATGCCGACTTTGCATTGCATGCCCAGGCCTTCGGCGCGGGCGCGGACGTAGCTCACCATCATCGAGCCGCCGAGCGCAACGGAAACGGCAATCACAGCAACCATGCGCCAGCGTGAATCAAGCGTCGTGAGAAAATCGATGGGGCCGCGGTCGAAGAAATAAGCCAGGCCGAAAAAGACGACGACTTCGGCGTAGCGATCGAGGGTCGAATCGTACAACGCGCCGAATTTGGTGGCCTGATTGGTGGCGCGCGCGACTTTGCCGTCGATAATATCGAACGTGCCGGAAAGCAGCACCAGCGCGCCGCCCCAACGCGGATAACCAAGGATAAAGAGACCCGCGCTGATAATGCTCACGATGAATCCCAGCGTTGTGAAGAGATTGGGATTCACCGCACGGGTGACAAAAAAATTGACGACCGGCGTAATCAAATTGAGATACCAATTTCTTACGCCGTCCGGCAGAATGTTGACTTTTACGGACAAGGTTCGTTCCATAATAGAGTAACTCGTAAAAAGTAAATCGTAAGATTTACTCGCCGGGTATTGAATCAACAGGTCCTTTGGTTTTCGATTTTCCTGCCACGACCAACACGCATTCGCCGCGCAGTGTCTGCTCCTGCAAACCGGCGAGGATCTCCGAAACCTTGCCGCGACGCACCTCCTCGTGAATTTTCGTCAACTCGCGCGCCAGCGCCATGCGCCGATCACTCCAGTTAGTTAAAATATCCTGCAAAGTTCGCGGCACGCGCTGCGGCGCTTCATATAAAACTATCGTGCGCGGCTCGTTTGCCAGATTTTGAAAAAAAGTTTGCCGTCCTTTTTTTGCCGGCGGAAAGCCTTCGAATACGAAACGATCACATGGCAATCCCGAAATCGTTACTGCAGCAATAACCGCTGATGGGCCGGGAATCGCCTCGACGATAATATTCTCCGCCAGCGCAGCGCGCACGAGATAAAAACCGGGGTCGGAAATTCCGGGCGATCCGGCATCAGTGATCAGCGCGATTGATTTGCCCTGTTGCAACTGCGCCACAAGCTGCGGCGCGACTTTGCGCTCGTTGAAATCGTGGTAACTCGTCGTCGGTTTGTGAATGTCATAATGCCGCAGCAGAATCGCCGCATGTCGCGTATCTTCCGCGGCGATGAGATCGACATTGCGCAGCGTCTCTATCGCGCGAAAGGTGATGTCTTGCAAGTTGCCAATCGGCGTGGCAACTAAGTAGAGTTTGCCGGGCACGTTTACACACCGGCATATTTATTTTGAGCCGAGTGAAACAGTTTGCGCATTTGTTCTAGATTGGCCATTATGCGTTCGGTGAGTTCACGATTTTCTTTGCGAAATTTTTGCAAAAAAGCCTCTTCTTCTTCCGGGCGGCTAAAACCCCGAGTGGCCAAATAATCGGAAAAAGCTTCATCTAACGAGCGCCCCTCTCTTTTTGCTTTTTCAATATACTCAAGAGCAGCCTTAACATCCAACTTTTGCACTTTAGCCTTCATGATTGATTTCTCCTCGCATTGCTGTCAATCTTTCTGAAAATTCCCTCAATTCATCTCTTTCTTTTCGCACGGCTTCATTAATTTCTTCCAACTTTTTTATTTTGGCATCTTTTTCAGCCAGATCGTGTATAGTTTTATTTGAAGTCTCAACAAACTTTCCGAACTCCACACCGGATGCGCCGATTTTGAGAATGCTGATTTGTTTCCAGAACACTGATATAATCAAACCAATAATTCCGAGCGCGACAAAAATCAAAGAAACACGAATGGCCAAAATCACCGGCTTGACAAGAATTAATTTTTCGAACAAATTGCCACTGGTTGGCACACTCGCTAGTTCAGCCAAAAATAAGATAATGAATGCGCCAGCCAAAACTAGAATGATACTTTTTCCAATCGCTCCCGCAGCCGGTTTCATGCAATTCCCTATTGATTATCTATCTGCGCCCGTTGCAGCTTGCCGGAGTAATCGACAAAAACGGTTTTGATTTCGGTGAAGAATTCGAACACCGGCCAGCCGCCTTCGCGATGGCCGTTGCCGGTTTCTTTGACGCCGCCGAAAGGCATGTGCGCTTCGGCGCCGATCGTCGGGCCGTTGATGTATGTGATGCCGGCTTCAATATCACGAATCGCGCGGAAAGCGGAATTGACATCGTGCGTGTACAGCGAAGAACTCAATCCATATTTGGTATTGTTGAGCACGCGGATGGCTTCATCGATTGATTTGATTTTAATTACGGAAAGCACCGGCCCGAAAATTTCTTCTTTGGCAATGCGCATTTCCGGATCGACTTGAGAAAAAATAGTCGGTCGAATAAAGAATCCGTTTTTACACGTACCGTCCGTGTAACGTTCGCCGCCGGTTTCTAATTTCGCGCTTTCATTTTTTCCGACTTTAATGTAGCTTAAAATTTTGTCGAATTGCTTTTGATTGATGACGGGGCCGACGTCAGTGGTGGGTTCAAGTCCGTTGCCGAGACGAAGCTTTTCAGCGCGTTTGATGAGCATCGCGAGAAATTTATCGTGAATCACTTCGTGCAAAATCAAACGACTCGTTGCAGTGCAGCGTTGACCGGCGGTGCCGAAGGCACCCCACAGAACGCCTTCCAGCGCCAAATCCAAATCGGCGTCGAACATGACGATTTGCGCATTTTTGCCGCCCAGTTCGAGCGAGACGCGCTTCAAATCTTTTGAAGCGGTAGTAGAAATTAATTTACCAACCTGCGTTGAACCGGTGAATGAAATCAATTTCACATCGGGATGCTCGACCAGCGGCATGCCGGCGGACGGGCCGTAACCATTGACGAGTTGAATGGCTTGATCCGGCAAACCTGCTTCCAACAGAATTTCAACGAATCGCGTTGCAGTGGCGGGCGTATCTTCGGCGGGCTTGAAAACGACGGTGTTGCCGCAAACCAGCGCCGGAAAAATTTTCCACGTCGGAATCGCCATTGGAAAATTCCACGGCGTGATCGCGCCGGCGACGCCGAGCGGTTGGCGGATCGACATGTTGAATTTATCCGGCAATTCGGAGGGCGCGGTATGACCAAATAGACGGCGTCCTTCGGTCGCGGCGTAATAAGCGGTATCAATGCCTTCCTGTACATCGCCGCGGGTTTCGAGCAGGACTTTGCCCATTTCGCGCGTCATTTCACGGGCGATGTCTTCTTTAGATTTCGCGAGCAGATCGCCGGCGCGTTTGATGATGTCGCCGCGTTTGGGCGCGGGAGTGAGACGCCATTCGTCATACGCCGCCGCCGCCGATTTCACGGCGCGATCAACATCACTCGCGTTGGAATCGGGAAACGTGCCGAGCACTTCGTCCCAATTGGCGGGATTGCGATTCTCGAAGCGCTTGCCACTGCTGGCGTCGCCCCATTTTCCATCGATATAATTTTTGAATTCGCGCGGCATAATTTAAAAAATTCTCAATATAATAATGAAAACACAAAGACAAACGTGGTCAAAAAGTATATGAAAAATCGGCATAAAAGTCAAGCAGGATGATTGCACTGGTGAATGCTTCACTTACAGGTGGAACTGACCGATGGCTATAGTAAGAAATATCTTATAAAAGGCGCATGCTTTCTTCGTTATTTTTTAAATTAGCAACTAAGCAGACGAGGCCGTCGGTGCGACGGGCAACAGTAGCCGAAAATGCGCGCCCTTCGCATTCGGCAGTAATTCGACGCGGCCGCTGTTTTGTTCGGCGAGACGCCGTACCAGCGCCAGACCGAGGCCGCTGCCCTGTGATTTCGTCGTGAAAAACGGCTCAAAAATTTTTTCGGTCAGATCAGGCGGCACACCGGGACCATCATCGTAAATTGAAATCGCCATTTGATTGTTTAGTCCCTGCGCCGTGATTCGAATCTCGCCGTTGCCATGCATCGCTTCAATCGAATTGCGCAACAGATTTAGCAACATGCGCCGGGCTTGACTGTAATCGGCTTCCACCGCGCCAGCCGGCGAGATTTCCATTTTCCATTTTATATTTTTGGCGCTTTCGCCGAGCGCCTCGCGAACTTCGCCGAAAAGGGCACTTAATTCAATGCGCTGACGGCGGCTCTCTGCCGGCCGGGCATATTCCAAAAAATCCTGCACGATGAATTTAAGCTGGCGGACTTCCTGCAAAATTTTCTGAACTTGCGGCTGCAAGGAGGGCGGAACGTCTTTTTCCAGCAAACCGGCAAAAAGCTCGATGCCGCCCAACGGGTTGCGAATTTCATGGGCGACGCCGGCCAGCATCATTCGCAAATTTTGCTCGCGGCGGCCGACTGCCTGCCGCATCTCTTCCATCGTGCGCGCCAAAAACGCAACTTCTTCGCTGCCGGTAATGTCGAGCAAAGCCGGGGTCTGTCCGGCGCCAATCGCTACCGCGGCCTGCCGCAAGCGTTCAAGCGGTTGGGTAATTTGCCGCGCAAATAAAACGCCGGTAATCGAGGCGATTAGCAAGCCGATCATTCCAATGGTTGATAAAACTCGCCGCGTTTCCGCCACGGCCTGCAAGCTTTCCGCGCTTCCTTCGACGCCGACGAGGGCGCGAATTTGATTTTCCTCGCGCAGCGGCGCATACGCTGCTTTGAACGGCTGCCCATCGGCGGCGGTGAATAATTTGGCGCTGCTCGCTTCGCCCCGAAAGGTTCTGGCAATTTCCGAGGCGTCAAAACGCAACCGAATATATTCCTGTCCGATGGCCAGCTCGCGGCGACTGTCAAAATAAATTTCATGCTGCGAATTGAATATCAGCAGGCGCGACAGATTCAAGCTTTCCGCCAATGGCAGCAATTCCCGAGACAATTCATTCATTCGCCGCGAGCTTTCGTCGCCGGGCAACAGACTCGTCACCGGCCAGGCGGCTGCGGTTTTTTCGGTGATTTGCGCCGCCACCCTGGCTAAGGCGATGAGCCGGGCGCCAAGCTCTTTTTCGACGAGATGCTGCAATTGCCATTGCAAATAAAATCCCGCCAAAGCCATGAGCAGGCCGACCTGGGCGATGACAAAAATGATAAGCTGCGTGCGAAGGCGCCGGGGAAACATACGATGATGAAATAAAATTGGATTTTTGTACTTTTCAAACAACCTCTAAGATTCTACAGCAATGTTAATAAAAAAGTGGTTAAAATGTCAAGGCTAATTTATTACAAAATTTTACTTGACAAATTCCATTGCTTTTTATATTTTCTAAAGGTCTAAAGTGTATAGCGCAAAGCACGATAGGCCTGCAGGGTTTAACGGACGCGGTCTTTTAGGAAGTAAGACAGGGCATGGTCGAAGTTCGGCTATGCTTTTTTTTTGGCGTGGAATTTTCAAATAAACTGCGTGCGCTCCAGGTCCGTGTTGAGCGCACAAAATAACCCTTTAAGGAGGAATCTTTATGAGAGGCAAGACGTTTCTAAGCCTGGTTGGATTTCTGTTGGTGCTCGGCTTGATCGCCGGCTGCGCGAAAGCCCCACAAGAAAAAGTGGATGAGGCAAAAGCGGCCGTCGAGGCTGCCAGAGCAGCGGAAGCCGATCGCTATAATGCGGATTTGTTCAACGCCGCGCAAGACTCGCTGAACGCAGCGATGGCGGAGATCGAGGCGCAAAATTCCAAGTTCGCTTTGACCCGCAACTACGACCGCGCCAACGCGCTGCTGGAGTCCGTCATCTCGAACGCCAGGGCGGCGCAGGAAGGCGTGATGGCGAAGAAAGAAGAGATCAAAGCTGAAGCGCAAAATCTGTTGACCGGCGCGCAAGCGGCTTTGGATGAAGTCAAAAAGTTAATGGCCCGAGCGCCGCGAGGCAAGGAAGGCCGAGAAGTGTTGGAGCAAATGCAAACGGAATTGTCCGGAGTGGAGGCGCAGTTGGCTGAAGCGAACAATGCGTTGAATTCCGGCGACGTTGCCGGCGCGCGCGACAAAGCCAAAGCCGCTTCTGATAAGCTCGCGAGCCTCAAGCAAGAATTGGAAGACGCCATCAGCAAGAAGGCGAGCCTGTCAAGGTAAACCGTCTCGCTTTCGCTTTGAAACCTCGGTCTGCGATGAAACTACAAATGAAACCAACGCTCGATCTTCGTCGCGGGTCGAGGTTTTCTGTTTATTTTTTATTTAAAAAAATTTCATTAGTAAGAAGTATGGATATTCGGAAGTACGGGGAGCAAATTGTTCAAATGTTGAGGAGAGTGTGGGAGCGCAAGTATGGGGAGCAAATCATTCAAATACTCAGAAGCGTCTGGGAACGGAAATACGGGAAGCAAATTATTCAAATCATCAGAAGCTGGTGGAACAAGACCAATCTGGTTATTGCCGCCGGCGCGGGTTTTGTGTTTCTCGTATTGATTCTGCTGATCATCTTTGCAGCGCCGCCACCCATCACAACGTTTGAGCAAGCCTGGAAGGCACTGAGCACGGCGCGCCGGGCGGAAGCAAAAATGTATGCCCCGGCGCTTTTTACAGACGCCGAAAAGAACTGGGAAAAAGCCACGTTGGCGTGGAGCGATGAAAACAAGAAATGGTCTTTTCAACGCAATTTTCAAAAGGCGTATAATTTAGCTCAAGCGGTGAAACTGCAAGCGCAACGCGCCGAGTCAACCGCCGTCGCGACGCGCGACTCTTTGCAATTCGCCAGCCTCGCCAGTTTGGCCTTTGTCAAACAAAAAGTCGATGAATTCAAAATTCAATTCAACCACGTGCCGGTGGGCGCGCCGCTGCGCAAAAAATTCGTTGCCGGCGAGCTGTTCATGTTGGAAAGCGAATTTGCTTTTCATCGCGAAGATTATCTGCTGGCCGCCATGAAAGTCAAACAGGCCGAGGCATTGGTGGGCAGCGCCGGCAAAGACGCCACAAAATTTTTGCGGGCCTATTTAACGCGCGTGCCGGAGTGGCAAAATTGGGCGGCGGCAACCATCGAATGGTCCGCACAAAATGGCGCGATGGCCGTCATCGTCGATAAAATGGCCCGGGTTTGCCAAATTTATGTGGAGGGAAAAAAACGCGTTGAATATCCCATCGAGCTGGGGCCGCGCTGGCTGGGACATAAACGCCAGAAAGGTGACAACGCGACGCCGGAAGGCCATTATTATATTACCAAAAAGAAAAGCTGGCGCCAGACCAAATACTACAAGGCGCTCGAGATCGATTATCCCAATGAAAATGATCGCGAGCAATTTCGCGCCGCCAAAGCGCGCGGTGAATTCCCTCGTCACGCACAAATCGGTGGGCTGATCGAGATTCATGGCGACGGCGGCAAAGGCGTAAATTGGACTTCCGGCTGTGTGGCACTGCGCAACGCGGAGATGGATAAAGTTTTTGAGCTCGCCAAAATCGGCACGCGGGTCACGATTGTCGGCTCGCTGACGGCTCACCCCCGGCTCGAGCGCAGTTCAATCAATCTTTCAAAAAAGGCGCTCAATGGCGCCAATCATTATCGGGTTTCCCCGAAATAGTCACAGGCAATGATGATCGGCGTGGCAGGCAAAACAACGGCGCGTTCCGCCCCAAATTCCACCGGCAAAGCGCTGCGAGTTGGAATCAGTCTCGGCTTGTTTTTGTCGCTGTTGACGTTGTGGTTGGCGCCGCCGCTGCGCGAGTGGATGTTTGCGATTTTGCCGGAATCGAAATTCGCCGTGCAGCTCCGCACCACCGACCTCAAACAACTTCACAAAGACGCGCAACGTTTGCAAAAACGAGTGGCGAGCTTGCGCCGGAAATACGAGCTGCTGACGCCGCGCGCGCCGTATTTGATCGTCGATACTTCCGAGAACCGCATTCACGTCATGAAAGGCGGCGAGCAGCTCCACGAAGGCGTTTGCTCGACCGGCAGTTATGTTTTGCTGAAAGCGTCGGATCAACAGCGGCAATGGATGTTCGTCACGCCGCGCGGCATGTTTCAAATTCTCGGCAAGCGCGTGGCGCCGGTTTGGAAAAAACCGGATTGGGCGTTTATCGAAGAAGGCTTGCCGGTGCCGCCGGCCAATTCTCCGCTGCGCTTTGAATACGGCGTGTTGGGTGAATACGCGCTCGAGTTGGGCGACGGCTATCTCATTCACGGCACGCTGTACAAACGCATGCTCGGCATGCCGGTGACGCATGGCTGCGTGCGTTTGGGCGACGAAGATTTACGCATCGTTTACGCCAATCTTCAACTCGGCTCGAAAGTTTTCATTTATTAAAATGGCCTTAAAAATTTTTGACCGGCTCGCCGAGCTTTTTCTTTTCTGGCGGCAAAGCCGCAAAGCTCGGGTGGTTTTTCTCCTTGCGTTTATCATTTTCCCGCTTTTCATCTTTGCCGTGACGGTGGTGCTTCCCGTTGCCAAAAATCCGTTTGAAGCCTCAACTGAAATCGACCGCAAAGACGAAACGGAAGCCGTTGCGGACTCGGCGTCGGCGGAAGTGATCACCGGACGCCGCGAGCTGGCGAAACAACTGGCGGCGTTGGAAATCGATCACGCTTTTTTTCAAGCGCGACAGCAGCTCATCAAAAGCGGCGCCATCAGTCTCGCCGTGGATTTGATTGACAGCGTCGCGCATCTCGAAGTCAGGGGCGTGCCGGTGCGGCGCTGCAAAATTCTGCGTTATCGCAGCAGCGGCCTCGCCAAACGTTTGCGCACCCAGGGCCGCTTGCATCAATGGCTGTCCACGCCTTTTATTCTGCAAGAAGAATTGGCGACGCTGCCGAAGGCGCCGATTCACATTAAAGAAGCGCCGAAAGACACGATCGAGGCCAACGAGTCGAAGGGCGAAGAGCTGGCCATCGAACATCGCGACGCGGAATTTACTTTGCATTTTGACCGCAACCTGACGCTCGCCGTTGAGCAAGCGCAACCGCCATCGTTCTCCGGGCGCTGGCGTGTATTTTGGTATGCTTTGCGCCGCAATTTTGGCGCGGCCCGTGACGCCATCGCCGCTCTGGCGCGCTTGCAATGGCCGCAGCATCGTTTATGGATTGAAATCGAGCTTTCCCGCGAAGACGCCAAAGCGATCTATCGCGCCCTGCCGCCGCAAGCCGGCCTGGCGCTGCGATTATAAAAATATTGCATTGCAATTGTGCGCCACAAGTTGTAAATTGCTCTGGTTCTGTTCCCAGTCAAGAATTTCAAAATATTTTTCCAACCGATAGATTAAGCGCAACGGATATTTTTATTCGCCGGGCTTGATTTATTCACAGGTGTTTCTGCAAACGACTGCATTTGATCAATGCCCATCGATCCCGATCTTTTCCGCCGTGTGATGAGCCATTTCGCCACCGGCGTCACGATTGTGACGACGCGCGCCGGCGAAGAGATTCACGGCCTGACGGTCAATTCATTTTGCTCGGTCTCGCTCGAGCCGCCGTTGGTGTTGGTTTGTGTCGACCAAAAAGCGCACAGCCACGATTTAATTCTTCAAGACCATATTTTCGCCGTCAACATCCTTCACGCCTCGCAGGAAGCGCTGGCGCGTCGTTTTGCCATTAACAATTTGCCGGCTGGTGAACGCTTTGCCGGAATCAAATTCCACCCTGAAATCACCGGCGCGCCGGTTTTGCAAGAGTCACTCGGCTGGCTGGATTGCAGGCTCGTTGCAGCGCACGCCGGCGGCGATCATACGATTTTTGTCGGCGAAGTTTTGGCGCTGGGCCGGCATCAGGGCAATGACCCCTTGTTGTATTTTCACAGCAA
>Ga0247727_10008930_pt1 | contig 18403 bp, 13 predicted proteins | sample WisWelCaveWW1625_FD_202498 | JGI IMG/M metagenome (GOLD analysis project Ga0247727, IMG submission 202498) | Biofilm microbial communities from Wishing Well Cave, Virginia, United States - WW16-25 | ecosystem: Environmental > Aquatic > Deep subsurface > Groundwater > Cave microbial mat | place... | reverse complement strand
CGGGCCACGACAATCAGCTCGTAGTCGGGATAATCGAGCGCGGCCAGCGACGCCAGGTTGTCCCCGAGGCCCTCCTCGGGTCCCTTGACCGGCACGATGACGGTGGCCGGCTCCAGAGCGCTCGCCGGGATCGTTTCCGCCAGGCAGCCGGAGACATATTCGGCCCGCTTCCGGTCGCCGCGCAGAGACACCGCCGTCAGCGCCAGCGCCAGCGCCGTCAGAATCCAGAACGCGAGCATGGCCGGCGTGGTGCGCTCTTGGTTACTCGAACGGCGTCTTGTCGTCGGCCAGCTTCCGCGCATCGGCCAGAAACTGATCGAGCGGCCGGGCGCCCTGATCCCCATGGCGCCGGTTCCGGACCGATACCGTGCCGCTTTGTCTCTCGCGGTCGCCAACCACGAGCATGAACGGGATCTTCTGCAATTGCGCCTCGCGGATCTTGTGATTGATCTTCTCGGCGCGATCGTCCATCTGGACGCGCAAGTCGCCGGCGGCGAGCCGGTCCCGCACCTGCCGCGCGTAGTCCACGTGGCGATCGGCGATCGGCAGCACCACCGCCTGCACCGGCGCCAGCCACACCGGGAATGCGCCGGCGTAGTGCTCGAGCAGAATCCCGAAGAAACGCTCGACCGAACCGTAGAGCGCCCGGTGAACCATCAGCGGCTGGTGCGCCTTTCCGTCCTCGGCGATGTATTCGAGGCCGAACCGCCGCGGCAGCGTGAAGTCGAACTGCACGGTCGAAAGCTGCCACAGCCGCCCGATGGCATCGACCAGCTTTACGTCGATTTTTGGGCCGTAGAAAGCCGCCTCGTCCGGCATTACCTTCACCTTCATCGAGAGCCGGTCGACCGCTTTCCGGAGCGCCGTCCCGGCCAGCTCCCACTGTTCCGGCGCGCCGTCGTATTTGCCGGAAGTGCCGCCGTCCCAGGTGGAGAGCTCGGCCTCATAGCTGTCGAACCCGAACGTCTTCAGCACGTCGACGGCGAACTCGAGACAACGGACCACCTCGTCCTCGATCTGCGCCGGCGTGCAGAAGATGTGTGCGTCGTCCTGGGTGAAGCCGCGGACGCGCAGGAGTCCGTGCATGACGCCGGAGCGCTCGTAACGGTACACGGTTCCCAGCTCGCCGAGACGGATCGGCAGCTCGCGGTAGCTGCGCATACGGTGCCGATAGATCAGGATGTGGAACGGGCAGTTCATCGGCTTGAGCTGGTAGCCGGCGTCATCGAGCTCGATTTTCTTGAACATGCTGTCGGCGTAGAAGCTGTAGTGTCCGGAAGTCTTCCACAGCTCTTCGCGCGCCACATGCGGTGTGTAGACCAGCGAGTAGCCGCGTTTCAGGTACTGGTCGCGCATCCAGTCCTCGATGATCTTGCGCACCAGGCCGCCTTTGGGGTGCCAGAAGATCAGCCCGGGTCCGGCCAGATCCTGAATGCTGAAATAGTCGAGCTCCTGGCCCAGCCGGCGATGGTCGCGCTTTTTGGCCTCCTCCAGACGCGCCAGGTGTTCGTCAAGGTCTTTCTGGCTGAAGAACGCCGTCCCGTAGATGCGCTGCATCTGGTGGTTCTTCTCGTCGCCCTTCCAGTAGGCGCCGGCGATCGACAGCAGCTTGAAGGCCTTGAGGCGCCGGGTCGTGGGCACGTGGGGTCCGAGGCAGAAATCGATGAAGTGCGGTCCGAGGGTGTATTCGGAAAAGACGTCGTCGGCCTTCTCCCGGATCAGCTCGCATTTCATCGGCTCGTTGAGGGCGGCGTACTTGCGCAGGCCTTCCTCCTTGGGTGTCATCACACGCTCGTAGGGGAGGTCGCGCGCCTGAATCTCCCACATGCGCGCCTCGATTTTTTCCAGATCCTCGGGGGTAAAGGCGCTTTCGCGCTGGAAATCGTAGAAAAAGCCCGACTCGATCGGCGGACCGATGCCCAGTTTGGTCTCCGGATAGAGCTCCAGCACCGCCGCCGCCAGCAGGTGCGCGGTCGAGTGCCGGTAGACGCGGAGCGCCTCCGGGTGTTTCGGCGTCAGAATCTCGAGAGTGGCATCGGCCTCGAAGGGCCGCGTCAGATCGTACAGCTCGCCATTGACCCGCGCGACGACGGCGTCTTCCGCCAGCCGCTGGCCGATCGACCGCGCCACATCCATCGGCCGCACCCCGGCGGCCAGGCTTTGCCGGCTGCCGTCGGGGAGAGTGATCGCGATGGCGCTCATGGCGGGTGAATTCCCAGCGTAACATGTGATCGGGCCACGACCGTACTTCAGAGGATGCCGGACTTTCGTCGCCGCGCGGCAATAACGTGAGCTTTCGGCCAGCGTGCGTGACTTCGACGCACTTTGAGCAGTATCAACCACTGGCAGAAGTTGACGCTCTTTCTTCGCGAGCACTGTTCTACCGAATCGAAAATGGAGCTCGTGTGGGGGACTTGTTCATGAGCCTGATTCACACCGCCGGGTTGTGCGGCGCCAACCCGTTCGACTACCTCACCGATCCACCGTTGAGCGGGCCAGTGCCTGACGGTGCAGCGCCGGCTGGTGCGCCCCGTGTACACTGACTGTCAATGCCGGTGGCCGAACCAGAGTCGTCGGTGGCGACGGAATTCGCCAGCGATGTGCATGCCGGGCTTTCGAAACCCGGCCAGAAGGAGCTCGATTCGAAATACCTTTATGACGAGCTCGGCAGTGCGCTGTTTGAGGCAATCACGAGACTGCCCGAGTACGGGCTGACGCGAGCCGACGAGCGGATTCTCGGGCGTCACGCCGGCGAGATCGGCAACCTGTTCGCGAGCGGGACGCGGATCGCAGAGCTCGGCTCGGGCAGCGGCGCGAAAACGAGGCTGATTCTCGAGGCGTTCCGGCGGCCCGCCTATCACCCGATCGACATCTCGAAGGCGGCGCTCGACTGGTGCCGGCGCGAGCTGTCGGCGGTCGCCGAAGTGGATGCGATCGAAGGCTCCTACCTGGCGGGTCTCGGGCGCGTGGCCGAAAAGCGCCAGTCCGGCGAGCGGCTGCTGGTGCTGTTCCTCGGCAGCAACATCGGCAACTTCAGCCGCCGGGAAGCCGTCCTGTTCCTCACGGACCTCCGCCAGGCGCTCGAGGAGGGTGACGCGCTGCTGATCGGAGCCGACATGGTCAAACCCGCCGCCCAGTTGCTGGCCGCCTATGACGATCCGACTGGAGTGACCGCCGCCTTCAACAAGAACATCCTGGGCCGCATCAATCGCGAGCTGGGCGGGCACTTCGATCTTCTCCGGTTCGCGCACGAGGTGCGCTGGGAGCCGGAGGCGAGGCGCGTCGAAATGCACTTGCGCTCCGGGCTCGAGCAAACGGTCGGCATTCCCGGCGCGGGGCTCGATTGCTTTTTCTCGAACGGGGAGACGATCTGGACGGAATCGTCCTACAAGTACACGATCGAGGACCTGGCCGAAATGGCGGCGGCGTCGGGTTTCGAGCCGCTCGAGTGCTGGCGCGACGCCGCGTGGCCGTTCACCGAGAGCCTCTGGGTCGCGCGCCCTGGCAGCGAATGACCGCGCCGATCGTCTCCTTTCGCAATGTCTCCTACCGCATTGGCCGGCGGCCGGTGCTCGATGGGGTTAGCTTCGACGTCGAGCGAGGCGAGACGCTGGTGCTGCTCGGCCGCAGCGGATCGGGCAAGACAACGGCGCTGAAGCTGATCAACGGACTGATTCATCCCACCGAGGGAGACGTGCGGGTCGAAGGGCGCTCGACGCGCGACTGGGACGCGGTGCGGCTGAAGAGGCATATCGGATACGTGATTCAGGACGTCGGGCTGTTCCCGCATTGGACGGTGGCTCGCAACGTGGGGCTGGTACCGGGCCTGGAGGGTTGGGACCGGCGGCGGACCGGGGAGAAGGTCGGGGAGTTGCTCGAGCGCATGGGGCTGCCGCCGGGGGAGTTCGGCGAACGGTACCCGCGCGAGCTCTCCGGCGGGCAACGCCAGCGGGTGGGGGTGGCGCGCGCGCTGGCCGGCGATCCGCCGCTGCTGCTGTTCGACGAGCCGTTCGGCGCGCTCGATCCGGTCACGCGCTTTGAAGCGCAACGGCTGTTTCTCGAATTGCGCCGCAGTCTCCACAAGACGGCGGTCTTCGTAACGCACGACGTGCGCGAAGCGCTGCGGCTGGCGTCGCGCATCGCGCTGCTGGCGAACGGGCGCCTGGAGGCGATCGCGCCTCCGCTCGAGTTCCGGCGCGGCGAAACCGCCGAGGCGCGCGAGTTCCTGGCATGTCTGGAACCGAAGGAGGAGGAATGCTGATCTCACCACGGCTGGCTTCGGAAATGGTCGAGCTGACGCTCGATCACCTGGTGCTGGTGGGTATTTCGCTGGCGCTGGCGGCCGCGGCCGGCATCCCGCTCGGTATTCTGCTGGCCCGGCGCGTCTCGGCGGGACGCTGGGTTTTGAGTGTCGCCAACGTAGTGCAGACCGTTCCGAGCCTGGCGTTGTTCGGGTTTCTGCTGCCGATTCCGCTGATCGGAGGCATTGGCAAGCAGACGGCGATCGTCGCGCTCGTGCTCTATGCGCTGTTGCCGATCCTTCGCAACACGCTGGTGGGAATCCAGGGCGTGGATCGCGCGGTGCGGGAGTCGGCGGTGGCGATGGGGATGGAGAGCCGGCAGGTGCTGTGGCACGTCGAGCTGCCGCTGGCGCTGCGGACGATTCTCGCCGGCGTGCGGCTGGCGACGGTAACCACGATCGGCACGGCGACGATCGCCGCGGCCATCGGCGGGGGAGGCCTCGGCGTGTTTATCTTTCGCGGCGTGGCCGCCGTCGATACGACGCAGATTCTGGCGGGCGCCGCTCCGGCCGCCGCGCTGGCGCTGCTGTCGGACGGAGGACTGGGATGGATCGAGCGAAAACTCTCGCCGGCCTGATGGCGGGGCTGCTGCTGGCAGCGTGTTCGACGCGGTCGCCGGCGCTGATGGTCGCCTCTAAGAATTTCACCGAACAGATCATTCTGGGGGAGATCATTGCGCAGCACATCGAGCGGCGGCTTGGCCAGGAGGTGAAGCGGTCGCTCAATCTCGGCGGCACGCTGCTGGCGCACCGGGCGTTGACGCTCGGTCAAGTCGATCTGTATCCGGAGTACACCGGCACGGCGCTCACCATGATCCTGAAGCTGGGGCCGGAAAGCGACCCGGCGCTGGTGTGGAACCGGGTGAACGCCGAGTATCAGCGGCGGTTCAAGATCGAATGGATGAACCCGCTTGGGTTCGACAATTCTTTCGCCATGGTGGTCCGAGGCGAGACCGCGCGGGCGCGCCGGCTGGCAACCCTGAGTGATGCGGCCGCGAGGGCCGAGGGCTGGGAGATGGCCGCCGGGTACGAGTTCATGGAACGGCCCGACGGGTATCCGGCGCTGATGCACGCGTACCGACTCAAGCTGCGGGGTCCGGCGCGGACGATGGACCTCGGCCTTCTTTATAAGGCGCTCGTGGACAACCGGGTGGACCTGGCCGCCGCCAATGCGACCGACGGTGCGCTCTCGAAGCTGGACGTGAAGGTTCTGGCGGATGACCGGCGCGCTTTCCCGCCCTACCAGGCGGCCATTGCCGTCCGCCAGGACTCGCTGGCGAGATTTCCCAAGCTGCGGGCGGCGCTCGAAGAGCTGTCCGCGAAGATTTCCGCCGATACAATGAGAGAATTGAATTATCGGGTTGAAGGGGATCATAAGCCGGCCGCCGAGGTGGCGGCGGCATTCTTATCGGAGGTGGGATTGCGATGAACCGTGGAATCGGCCTGCCGGGCGCCGTGCGTATCGTGGGCAGGCGACGTTGAGTTTCGCGCGGCTTGTGGGATCTCTCTGCCTGCTCGCGCCATGCCTTATCCGGCCTGTCCCGGCGGTGTCGCAGGTAAGGTTCACCGTGGCGGGGCTGGTCACGGATCCGCAGAACCTGCCGCTTGTGGGCGCCAGGATCTCGCTCGCGGGGCCTCATCGGATTGTGCTCGAGGAGGTCCGCAGCGGCGGAGACGGGCGCTTTCGTTTTTCGGAGGTATCACGGGGGCGATTCGAGCTGCGTGTGGACGCAGCCGGCTTTTCGTCATTTCGAAAGGCCTTGCAGGTTCCCGAAGATGCGCCGGAGGAATTGCGCATATCGCTCGTGTTGGCGCCGGTCGAAAACCAGGTCACCGTAACGGGCGGACACGGCGCGCCCGAGGACACGTTCGCCGATCCGGGAACCATTCGCAGCCGTCCTGCCGCCGCATTGCGGGAACGTGATGCCGCCCGCCTGCCGCGGATGCTCGCCGAGGAGCCGGGCATCCTGACGCAAGAGACAACGCCGGGGCAAGGCTCGCCGGTTCTGCGGGGCCAAGGGGCGCAAGGCGTGCTGTACCTGTTCGACGGCATCCGCTTCAACAATTCGATCTACCGGTCCGGTAACACCCAGTACCTGGGATGGATTCCGGCGGCCGCCGTGGATGGAGTCGAAATCTTTCTCGGACCCGCCGGCACGCAGCACGGAAGCGATGCCTTGGGCGGCGCCATCCAGGTGATGTCTCCTCCGCTTCCCCCTTGGGGAGACCGCGGGGTGAAGTGGGGCGCCGAGACGCGCACCTTCTTTTCATCCGCCAATCTGGGCGCCGGGGCCGAGTTGAACGCCTATGCGGTTGGCCGGCGCGCCGTGCTGCGATTGACGGGGTCGTATCAGCGCCATCAGGAGCTGCGGACCGGCGGCGGAGAGGATTCGCACAACGTTCTGACCCGCTTTCTGGGGTTTACGCCCGGCCAGGCGCGCTCGACGCTCGGCGAACGGCTGCGGGACACCGACTATGCCCAGAGCGGATGGCATGGCAAGCTGGGGTTGCGCCTGCGGGAGTACGACCTGCTGACGGTCGCGTGGCTCCAATCGGAGCAGTATGGCGTTCGCCGATATGATCGCTTACTGGGCGGCGACGGCTGGCTCACCGGTGAACTCGAACCGCAGCGGCTGAGCTTCGGTTATTTGCGTTACCAAAAACTCGGGACGTCGTGGGTGCGAAGCCTGGAAGCGACCTTGTCGGTGAACCGCCAGACCGATGGACAGAGGTCGCAAGTTCGGGAGACCGCGCCGTTGACGCAAGAGGTGAATCGCGCGACGGCTGCCGGATACTTGGTGTCGGCGAGCCTGGCGCCGGTCCGGCGCCACCAGATCACGACGGGACTGGAGTTGTACGACGAGTTCATCTTCGGCCGGCGCACGGACACGGCGATTGGCGCACCGCCTCAGCAGGTGCGGGCGCGTTTCCCGAACGGCTCGCGCTATCGGTCGCTGGCCGGCTACCTGGTGGACGACTGGGAAGTGGTTCCCAACAAGCTGCTGGTGGATGGAGGCTTGCGGTTCAGCTCCTTCCGCTTTCGCGGCCGCGCCGGAGACGACCCGCTGGCCGGCGGGCTTCCGAGCGTTCCGGATGCGAACGAAACTTTCCGCGACCTGACGTTCCATGCCGGCGCGTCGCGGATTGTGCGTCCCGAGCTCATCGTTTTTGGCAGAGTGGCTCGAGGTTTCCGCGCGCCCTCGACTTTCGACCTCGGCGAGTTGGGCCTGACTGGCGGCGGCTTCGAGGTGTCTCCGCGCGAGGCGGTGGCGCTGGGCGCGCTGATCGGCGACTCGGCCGGCCGCGGCGCCGCCAGCACGGGCCGCGCTTGGACGAGTTTGCGGCCGGAGGCGCTCTGGAGCTTCGAGGCCGGCTGGCGATGGCGTGCTCGCCGGTTGAGCGGAGACGTGACGGGTTTCCGGTCGGAGGCGACGAGCGCCATCCAGCGGCGAACGCTGCTGGTCCCCGGCCGTGTCGCCGGGGGTTCGATTGGCAACCAGCTCATCACCTCGCAAGACGGAGCCGGCAGAATCTTTGTGGCTCTGGACGGCCGGCCGGTGACGTCGCGGGCCAACGTGGGGCGCGTGCGAATCCAGGGTGTGGAGGCCACGACGCGGATCGAATGGTCGCCACAATGGAACTCCGCCATCAAGGGCGCGTTTCATCGCGGCTTCGAGCGGGATACGGGGTATTTTGCGCGGCGCATTGCGCCCGACTCGGGTTTCGCGAGCCTCCGCTGGTCCCACCCGAGAGGGCGGCTGTGGCTGGAGGCGTTCACCGATCTATCGGGGCCGCAAACCCGGCTGAATCCGGCCGAAATCGACGATCCGCGAATCGGCGCGTTTCGGACGCCGGCGACGATCACGGGATTCTTCGAGTCCGGCGGGCGGCGTCTCGGGCTCGTCGAGGGCGGGCGCCTCGTGACCACCGGCGAGGACGCCGGCGGTGTTGTGAGGAGAGTGCTGGGTCCGGCCACTTCCGGCGCAGCCCTGTTCACGCGGAGCCGGGGCTTTGCGACGCTCAACTTCCGGGGAGGTTTCACGGTGAGCGAACGCGATCAGATTTCGTTCGCGGTCACCAACGTGACGGATGCCAATTATCGCCGGCACGGTTCCGGCTTCGACGCGCCGGGGGTCGACGCGGTCATCAGCTATAAGCGGACGTTTCGCTGAGGCGAGGCTAACGCTGAAGGCGGGCGACCGACTCAATGTGTGAAGTCTGCGGGAACAGGTCCACCATCGTCAGCTTCTCGAGCCGATAGCCGGCGGCGACCAGCGGCGCCAGGTCGCGCGCCAGCGTCGAAGGATCACAGGAGACGATGGCCATCCGCGCCGGTTTCAGCCGGACCAGTTGATCGACCACCGCGGGTCCCAATCCCGCCCGCGGCGGATCGGCGAGCAGGAACGCCGGAGCGCGGTCGAGCGCAGCCAGGTAATCGCCGGCATGCTGGCGAAAAGCGCGCACCTCCAGCCGGGCGCGCGCGGCGTTCCACTCGAGGTCGCGATGGGCGCTCGAGGCGGACTCGACGGCCGCCACCGGCCCGAATTTCCGCGCCAGCGGCAGGGTGAACAATCCCACGCCGGCGTAGAGGTCGAGGGCGGAGTCGCCGGCGGCATCTTCGATCGCGATCCGGACGAGGCGGTCAATCAGGAACCGGTTGACCTGGAAGAACGACCGATGGCCGACCCGATAGGTCTCGCCGGCGGCCGCGTAGTCGATCACCGGCTGCGCCGCTCCGCCGATCGCCCCGGCGCACCAGTCGAAGAAGGATCGCGCCGGCCGCGCGCCGCCGGCGGTCTCGCCGACGTTCATCTGCACCTCGGTCTCGTTGGTGAACAACTGGATCGAACGGATGAAGGCCGGCCAGCGCCGCTGGTGAAGCATGGGGCGAAGCGCGGCCAGGGCGCGATTGATCGCCGGCGATGAGATCGGGCAGCGCTCGATGGGACACAGGCGGTGCGAGCCGCCTTCGAGGTATCCGATGTCGCGGCCGCGCAAATGAAGCTGGACGCGATTCCGATACTCCCACGGCGGCCCGGCGACCACGTCGATAGGTTCCGGCGGCTCAATTTTGCCGACGCGCCGCATCACCTCGCCGAGAATCAAGCGCTTCTGTTCGAGCTGGAACTCGTAGCCGGCGTGCTGGTACTGGCATCCCCCGCAGCGCGCGAAGTACCGGCAGCCCGGCTCGACCCGCTCGGGCGCCGGCGTCACGATTTCGACGGGCCGCGCGCGAATCAGGCCCGGCTTCTCGCTCTCGATCGCGGCGCGGACCGTCTCGCCGGGCAACACGTACGGGATGAGCGCGACGCGGCCTTCCAGACGCGCGAGGCCGTCGCCGCCGTGGACCCATTTCTCGATGTGGAACTGGGAGGTGCCGGGCCGGCGCGGCGTGGTTCGTTTTAGGATAGAAGTGAATCCCCTTTCCCATGAAACCACGAGTCTTGTCCGGCGTACAGCCGTCGGGCGACCTCCACATCGGCAATTACCTGGGCGCGCTCAAGAACTGGGTGCGCATGCAGGACGACTACGAGAGCATTTTTTGCATCGTCGATCTGCATGCGATCACGGTGTATCAGGATCCGGCCGCTCTACGGGCGAAGATTGTCGAGCTGGCCGGATGGTTCCTGGCGGCCGGCATCGATCCCAGGCGCTCCTCGATCATCGTGCAGTCGATGGTTCCGGCGCACGCCGAATTGGCCTGGCTGCTGACGTGCGTGACGCCGGTCGGCTGGCTTCAGCGGATGACTCAGTACAAGGCCAAGGCGGAGGCGCAGGAAACCATCGGCGACGGGTTGCTGCAATATCCGGTGCTGATGGCGGCCGACATTCTGCTCTACCAGGCGGCGTGCGTGCCGGTGGGCGAAGACCAGTCGCAGCACCTCGAGCTGACGCGCGACATCGCGCAGCGCTTCAATTCGCTCTACGGCGACACCTTCGTGGTGCCGGCGACGGCGCTGCCGGCGGTCGGAGCGCGGATCATGGGGCTGGACGAGCCGGACAGGAAGATGAGCAAGTCGTCGCCGGGCTCGGGGCACGCGGTGGCGCTGCTCGATCCGCCCGATGCGATCCGCAAGAAGATCCTGCGCGCGACCACGGACTCGAATCCGTCGGTCGATTTCGACCACCTGGGCGACGGCGTCGCCAATCTGCTCACGATCTTTCAGGCGTTTGCCGAGTGGCCGGAGGAGAAGGTGCGCGCGCATTTCGCCGGGATGCGCTATGGGGATCTGAAAAAACAGGTGGCCGACATGGTGGTCACCCACCTGGAGGCGCTTCAGAAACGGTATCGCGAGATGACAGCCGACCCGGACTACCTGGCCGGGATTCTCCGCGAAGGCGCGGCACGGGTGGCGCCGATCGCCGATCGGACGGTCGAGCGGGTAAAGAGCAGAATGGGGCTCTACACGCCGTAGCTTCGATGCGGCCCGCACCCGTTTCCCTGCGCGACTACGGGCGCCTTCTCCGTCAGAACCGCAATTACCGGCTGCTGTGGGCGGCGCAGATGGTGAGCGAGATCGGCGACTGGCTGTACGCGGTGGCGATCTACAGCCTGCTGCTGGAGCTGACGGGCAAGGCGAGCTCGGTGGCGACCGCGGTGGTGCTCCAGGTGCTCCCGCAGGTATTCATCGCGCCGGTCGCCGGAGTCGTCAACGACCGCTTCAGCCGGCGGCGGGTGATGATCTTCGCCGACCTGGCGCGCGCCGCGATCGTCGTCACGATGCTGCTGGCGCAAAGCCGGCAATCGATCTGGCTCATCTACCTGCTCCTGTTCGGCGAGACCCTGATGTGGGGATTGTTCGAGCCGGGCCGCACGGCGACGATTCCCAACCTGACGCGCGGCGAGCACGAAACCGCGGTAGCCAACGCGCTCGGCTCGACGACGTGGTCGCTCAACTTCGCGCTGGGCTTTTTCGCCGGCGGTCTGGTGGCGGCGGCCTTCGGCCCAGCCACGGTGTTCCTGCTGAACGCAGGGTCGTTTCTGGCGTCGGCCGCGCTGCTGGCGCGGATGCGTTTTGCCGAACCGCACGTGGGCGAGGCGGGCTCGCGGGCGGGCGACGGGGCGGGATTCGCGTCGATGCTCGAGGGGATCCGGTATATCGCCCACGACCGGCGGCGGCTGGCGATCATGCTCTGCAAAGCCGGCCTGGGGCTGCTCGGGGCGAACTGGGTGATCCTGCCGATTCTGGGCGAGCGTGTTTTTCCGGTGCGCGTCGGCGGTATCGATCCGGCGCGGGCGGGGATGCTCGGGATGAGCGTGCTGCTGGGCTCGCGAGGCCTGGGAGCGCTGATGGGTCCGCTGGTCGCCGGGCAATGGGCGGGCAGCCATCGCCCGCATCTGCGGAAGGGAATCCTGGTGGGGTTCGGGGCCATCGGCATCGGCTACGTGCTGTTGAGCGCGGCTCCGAACGTCTGGCTCGCCTGCGCCGCGCTGGTGATCTCGCACGCCGGCGGCTCGGTGGTATGGGTGTTCTCGACCACGCTGCTCCACTATCAGACCGAGGACCGGTTCCGCGGCCGGGTTTTCTCGGCGGACTTTTCGTTTCTGACAATGACGATGGCGGCCGCCAGTTCGGTCGCTGGGGCGGCCATTGACCGGGGCGTCCCCGTCCGGCAGGTCGCGATGTTCACCGGGCTGGTCGCCTGGCTGCCGGCCGTGTTGTGGGGACTGTTCGGGCTGCCCTTGTGGAAGGGCGAATCACCCGCACCCGATGAAACCCCTCCGCCCGCGTGGGAGGAACCAGCCGCGCCGCCATCCGCGCGATGACCCCGGCGGACACGACGCGGCGCCGCGCGCGATTGCGCCGCTGGCACTCGGCGGCCGGCGTATCGAAGAAGAGCGCCTCGACCCGGCCGCCATACCGCGCCGCGATCGCGAAATAGGGCCGCCGCTCGCGCGGCGTCAGATGCGTGGCGTCCACATACGTGACCCGACGCCCGACGGCGAGCCGCTCGCGAAGCAGGTATCGCAGCGCGGCGAACACCCGGCGGTGGATCTTCTGATTGGCGACATCGTCGGAGAGCAGCCCGCGCATCCCGTCCGAGCTGAGCGCACAGACGCCTTGCCGATCGAGCCAGGTTGACTTGCCCGATCCGGGCAAGCCCACCAGGACGACGACGCGCGGCCGCCCGCGCCTATACGAGGTAGCGCTCGGCATCCAGCAGGCGCCCGGCGATGCGCCGGCGCATCCCGATGGAATCCACCGGCTCGAAGCGCGCGAAGCGTTTCAACACGGTCAGGTTGGCGCGCAATGTGTCGCCTTCCGAGCAGGCCGCCAGAACCGCGCGCGCCGAGATCTCCGCCTGCTCGATCGCTTCCCGCGCGAACACGGCGCACAGGTCGCGGGCGACCTCGCCTTTCCCCGCCCGGACGAGCTTCTCGGTCCGCAGCATGACGCCTTCCATGGCGAACGCGTTCATGGCGATGTCGGTGACGCCGGCCAGCACTTCCTGCTCGTCCTCGAGCCGCTCGAGATGTTTCACGTAGGCGGCGCCGAGACACAACAGCGCGATCTTCTTGACGCCGGCGACCAGCCTCCGCTCGGCCTCGAGCGGTCCGCCGCCGTTCTCACCCAGCCGGGGCCCGGCGGCGATCTCGGCCTGAAGCCGCTTGACGGCGTCCACCAGCGGGAGGCGCCCGCGCTGGGCGCGCTTGAGCAGCATGCCGGTGGCGAGCATTCGATTGATCTCGTTGGTGCCTTCGAAGATCCGGTTGATGCGCGAGTCGCGGTAGGCGCGCTCGACCGGGTAGTCCTGGTGGAACCCGTAGCCGCCGTGGATCTGGACGCCCTCGTCGACCACGTAGTCGAGCGCCTCGCTGGCGAACACCTTGACGTAGGAGCACTCGGCGGCGAACTCCTCGGCCGCTTTCATCATGGTTTCGGCGGCGTCCGGCCGCGACCAGGAAAAACCGGCGAGCATTCCCTGGATCAGCCCGCAGACGCGGTAGCTCATCGTCTCGGCGGCGTAGATCCGGATCGCCATCTCGGCCAGCTTGTGGCGGATCATGCCGAATTCGCCGATGGATTTTCCGAACGCCTTGCGCTCGTTGGCGTATTTCAGCGACACCGCCAGCACGTTTTTCGAGGCTCCGACGGTGCCCGGCCCGAGTTTCAGCCGGCCGATGTTGAGGATATTGAAGGCGATGATATGCCCCCGGCCGATCTCGCCGAGCACGTTCCCGACCGGCACCTTGACGTTGTCCAGATAGACGGCCGTGGTCGAGCTGCCCTTGATGCCCATCTTCTTCTCTTCGGCGCCGGGCGAGACGCCGGCCCAGCCGCGCTCGACCAGGAACGCGGTGAACTTCTCGCCGCCGACCTTGGCGAACACGGTGTAGAGATCGGCGGCGCCGCCGTTGGTGATCCACATCTTCTGGCCGTTGAGGACGTAGTGCGTGCCGTCGGCGCTGAGGTCGGCGCGGGTTTTGGCGGCCAGCGCGTCGCTGCCGGCGTGCGGCTCGCTGAGGCAATACGCGCCGACCAGCTCGGCGCGGGCGAGCCGCGGCAGGTAGTTCCGTTTCTGCTCCTCGCTGCCGAACAGCAGCAGCGGCAGCGTGCCGATTCCGCTGTGGGCGCCGTGCCAGGACGAGTACGAGCCGTCCCGGGCCAACTGCTCGGCGATGATCATCGCCGAGGTCAGGTCCAGCTCCATGCCGCCGTAGGCTTCCGGGATCATCGCCGCCGTCAGCCCGAGCTCGGCCGACTTCCGCAGAATGCCGACGGCGACGCCCGGCTCCTGGTGTTGGATCGCCTCGAGGTTCGGGGCCACTTCGTTGGCAAAGAACTCGGCGGTGGTCCTGGCCACCGCCCGGTGTTCTTCGGTGAAATCCTCCGGTGTGAAAACGTCGTCGGGCGCGCTCTCCTCGATGAGGAACGCGCCGCCTTTTTTTTCCGCGATTGTCGCCGTGGTTGCCGCCATGATTCACCCTATCTAGCCCGCACAGGGCCGGCCCGGCCCCTCGCTCGACCCGAGTAACTTCGGGTTGATCGGCCGGGCCAGGCTCCGTTGTGCGGGCTGTTACTTAGAAGCCATGAGCTCGAAAATACCGGCGGCGCCCTGGCCGCCTCCAATGCACATCGTCACCATCCCGTAACGGCTCTTGCGCCGGCGCATCTCGCCCAGCAGGGTCGCCGTCAGCTTGGCCCCGGTCGAGCCGAGCGGATGTCCCAGCGCGATGGCGCCGCCATTTACGTTCACCTTCTCGAGATCGAGGCCCGCCTCGCGGATCACCGCCAGCGCCTGCACCGCGAAGGCCTCATTGAGCTCGATCAACTCGATCTGGTCCAGCGTCACCCCGGCCAGCCGGAGCGCCTTGGGAATCGCCGCCACCGGCCCGATTCCCATGATCTCCGGCGGCACGCCGGCGGCGGCGAAACTGACGAAGCGCGCCATCGGCTTCAGGCCGAGATCGCGGGCCTTATCCGCCGACATGACCAGCGCGGCGGCGGCGCCATCGCTGGTTTGCGAAGAATTGCCCGCGGTCACCGTACCGGCTGAGTGGAATGCCGGCTTCAGCCTGGCCAGCGCCTCGGCGGTCGAGTCCGCGCGCGGTCCTTCATCTTTCGAGAACACGGATTCCTCGCGCTTCGGCTTGCCATTGGCGAGCGTGGTCGACTCGATCGCCAGCGGCACGATCTCGGCGTCGAACTTACCCTCGGCCTGCGCCCGGAGCGCGTTGCGGTGGCTGCGCAGCGAGAACGCATCCTGTTCCTGCCGGCCGATGCCGTACTTCTTCTGGAGATTCTCCGCCGTCAGCCCCATGTTGATGTACATCTCCGGCCGATAGTCGGCGAACCACGGGTTCGGCGCCGGCTTGTGGCCGGCCATCGGCAGCAGGCTCATCGACTCGCTGCCGCCGGCGATGACGATCTCCGCGCCGCCGGACCGAATCTTCTCGGCGGCCATGGCGATCGCCTGCAAGCCCGACGAGCAGAACCGGTTGATGGTGACACCGGGCACGGAGTCCGGCAGGCCGGCGCGGAGCGCGGCCACCCGCGCCATGTTCATCCCCGATTCGGCCTCCGGCATGGCGCAGCCGAGAATCACGTCGTCGATCTGCTCGCGCGGCGCCTGTGGATACTTGTCGCAGAGCGCGCGGATCACGGCGGCCGCCATGTCGTCGGGCCGTGTGTGACGCAACGCCCCGCGCGGAGCTTTTCCGACGGCCGTGCGGAGGCAATCGACGATAACGGCTTCCTGCATGATCGGGTACCACTCAAAGGGTAGCAGTTTGTGCCGCGTGGCCGCATCCGGTTACAGTGAGAAAACGATGATCGTCCCGGTGCTGTTTCTCTTGCTCGCCGGTGTCGCCGCCGCCGAGCCCCGCAGGCTGCTGGTGATCTCGGTCGACGGCCTGGATGCGCGGTACCTCGGCGACCCGGGCCGCCATGGCGTCGGCATCCCCAATTTGCGCAAGCTGGTTCGGGAAGGCGCGGCCGCCGACGGCGTCGTGGGCGTGACGCCGACGGTGACGTTTCCTTCCCATACATCGATCGTCACCGGCGTGCCATCCGCCGAACATGGCATCGTGTCCAACGATCAGCCCGGCCGGCCAGGCCAGCGCTGGTGGCTGACGAGTTACCTGAAAGCCCGGACGCTGTGGGACGCCGCCAGGCAGCGGAAGCTCAAGACGGCGGCGATCTACTGGCCGGTGACCGTCGGCGACGGCATCGATTTCAATTTCCCGGAGTTCTGGAAGCAGCGAGTGGGACATGACGTGTCGTTCGCCGACATCGCCGAAAAAGCGACGCCGGGCCTGGAAGCGAAGATCGCGCGCGTTTACCCGTCGTTTGCCCGCTCGCGCTGGTCCGACACGGCCGCGATGCAAGCGGTGCGCTACCTGCTCGAATTCGAGAAGCCGGACCTGACGCTGGTTCATCTCGCCGAGCTCGACGCCGAGCAGCACGATTACGGCGTGTTTTCCAAGCATGCCCGGGCGGTGCTCGAAAACGTCGATTCGCTGGTTGGCTGGACGCTCGAGAAGCTCCCCCCAGGCGCGGTCGTGGCGCTGGTTTCCGATCACGGGTTCGACAATTCGGTAACGATGGTGCGGCCGAAGGTGATGCTCGGCGAGGCGGGCATCGCCGGAACCGTCGAGGTGCGCGAGGGCCTGATCGGCGCTTCCGACCCGGCGGTCGTGGCGTTCCTCGAAAAGCAGGTCGGCCGGCACGGCATCGCCCGGCAGGTTCCGATAGCCGAAGTGCGGCATCTGGCGCCCCATCTCGGTCATTGGGTGGCGGGCTTCGACATGCGGCAGGGACACTTCGCCTCGGCCGACGACCAGGGTCCGGCGATCGGCCCGGGCAACGGCAAAGGATCGCACGGACTCTGGCCGACGCGCGAAAACTACCGGGCTTCGTTTGTGCTGTGGGGCGGCGGAGTGAAACCGGCGCGACTCGGCGAGATCTCGATGCTCGAGATCGCCCCGACGCTGGCTGGGATTCTCGAGGTCGACCTGCCGGCGGCCAAGAGGGGGTCGTTGTGGGGAAGGATTCGGGAATGAACGGCAACCTGTCGGCAATGGATCTGGCGCTGCTCGCATCCCTTGTCTCGGTCCTGCCGCTGGCGGCACAGCCGGAGCCGCCCGTCTGGAAGTGGGACTACCCGCGGATCACCGCGACGGTCAACAGAGTCCGCGCCGGGCGCGACCTGACGCCAAAGGCATGGCCCGGCGGGCGAAGGGTAGCGGTCGCCTTATCGTTCGACATGGACGCCGAGACCGGCTTCCTGCGATCCGGGTATCTGACGGCGCAGCCGCTCTCGCGCGGCGAGTACGGGCCGCGGGTGGGCGTGCCCCGGATTCTGAGGATGCTCGAGCGGCATGGCATACCGGCGACCTTCTTCATCCCCGCGGTCAGCGGCCAGCTTCATCCGGACGCCGTGGATGCGATTCTGAAGTCGCCGCTCAAGCATGAAATCGGCGTGCACGGCTGGGTGCACGAGCGGCTCACCGACCTCTCCGCCGAGGAGGAGCGCGAACTCACCGGACGCGCCTTCGACTTCTGGACCCGGCGGCTGGGGCGGAAGCCCGCCGGCATTCGCACGCCGTCGTGGGATTTCACTTCCGAGACGCTCGCGATCATTCGCGGGATGGGGTTTCTGTACGACTCGAGCCTGATGGCCGACGACCGGCCGTACGAGATCCTGAGCGACGGCAAGCCGACTGGCCTGGTCGAGCTGCCGGTCGAATGGATTCTCGATGACAGTCCATACTTCAGCTACGATCGCGCCACCCACGCCTATCTGCGAATGCCGGACAGCGGCGTGTTCGAGATCTTCCGCGCCGAGTTCGACCAGGCCTATCAGGAAGGCACCATGTTCCTGCTGACGATGCACCCGTTCATCACCGGTCACCGCTCGCGGATGGCGGCGCTCGAGAAGCTGGTCGAGTACCTGAAGTCGAGACCGGGGGTCTGGTTCGCCACGCATGAGCAGGTGGCGCGCGAGGCCGCCCGGCAGCTCCGCTAAGAACCGGTTCGCCGTCAGTGGCCCGCCAGCTTGCGCGCGAACACGAGGCTCGACTCGACGCGCTCCCACGCCGCCGGCCAGAACGACAGGTCCACGCACCACCATTCGACGCCGGCGACGGCGAGCAGTTGCGGGCCGATGGCGCGGAAGTCGATGATTCCCTCGCCGAACGGACGGTGCGTGCTGGTCTCGTCGCCGTACAGCGTTCCGTCGGAATCGACCAGGTGAATGTGTCCGATCTTGCCCTCGAGCAGGCAGAGAAACTCGCCGATCCCGCCGTCGAGCGCCTCGGAGGCGCCGTGCTGGCGCGCGCCGGCGACCCCGCACATATACGCATGCGCGGTGTCGAAGAGCACCTGAAAGTTCTCATCGCCGACGCGGTCGACCATCGCCACGACTTCCGACGGCTTGTTGAAGGCGAAACCAGGCTCGAACTCCCAGACCACACCGATGGCCGATCTCCGCGCGATTTCCGCCGCCTGGCGCCACAGCTCCGCCAGCCGGGCGAACGCTGAATCGTATTCGGCATCGGGGATCGAGCCGGGTGCGGCGCCGGAATCCACGCGAATCCGCGGGCTGCCGATCTCGGCGCACAATTCCAGGTTCCGCTCGAACAGCTCGAGATAGCTTCCG
>Ga0247727_10008929_pt1 | contig 18405 bp, 14 predicted proteins | sample WisWelCaveWW1625_FD_202498 | JGI IMG/M metagenome (GOLD analysis project Ga0247727, IMG submission 202498) | Biofilm microbial communities from Wishing Well Cave, Virginia, United States - WW16-25 | ecosystem: Environmental > Aquatic > Deep subsurface > Groundwater > Cave microbial mat | place... | reverse complement strand
GGGCAGGACAATAGGCGGCGGTGATTCATCCTTGATCAGTGACAGAAGAATGAGGTGAGGTGTGAAGATCAGCGTTTTCGGTCTCGGGTACGTCGGCACGGTCACGTCCGTTTGTCTTGTCAGGCAGGGACATACAGTGATCGGCGTTGATGCGAGTGACCACAAGGTCCGTTTCATCAACCAGGGGATCTCGCCGATTGTTGAACCCGGCGTTGATGATCTGTTGAAGAGCGCCTTGAAGGACGGACGACTTTCCGCGACGGAAGATGCTGCCCGTGCTGTTGCGGAAACAGAAATCACGCTGGTCTGCGTAGGAACACCTAGCAACTCAAACGGAAGTCTCAATCTGGACTACGTCATGCGCGTTGCGGAACAGCTTGGGCAGATCCTCAGGAACAAAGAGGGATATCATGGGATTGTCATCCGGAGCACCGTACTTCCCGGGACCGTGGAGAAGGTCGCTGCCATTGTTGAGCACGCATCAGGGAAGAAGCAGGGAAAAGGATTCGGCATTGCGTCGAACCCGGAATTCCTCCGCGAGGGGACGTCGGTACACGACTTTGAACATCCTCCATATACCGTAATCGGAACTTCCGATCAAAGAATGATCGACCTGCTCTCTTCGGTTTACGCGTCGATCAAGGCGCCTCTTTTTACGGTTCACATCCGTGAGGCTGAGCTCTTGAAATACGCTTGCAATGCCTTCCATGCGGTCAAGGTCGCATTTGCGAACGAGGTTGGATCAATTTCCAAGACCCTTGGCATCGACAGTCACAACGTCATGAAGATTTTCTGCGCTGACACCAAGCTCAATGTTTCAACGGCATATCTCAAGCCGGGTTTTGCATTCGGTGGCTCGTGCCTTCCCAAGGATGTTCGTGCCATCACGCATGAGGCAAAGAGGCATGATGTCGTAACTCCGCTTCTTGATTCTCTTCTGCCAAGTAATGAGGCCCAGATTCAGAGGGCTATCGAGTGGGTGCTTGGTCAGAAGAAGAAAAACATTGGCGTGCTCGGCCTATCCTTCAAACATGACACGGATGACATGCGTGAGAGTCCAGTGGTGAAGATCGTCGAGACGCTCCTCGGGAAGGGATATGCCATTGCAATTTACGATTCCAATGTCAACCTCTCACGACTTGTTGGCGCGAATCGAAGCTACATCGAACAGGAGATTCCACATATTTCCCAGCTGCTGAAGGATCGCATGGATGAAGTGCTTGCGCACGCAGAAGTGCTCATAGTCGCCAACAAGGGCGGGGGGTTTGACGAAGCCATTTCGGGTGCTGCCCCGGGGGTTGCCATCCTTGATCTCGTGCGGATCCTTGACGGGTCACGGTCGTTTCCAAAGGGGTACCAGGGAATAGCCTGGTAGTGGCCCGTTCCAAGGTTTTTAGGGTGATGTACATCACCGAATCCAGGAAATACTCGACTCCCCTAATGAAGGGGAACACAAACAGTCGGGACCTCAGGATGGGCGGTGTATCCTGGGTCACATCTTTCTTGCTGAAGTATTGCTACACTTTGACGCAAGCTCTTGCAATGTTGAAATAGTGTTGGCGATACTATACCTTTGAAGGCGTCATACCGAGCGACTCACTCCTTGAGTCCCGGTGAAATGGCATCCGATTCTTGCGTGGCCAGGCGGTGCCGATCATTGACAGCCTCCTGAACCTCTCTTCCCTGATCCGTCAGGTATCTTTCGTTTCTCAACAAACAAAGGAGTACGCGGACTTTGTGCACCGGTTCCCGTTATGATTGCTGCTCGTTTCTTCCGGGCCAATTCGTATCAACTCATGACGGAGGTGCGAGATGAATGGGGCAACACTTCAGGGAAAGCCTGTCTCAACAACATCTCCCACTCGTGCAATTTCCACGCTGTTAAGACTCGAAGACGGCATCATTCCCACGGAACAGGGAGGGCAGAACCTCGAGCACTATCTCTTTGAAGAATTTGTTGAAAGCTCGTCCAGCGGCTTGCGGCGGGCCTACTATGTCCTCAAGCCGTTCATCCCGAGGTTTGTGCAACTCGCAGTTCGCAAGCGGTACACGAAAATCCAGGAGGCGAGGACATTTCCCCAGTGGCCTATTGAACCAACGGTTGTCGAGATGATCGAAGCAACATTGCGTCATGCGATCGAAAACCAGCCTGACAAGCGTGTAGGTCGACTATCGTACTGGCCGGATGGCAAGAAGGCAGCTCTGGTCATCACGCACGATGTTGAATGGGATTCGGGATTACGAGCCGCGTCGAGACTCGTTGAAGTCGAGAAGCGACATGGTTTTTGCTCATCATGGAACATCGTGCCTGAACGCTATCCGATCGACTGGAGTATCGTCGATGGTCTTCGGAAGGATGGATTTGAGATTGGTGTGCACGGACTGAAGCACGATGGCAAACTGTTCAACAGTCACGAATTGTTCCAGGAGAGACTCGTTCGCATCCACGAGTATGCAAAGAAGTGGGGTGCTGTCGGTTTCAGGTCCCCTGCAACGCTGAGAAACGTGCATTGGATGCCTGAGCTGCGATTTGAATATGACAGCTCGTACACTGATACCGATCCTTACGAGCCACAGGCGGGGGGATGCTGTACGATCTGGCCGTTCTTCATCGGGGATCTTCTCGAAATGCCGATCACCATGCCACAGGACCATACACTGTTTGAGATACTCGGACATGATTCGGTCGAGTTGTGGAAGAACAAAGCAAATTGGATTGAATCGAACGGCGGCATGATACTCATCAATGTCCATCCCGATTATATTGACTCCGAGCGTCGCCTCAAGCTGTACGAAGAGTTCCTTGTTGAAATGAAAGCGAAGACCAATATTTGGAATGCGTTGCCGAAGGATGTTGCCCGTTGGTGGAAAGACCGTTCCAACTCTCAGTTGAAACGAACCAATGGATGCTTTACGGTTGAAGGTCCGGCTGCTGGGCGCGCTGCAATCCTCCTAACAACCCTTGAGAATGGCATGCTTTGTGATAAAGGGACCCCTAATTGAGCCATCTTCCATTGCTTTCGACTGTCAAAATGCAAGTCCCATTTGTGGATCTCAAGGCCCAATACCGGGCGATTAGGGAAGAGATCAACCCAGCTATTCAGAAAATCCTTGACGATGCCGCTTTTATCCTCGGAGGCTCAGTTTCGTCCTTTGAGGCGGCATTTGCCAAGCTCCATGGGGTTAAGTACTGCTATGGGCTTGGTTCAGGCACCGATGGCAATCATCTTGCGCTTTGGGGGTTGAATATTGGGCCCGGAGATGAAGTAATAATTCCCGCGAACACGTTCATAGCAACCGCTTGGGGTGCAACCCTCTGCGGCGCCACACCCGTTTTTGCGGATTGCGATTTGGACAATTACAACCTCGATCCGAAAAAAATAGAAGAGAGAATCACTTCTCGAACAAAAGCGATCGTTCCCGTGCACCTGTATGGCCAGCCGGCTGACATGGATGCCATCCTGGCAGTTGCTGAAAAACATGGCCTCCACGTGGCTGAGGACTGTGCTCAAGCACACTTTGCGACATATAACGGGAGGCCTGTCGGCGGATTTGGCATAGCATCATCATTCAGTTTCTATCCAGGGAAGAATCTTGGCGCCTACGGTGAAGGTGGGGCAGTTGCAACAAACGATCCTGATTTGGCAAGAAAATTCAGGATGATTCGTGACCACGGGTCGGAGCAAAAGTATTATCACGAAGTGTTAGGGCATAATTACCGTATGGATGGCATTCAGGGGGCCGTTTTAGGAGTAAAACTCAAGTACCTTCATGAATGGACCGAAGCAAGGAATCGCCATGCGAAGCTATACAGGGAACTTTTGACCGGGCTTCCAGAGTTTGCATTACCAGAAGAGGGCTCACACGCCTTTCACGTTTATCATCTTTTTGTTATACGGACTCCTCATCGTCGACGACTGCAAGAACATCTGCAGCAAAGCGGCGTGTCCACGGGACTACATTATCCCGTACCCCTCCACCTCCAGAAAGCATTTCAGCATTTAGGGTACCGGCGGGGAGACTTCCCCATGGCTGAGTTGGCGGCCGACCAAGTACTATCACTCCCAATGTACCCGGAACTTACTCGCGACCAGATCGAGTATGTCGCAGACTGCATCAGAGGATTCTTCGATTGAAGAGACGTAAGTACAAGTATGTGTTGTTTGCCGTTGACTGGATTGTCATCAGCGCGGCGTTTGCCCTCGCACTCTACTTCAGCGGCAAGCCCGAAGGAACGATCGGGCGCAAGGAGCTTTTGCTCTTCCTCGGATTTACTCCCGTCGTCATGTACATTTTCCAATCCAACCAGCTGTACAAACTCAACCTGCTCATGACGGTGCGGGATCAGGTGAGGACAGTTGTAAAGTGCCTGGTCTATGCAACGATCGCTCTGACTGTACTCATGGTTCTGGTCGGTGATATGAAGCTTCTGACGGATGGGCGAACCCTTATCGTCAGTTTCTTCGCAATATCCATTATTATGCTCAGCGTAGAGCGTGTGTTCGTCATGCGCTCGATTTTTGTCTTCATGGTTCAGCATAACATCTCGGTCAGAAATGTTCTTGTCATTGGCACATGCCTGAACGCCCAAAAGCTTGCCGATTCATTGGGAAGAAAAAACAGCTTTGGCTTGCGGCTTGTCGGCTTTCTCGACGACGGGCATGAGGTAGGTTCCGAGATTGTTCCCGGGCTACACGTCCTTGGCCGCGTTGACGACGTCGAAGAGGTTGTCGAAGAAACGAAGGCAGCAGAGATCTTGGTTTGTCTCGAAGGAGTACCGGAAGAGCGCTACCTGGAGGTGTTGAACCGGTGTACAGGAACACGAGCGCGCGTAATGGTGGGTTCAGAGCAATTCAGTGTCATCACGAAGCACGTGTACAATGAGAATTATGGCGGGATGCCAGTGTTTGGAATGATGAATTCCACGCCATACTTTGGGGCTCCGGTTCTCAAACGCGTAGGTGATGCCATCCTCTCCGCGATAGGGTTGGTTGTTTTATCGCCGGTCTTTCTGACAATTGCCGCTTTCATCAAACTTGACTCCCGAGGCCCGGTTTTGTACAGGCAGACTCGAATCGGCAAGAACGGGAAGCCGTTCACTTTTCTCAAGTTTCGTTCGATGTATATCGGGAGTGACGGAGACAAGGAGCGGGCCAAGAAACTGGAGGCGTTTATCAGGAATGAAAAAGCGGACGAGGAAGGAACTACGAAAATCGTCGATCATTCGAAGATCACACGTGTGGGCCAGTTCATTCGCCAGACCAGTCTTGACGAACTTCCCCAGCTTGTGAACGTTTTGCGGGGCGACATGAGTCTGGTGGGGCCGCGACCGTGCCTCCCGTATGAATGGGAAAGCTACGATGAATGGCACAAGAGGCGACTTGACGTTACGCCGGGATGTACAGGCGTATGGCAGGTGTTTGGAAGAAGCAAAGTTGGCTTTCGCGACACGGTCATTATCGATTTGTTTTATGCGCAGAACATGTCGTTCCGGTTTGACGTCTGGTTGGTTCTGAAGACCATTCCGGTAATGCTTTTTGGAACTGGCGGCAAATAATCTCGGGGGAACTCGCCATGAAAATTGCAGTTGTTGGAATGGGGTATTGGGGGCCGAATCTCGTCAGAAACTTCTTGGCAACTGAGGGTGTGCGGGGAGTCGTCTGCTGCGACATTCAGAAGAAGCGCCTGGAAAAGGTCAAGCAGCGATTTTATGGAGTGGAGACCACCACGTCATTTGAAGAAGTGCTTGGACGAAGCGATATCGATGCAGTTGCCCTGGCAACGCCGGTGTCGACGCATCATCCTCTTGGGATGAAAGCACTCGAAGCCGGGAAGCATCTTCTCGTTGAAAAACCGCTGACTCTGAAGACCTCCGATGCAGAAGAGCTGATTGAAAAAGCAGATGCGAACAAACTGGTTCTGATGGTGGATCATACTTTTATTTACACGGGTGCCGTCCGAAAGATCAAAGAGTATCTGGTTCAGGGGGAAATCGGTGACGTGCTGTACTTTGACTCTGTACGCGTGAATCTCGGACTGTTTCAACATGATACCAACGTTATCTGGGATCTGGCACCCCATGATATTTCGATCATGGATTTCCTGATCCAGAAACAGCCTCTCTCCGTCATGGCCTTCGGCGCCCGCCATTTCAACGGGCAGGAGGATATGGCATACCTGGTGGTGAATTTTCCGGATAACCTCATTGCCCACTTCCACGTGAACTGGATCTCCCCCGTCAAGGTTCGGAAAATCCTCATCGGCGGCTCAAAGCTGATGGTCGTCTATGACGACATGGAGCCGAGCGAAAAGATCCGGCTCTACAACAAGGGGGTCGAGATCAATGGAAAAGATTCCGTGTATCAGACTCTCGTTCAGTACCGCACCGGCGACATGTTTGCGCCTCATATTGATCAGACTGAGGCACTGAGTCTGATGGTGGAAGAGTTCGTCAACAGCATCACCGAGGGGAGGAAACCCTTGTCGGACGGATGCTCCGGGCTGAACGTGGTCAGGATACTTGAAGCCGCAGAACGCTCGCTGCGTCTGGGCGGGCAAATGGTGAAGCTCTCCGGCGAGGCGAACGGCGAGCACGTGAAAAAATTGGTCCGCAAGCTGAAGACGCTGCCCGCCAACTGACTTCTCGGCATCACTAACAGGCTCGGATAGCTCTTGGACCTTTATCAACGGATTGCGCCTGACGTCAAGCTTGGAAAAGACGTCAAGATATTTGCTTTTGTCAATCTGTACGGCTGTGAAATCGGCGATAATTCGAGAGTTGGCGCTTTCGTTGAGATTCAGAAAAATGCGCGGATCGGCGCGAATGTCAAGATCTCCAGCCATACCTTCATCTGTGAAGGCGTTACGATTGAGGATGACGTCTTCATAGGCCACAACGTTTCCTTTATCAACGACAAGTATCCCCGCTCAACGAACCCCGGAGGCCGGCTTCAAAGCGAAGCCGACTGGTCTGTCGTCCCTACGATCATCAAGCGGGGCGCCTCGGTTGGAACAAGCGTAACCGTTCTCTGTGGTGTTACCGTGGGTGAGAACTCGATTATCGGTGCGGGAAGCGTTGTTACAAAGGACATCCCGGCAAACGTTGTTGCTGCAGGCGTCCCCGCACGAGTCATCAAACACCTGTAAACCACTCCTCTCCGTCCCGTCCTTCCGCTTCCTTTTTTCCCTCTCACGATCATCCGCAACTCTTTTCTTTCTACATGTGATTCATTATATTTGCAGCGCACTACGTTGCGAGGGCACTCTTGCGGAAGGGCAGAGTACCCCGCATCCTCCACACAAACTCATTCCGGGAGAAGTTGCTCCATGCCAGCCGAAACACTGACCATTGTCGATAACAGGACGGGAAAGCATTATGAGATAGCCGTTTCCGACGGAACCATTCGCGCCCTGGACCTGCGCCAAATCAAGGTTCAAGACGACGACTTCGGGTTGATGTCGTACGATCCGGCACTCATGAACACGGCATCATGCAGGAGCGCGGTGACCTATATCGATGGCGACGAAGGGATTCTCCGCTACCGTGGATTTCCAGTTGAACAGCTTGCAGAGAAGAGCAACTTTCTTGAAACGGCCTACCTGATTCTCTATGGTTCCCTTCCGACAAAGGCGCAGTACGAGCAGTGGTCGCACGATATTACATTTCACACCATGATCCATGAAAACATCAAGAAGCTCATGGATGGTTTCCACTATGACGCACATCCCATGGGGATGCTGATCAGCACTGCAGCCGCGCTTTCGACGTTCTATAAAGATGCGAAGGATATTCACAGTGTGGACTCCCGTCGCAAGCAAACGTACCGGTTGATCGGCAAGATGCCGACGATTGCCGCATTTGCTTATCGCCATAGCGTCGGAAGGCCGTACGTCTACCCGGATAACAATCTCAGCTACACCGCGAACTTCATGAGCATGCTGTGGAGGATGGGAGAAGCACAACACGAGGCGCATCCGACTCTCGTCCGCGCACTGGATGTCCTTTTCATTCTGCATGCAGACCACGAACAGAATTGCAGCGCCTTTGCCATGCGGAGTGTGGGAAGCTCGCATGTCGACCCCTATTCTGCGATTGCAGCTGCGGCCGCAGCACTCTATGGACCGCTGCACGGTGGAGCAAACGAGGAAGTCCTTCACATGCTCGGCCAGATTGGGTCGAAGGACAAGGTCCCGGAGTTTGTCGCGGCGGTAAAGGCAGGCCACGGAAAACTCATGGGGTTCGGCCATCGCGTGTACAAGAATTATGACCCGAGAGCCAAGGTGATCAAGAAACTGGCAGATGAGGTGTTTGAAGTGACCGGAAGGAATCCAAAACTCGACATTGCACTCGAGCTTGAGCGCATTGCTCTTGAGGACGACTACTTCGTCAAGCGCAAGCTCTATCCGAATGTGGATTTCTATTCAGGCCTGATCTACCAGGCCATGGGATTTCCCGTGGAAATGTTTCCGGTTCTCTTTTCCATTCCGCGTACCGTCGGTTGGATTGCACAATGGGAAGAAATGCTCCTGGATAGCGAGCAGAAGATCGCCAGACCCAGGCAGGTGTACACGGGTTCTGCGGAGCGGGACTATGTTGTCATGAGCAAGAGGCACTGATGGTCCCCGGCACTACAGTTGAGGAGCGGGCGGCAAGGCCACGGCTGTAATGGTTTCCATCTATCATTACACGGACAATATCGTCCGAAAGTTGAACATCAAGGAACTCGGGCATTGTCTGCGTCAGTCCGACGGTATTCTGTGGGTTGACCTTGAGAATCCGGATGAAGCGGAAGAGGAGACGCTGCTCGTTGCTCTCTTTGATTTTCATCCCCTTTCTGTTGAAGACGCGCAACGTGGCAGGAAAGAGGATGGACACTTGCCAAAGGTGGAGGACTTCGGCGAGTATCTTTTCGTTATCCTGAATCCAGTGGATGTGGAACGACCCGGAGAGAATGGCGTCCAGGATGCAGGAGTCGAAATCCGAACGTGTCAACTGAGCGCCTATCTTTCCAAACGTACTCTTGTCACTCATCATTACAAACCTCTTCGCTCGATCAACTCCGTTGTGCAATTCCTAGGCAAGAATCCGCAGGTCCTGAGCCGGGGTCCGGATTACGTTTTTCACCTCATCATTGATGATATTGTCGACAGCTACAGTCCGATTTTGGACGGCCTTGACACTGCCGTGGATGCTCTTGAAATGGAAGTGTTCAAGATGCCCACGCAACGATCGATGGTCCGAATCCTCCAGCTCAAGAGGACGATCATGACGATCAGGAGGATTGCCGTCTACCAGCGTGAAATGCTCAGTCGCCTTTCGAGGGGAGAATTCTCGCTGATCAGACCCGACGAGATGGTCTACTATAGAAACGTGTACGACCATCTTGTACGGATGACCGACCTCGCGGAATCATACCGGGATGTGCTCACCGGGCTGCTCGATGCCTATCTCTCCGTGACATCGAACAAACTGAGCCAGGTGATGAAAGTCCTGACGATCATTTCCACAATTTTTCTTCCTCTCAGCTTCATCACCGGATTCTTTGGAATGAATTTCAGATATCTCCCCGGAGCTGAGTGGGATTACGGTGTGATGGTGGTGGCCCTGTTCATGCTGGCAGTCGGTCTCGGGATGCTCTGGATCTTCCGTCGCAACAAGTGGGTATGAATCTCGATAGTGTCGCAGTTTGAAAATGGGTAAAACAGTGGAATCCGCGTTTGATGCAGCAGTGTGGAATGAGTGCAAGACACATTTCATGAGTCCGAAGATCCTCTTTCCTTGTATAGCCTAGTTCCAGTGCGGGAATATTCTTGTTGACACTTCTTTTTGGAAAAGAAGTGTCCAAGAAAACATTCGAAACCGAAACACACGGCTCACATGAGGCAGTTCATGGATTTCAGTGCGGTTTCGGGGCTATGAGCCTCTTTCCTCATTGAAGTTTGTCAACTTCTCCGAAACCGCAAAGCGGAGATATGTATCGCCGAACACTCACCGCCATCGGTTTCGAGGGCTTTGGACGTGTGTTTTTGGTTACCTGCTCCAACGCGGATTACAATGGTATCACCCCCGCCCCTAGCCCGCGCAATCGATGGAAGGTGTGGTGGGATATATCAATACCAGCTTTGTGATTTCGACAGAATTCAGGAATCGGTGGAGCCGGTGAACCCTCGAATGTCGAAATCACACACATCACATAGCCGGCTCTACCCTCGCAAGCGATTCGATTGCGCAAGTTCTTTGGCTACTTTCTTCCAAAGAAAGTAGTAAAAAGAATCACACTTGAGTCCACCGACACTAAGCGAGTAGAAACTGATACACTACCTGAATCTCTTGACAAGTCACCGCGAGGTCACTATATTGGTGCGTCCTGAAGCATTCTTGATCGCGATTTCATGATGCACAGGCCCTGCGAGGTCCGGCAGGGAGTTCGTACTCACTTCATCTCTTCATTCCAACACGCTGAAACCTTTTGTTATCCACCAGGTGTTCTTTCTCGAATTCCCTGATGCATGGATGGAGGAATCACGCCATGCTTTTCAAAACATAACTGCATCCCATGGCGCAGATCTTCCACCCAAGCATGAAGGTGATTTCGCGGGCAAGCATCGTTGCGGCCCTTATCCTTGTTGCCGCGGGCGGATGGATTGCCGCTGAGGTGTACCGCTCCGGATACCAGACCAACGTCAATGTTCCCCGTGAGCAAGCAGTTCCGTTCAGCCATGAACACCATGTGAATGGACTTGGAATCAGTTGCGCGTATTGCCATACATTTGCGGAGCGATCTTCGTTCGCCGGAATACCGCCAACCCACACGTGCATGACCTGCCATTCGCAGATCTGGAACACCAGCCCGATGCTCGAACCGGTCCGGACAAGCTATGCGACTCAGCGGCCTCTGCAGTGGGTCCGGGTGCATGACCTGCCGGACTTTGCCTACTTCAATCACAGCATCCATATTGCAAAGGGGATGGGATGTTCGACATGCCACGGCTCCGTTAACTTGATGCCGTTGACCTGGAAGACTCATTCGCTTGCAATGGAATGGTGTCTCGAATGTCATCGCCAGCCGGAGAAGTACATCCGGCCCCGTGACGAAGTGTATAACATGAGCTACTCTCCTCCCGAGGACCAGGCAAGCTTCGGAAAGGCCCTGGCAAGGCAGTACAACATTCAGAGCACGCGGCTAACTGACTGCTCAATCTGTCATCGATGAATGAATCCGTGAATCCCTCTGAGAATTCTCTTGAGAAGAGGCACTGGCGAAGCCTGAGCGAGTATGACGACTCAGCCGAGCTTCGTGAGCGGCTTCACCGTGAGTTTCCGGTCGACGCGTCCACGTGGGACAATCCCGTCAGCCGCCGCGAGTTTCTGAGATTGATGGGAGCATCATTTGCCCTGGCCGGTTTGAATTCCTGCGTGAAGCAGCCCGATGAGACAATTCTTCCCTACACCAAACAGCCGGAGTATCTTGTTCCCGGAAAGCCGCTTGCCTATGCAACAGCATTTGTGATGGGAGGTTTTGCCAGGGGAATTCTCGTCACCAGTCATATGGGACGCCCCACCAAGATCGAAGGAAACCCCGACCATCCTTCAAGTCTTGGTTCAACGGACGCTTTCACCCAGGCGTCGATTCTTTCCCTCTATGATCCGGACCGCTCGCAGGTGATTCTCCGCAAGGGAGAAATCAGCACGTGGAGCAGGTTCCTCGAAACTCTCGAACGGGCATTGGATGCTCAACAGCCGATTGGCGGTGCAGGGCTGCGCGTGTTGACGGGTACGGTTACATCTCCGACACTAGTCGGTCAGTTGCGGGCGCTCATGCAGAGGTTTCCCAAAGCCCGTTGGTCCGGGTACGAGCCCGTCAACCTTGACAACCTCTATGAAGGCGCGAGGCTTGCTTTTGGGGAGATTGTTCATTCACACTATCATTTCGATAAAGCAGACGTCGTGCTCTCATTGGATGCCGACTTCCTTGGAGCTGGTTTGGACTCAACACGGCATGCAAGGGAGTTCTCTTCGCGGCGTACCATTACCGGTCCCAAAGCAGCATTGAGTCGGCTCTACGTGGCCGAGACGATGCCTTCAGTCACGGGAAGCATGGCAGACCATCGTCTCAAAATCCGATCCAGTCAGGTTGTGCGCCTCGCTTCGAGTCTTGCCGCCCGACTCGGCGTTCCTGGAGCCCGGACTGTGCCTCTCGGAGATTCCATGGACCGATGGATCGGAGCGGTAGCTGAAGACCTTCGGCGGATGGGTAGAGGTTCGTTGGTTCTGGCTGGCTCTGAACAGCCGGTTTCTGTCCACGCCTTTGTGCACGCAATAAACATGTTCCTCGGCAATTCAGGGACGACGGTTTCGTACACCGACCCGGCTGAACCGGAACCGGGGAATCAGATGACGTCACTCGCATCACTTGCCGGGGAAATGGATGCCGGGAGGGTTGACGTTCTGCTGATGCTTGGTACAAACCCGGCGTACGATGCACCTGCAGATATCCGTTTCTCCGAACGGCTTGCAAAGGTTCCTCTGTCAGTCCACCTTGGCACGCACGTTGATGAAACCGCGGGGATATCGACATGGCACTTGCCCGCATCGCACACGCTCGAAAGCTGGTCGGATGCCCGTGCACTTGACGGAACGACAACCATCATGCAGCCGCTCATCGCTCCTTTGTATAGCACTACCCGTTCCGTTCATGAAGTGGTAGAAGAGGTGCTCGGGAGGTCGGGCCGAAAAGGACACGATATTGTAGTCGATCATTGGCGGGGCGGTAGGAGCAGCAAGGATTTTGATGGATTCTGGGAGAGATGTCTGCACGACGGTGTAGTGGCCGGGACTTCTTTGCCTGTCAAGCAAGTCAAACTCAGGCTCGATGTCGGAGCCCTGGAGTTTCCCGCAGTACCGAGTGGGATGGAGCTGGTGTTCAGACCCGATCCCACAATCTGGGATGGCTCGTTTGCCAACAACGGCTGGCTGCAGGAGCTTCCAAAGCCGGTGACGAAGCTGACGTGGGACAATGCCGCGATGGTAAGTCCCGCCGCGGCCGCACGACTTTCCCTGTCCAATGGCAATCTTGTTGAGCTTCGCCTCGGCCAGGATGCTGTAACGGCCCCGGTGTGGATTGTGCCGGGACACGAGGATGACTCGGTGACTCTGCATCTCGGATATGGAAGAGCGTTGAAGGGGAGAGTAGGGAATGGAATCGGAACCAATGCCAACCTGCTCAGAAAACGTCCGGCCCTCTGGAACGCGACCGGTCTTGAGATCAGAAAACTCAGCGGACACTATGATCTTGCTGGAACACAGGACCACAGCCTGATGGAGGGAAGGGACATTGTCAGGGTTGTGGCGCAGAGTGAATACAATGAAAATCCCGAATCATTGAAGAAGCGAGGACACGTTCCCGGCCCGGAAGAGACGCTCTATCCACCCTATGTATACGATGGCAATGCCTGGGGAATGTCGATCGATCTGAATGCCTGCACCGGATGCAATGCCTGCGTCATCGCATGCCAGGCCGAGAACAATATTCCGATCGTTGGTAAGATGGAAGTCCTGAATGCAAGGGAGATGCACTGGATCAGGGTCGACAGATATTTTGAGGGGGACCCGGATGATCCCGCCATCTATTCCCAACCGGTTCCCTGCATGCACTGTGAGACGGCTCCATGTGAAGTTGTCTGTCCTGTGGCTGCGACAACACATGATCATGAAGGTCTGAACGTCATGACCTATAACAGGTGCGTCGGCACACGCTACTGTTCGAATAACTGTCCGTACAAAGTCCGCCGTTTCAACTTCCTCCAATACTCTGAAACGGAAATCGAGCAGACAAAGCTCATGCGAAACCCGGATGTGACGGTGAGAAACCGGGGAGTGATGGAGAAGTGCACTTACTGCGTTCAACGCATCAGTGGCGCGAGGATAGAAGCGAAGAAAGAGAACAGGGAAATCCGTGACGGAGAAGTGGTCACCGCTTGCGAGTCGGCGTGTCCATCCCATGCAATCGTTTTCGGCAACATTAACGACAAGGCGAGCAGGGTTTCCCTTGCGAAGGCCGATGCACGCAACTATGCGTTGCTTGCCGAGCTCAATACCAAACCGAGGACGACGTATCGCGCCCGGCTGACGAATCGCAACCCTGAACTTGAATAATAGCTGATCCTTGGATCCAAAAGCCCACTCTGCCGCGTTCGATATCCCCGAGCCGCTTCTGGCGGAAGGGGAGACCTACGCAACGATTACAGACAAGATCAGCGGTGACGTCCTCCAGACGAAGACCCCGAGGGGGATGCTGATCACTCTTCTCGTGTCCTTCTTTCTTGTTCTTGTCTTGATTGGGTCTATCTCTTACCTGTTTGTCAAAGGGGTCGGCATCTGGGGCATTAATAATCCGGTGGGATGGGGATTCGCGATCGTGAACCTTGTCTGGTGGATTGGCATCGGGCATGCAGGTACGCTGATCTCGGCCATTCTTCTTCTACTCCATCAACACTGGAGAAACGCCATCAACCGCTTTGCGGAGGCGATGACTCTGTTTGCCGTCTGCTGCGCGGGAATGTTTCCCATACTTCATTTGGGTCGCCCCTGGCTGGCGTTCTGGCTCGCACCGTATCCGAATACCATGTCGCTTTGGCCGAACTTCCGCAGCCCGTTGGTGTGGGACGTCTTTGCCATCTCCACATACCTTTTCGTTTCCTTCATGTTCTGGTACGTAGGTCTCATACCCGATCTTGCGAGTATGCGCGACAGAGCAGCGAAACGCTGGCAAAAGGTAAGCTTTGGAGTTCTTGCCATGGGATGGCGGGGATCCGCGCATCACTGGCATCGATATGAGATGGCCTATCTGCTTCTCGCGGGTCTTGCCACGCCGCTGGTGGTCTCCGTTCACAGCATCGTGAGTTTCGACTTTGCGGTTGGACTTCTGCCCGGATGGCATGTCACGGTTTTTCCTCCGTACTTCGTTGCGGGTGCAATCTACTCCGGGTTTGCAATGGTCCTGACGTTGATCATCCCCGCACGCAAGCTGTATCATCTCGAGGCCTATATTACCAACCGGCATCTCGACTACATGGCGAAGGTGATGCTGGCCACCGGGATGATCGTCCTGTACGGCTATGCGATGGAACTCTTCTTCGCTTACTACAGCGGCAGCCCGTACGAGCGTTTCATGATTCTGAACCGCATCACGGGGCCTTATGGATGGAGTTACTTCATGTTGATTCTCTGCAATGGCGTCATTCCCCAGTTCCTCTGGTTCAAAAAGTTCCGGTTGCACATACTGAGCCTGTTCCTGGTTTCGATCGTGATCAATATCGGCATGTGGCTGGAGCGGTTCGTTATTGTTATCACCAGCCTTCATCGCGACTTCCTTCCCTCATCATGGGATATGTACTATCCGACCGTCTGGGATTGGGGAACGTTCATCGGGTCCATCGGCATCTTCGTCTGGCTGATGTTCCTATTCATCCGGGTCATGCCGATGATTTCCATTTTCGAGTTGAAGCATCTTCTTCCCTGGAAAGGGAGGGTCTTCGATTCAAGCGCCGATGCAAACTAGTGTCGCGTTCCATAAGGTCCTTGACGAAGTCCCGGAGGGACGGCCTCTTTGTAGATGCAGAGTTACGAGCCAAAATCCAAAGCTCCGTATGGAGCGGCCTGTTCATTTGCTCAGGTTATTTCCGATACGCGATACTAGAACATCACCGTGAACAGGCCACCCATATTCGGACTGATGGCGGAATTCGACGAGCCGCAGATGCTTGTGTCCGCGGCGAAAAGCGCGCGGGACGCCGGATACCGGCACATGGATGCCTTCACACCGTTCCCGATGGAGGAGCTGACGGATGCCCTTGCGATCCGCCACTCCAGGTTGTCTCTGTTCGTTCTTTGCTGCGGCATCACGGGTGGATTGCTCGGGTTCTTCATGCAGTATTTCGCTTCGGTTGTCGACTATCCCCTGAATATCGGAGGCCGGCCGCTCAACAGTTGGCCGCAGTTCATTCCCATTACCTTCGAGATGACAATTCTGTTCTCAGCAGTCGGTGCGGTGATAGGAATGATTTTCCGGAACGGACTACCCAGACCGGTTCATCCCGTCTTCAACGTGGACCGGTTTGAGCTTGCGACGCGGGACAAATTCTTCTTGCTGATCGAAGCAACAGACCCGAAATTTGAACGATCGGCAACGGAGCAGTTTCTCCGTGCGCTCGGTCCAGCTCATCTCTCCGTTGTGGATCACTGAGATGTGCACGGATTCCATGCCGACCAAAAGAGCAGGAAACAGATTGATCTCTGGATTCAAGATAGCGTTGCTCGCGACGACCGCTTTGTTTATTGCCGCGTGCAACGATATGTACGATGGCCAGAGGGTCAAGCCGCTCGAGGAAAGCGTCTTCTTTGAAGATGGCCGTTCTTCGCGGCCCCTTGTGGAGGGGACGGTTCCCCGTGGGTATCTGACCCTCGACGAGCACCTCCTGAAGGGGAAAGTCGATGGCCGGCTTGCGGAATCATTTCCTTATGCGATTACGGACAGTGTGATGCGTCGCGGCAAAGAGCGGCACGACATTTTTTGTTCCCCCTGCCACAGCCGGGTGGGCGACGGACAGGGCATGATCGTTCAAAGAGGATTTCCAAAACCGAATTCGTTTCATGCCGACAGTGTTCGCATAAAGCCAGTGGGACATTTCTTCGACGTTATCACCAACGGATTCGGCAGAATGTACAGCTATGCCGCGAGCATTCCGGTCAACGACAGGTGGGCGATTGTCGCCTATATCCGGGCGTTGCAGTACAGCAGGCATGCAAGCCGCGCTGACCTCAGCGAAGCTGAACAGTCGAAGCTGCCATGACCCCGGAACAGAAACTCCTTCAGTCGACGTTTGACAGAGCAAAGCAGCGAGCTGCCATCGTTGCGGTTGTGGGGGCCGTGCTTCTTGCAGTTGGTGCATGGGGATCATCGCAGCAGTTCTTTCAGTCGTATCTAATCGGGTTTATCCTTTGGATGGGTCTGGCGCTTGGCTCGCTGGGTGTCCTCCTTCTGCATCATCTCGTCTCGGGCGCATGGGGGCATATCATCCAGAGAATGTTGGAGGCAGGCGCAAGGACGATGCCATTCATGGCTCTTCTGTTCGTTCCGATCCTTCTCGGACTCGACGAGCTCTATCCCTGGACCAGCCCGGAGGTCGTCGAGGCAAGTCATGTTCTCCATGAGAAAGCAGGTTTTCTGAACGTCCCGTTTTTTCTTGTCCGAACGGTGCTTTATTTCAGTCTCTGGGTTCTCGGAGCATATTGGCTCTCTGCAATGTCACGCTGCCAGGATCGGACTGGTGATCCCGGCCTTACACGCAGGATGAAGATGTTCAGCGGATTTGGCGTGATCCTGTTTGTACTGAGTGTGACGCTTGCGTCTGTGGATTGGCTCATGTCGCTCGAGCCGGAATGGTATTCAACAATCTATGGGATGCAGATTATCGTCGGGATGGTGCTGACAACCCTTGCTTTCCACATTGTCGTCTTGCGTTTCCTTGCCGACAAGCGGCCCTTTGCCGGCCTCCTCACTACACGCCATTACCATCACCTCGGCAACATGCTGTTCGCGTTCACCATCCTCTGGGCGTACATGGCCTTCTCGCAGTTCCTCATCATCTGGTCAGGAAATCTTCCGGAGGACAACTTCTGGTATCTCCAGCGGCTGGGAACGGGGTGGAACATGGTTGCCGTCGTGCTTTTGGTTGGACACTTTTTCGTTCCATTTCTCCTGCTCCTCTCCAGGAAGAGGAAGCGGTATGTCGACAGTCTTGCGCGTGTCGCGGCCATGGTCTTCGTCATGCGGGTTGTGGATTACTTCTGGCTGATTGCTCCCGCTTTTGAATCTGATAGTTTCGGGATTCACTGGCTTGATGTGGTCGCCCCGATAGCTATTGGTGGAGTGTGGGTTTTCCTGTTTGTGCTGCAGCTCAGGCAATTGCCGCTGATCCCGCTGCATGACCCCAGGTTTGCGGCCGACGGTTTTCACGTCCATGATATTGAATGATGCACACCAAGCCACAAAATGCATCCTTTACGGAGTCGGTCTCCCGGCGGCATGAGATCTCCGACATCGACTTTCGACGGGTGATCCTCACGGGAATCGGCCTCCTCGGCCTCATGGCGGCCGGCCTTGTGTATTCATGGCTGGTGTCCTCTGCGTTTTCTCCAGCGACTCCCGATACCCGGCCCGAAGTGACGGTGACTCCGGAGGAAGGGGCTTTGCCACCGCTTCCGCGGCTCCAGCCGGATCCTCATGCAGTGCTTCTGGATCTTCGTAAGCGTGAAGACTCCACCCTGAGTGCGTATGGCTGGGCCAACAAAGAGTCATCTTTAGTGATGATCCCGATTGAACGTGCAATGAAATTGGTGGTGGA
>Ga0247727_10008928_pt1 | contig 18405 bp, 15 predicted proteins | sample WisWelCaveWW1625_FD_202498 | JGI IMG/M metagenome (GOLD analysis project Ga0247727, IMG submission 202498) | Biofilm microbial communities from Wishing Well Cave, Virginia, United States - WW16-25 | ecosystem: Environmental > Aquatic > Deep subsurface > Groundwater > Cave microbial mat | place... | reverse complement strand
CGCTGATCGACGGCCAGCCCGTCTTCCGATGAACGGCGGGCAATTAGAGGGAACCGTGCAGGTAGATGGCGCCGGTCGGCTGTGGCTTGCCGCCCTCCGGCTCCACACTGACGGCGAATTTCGTGATACCGGATTTGGCCTGAAGGCTGCGGGCGAGGTGGCGGCACTTGCGGCCGGTGTCGGCGCTGAATGTCCCGGCGCTGACCGGCTTCGTGGTGATGGTCCAGAGTTGATAGACCTTGCCTCGCGGGAGCGCCGGCATGTTGAAGGCGTAGAGGAAGGCCTTGCCCCGCTCCGCATCGTAGAGCACCAGCCCGCCCGCCGATTTGGCGGCGTCCGTCCCGGCGAGCGAGAGGACGCGGACGTTGGCCGATTGCAGCATGGCCAGCATCTCATCCTTCGGCGACGCGGTCTTGTAGAGCCCGACGAGTTCCTGCTCCTTCTGCGCAAGCTGGATGCGCATCCGCTCGATGTCCATCTCGCGCTGGGCGACCGCGTCCTGCAACGCCGGCAGGGTGCGCTGCTTGAACTCGACCAGATCCTGCTGGGACTGCGCCAGTTCCTGCCGCAGGGTGGCTGCCTGGACGGTTTGCTGCTGCAAGGCGGCTTCGGTTTGCTGTCGCTGAGCCGTTTCGAGGGCGACCTTGGAATTCAAGAGGAACGCGTAGGCGCCGATGCCCAGCACGAGCGCGGCGGATGCGGCCGCGAAGGCCGGCGTGGTTGTCCAGGCCCACCAGGGCGGTTGAACCGGGGCTGCTTTCGCCTGAGGAGCCGTGCGGGTCGCCGGCTGGCTCGGCAGGCGGATCGTGGCGTCGCCGGCTGGCACCGCGACCGGCGGAGCCGGCGTGCGAATCGTGACGTCGCCATCAGGGGTTCTGAGCGTGGCATCGGAGTCGGTCGCGCCTGCAGATTGTGGCAGGACTTGAGCCAGGACGGCTGTCTCGATCCTGCCTTTCAGACCTGGCGGCGGAGCCGTGATCGGCAGGCCGTTGGGCAGCAGGCCGGTTGTCTCGCGGTAGTCCTTCAGTGCCGACCAGCACATCTGGCAACCCTCCGTGAGATGGGTTTCCAGGGCCTGGCGCTCCAGCGGATCCAGTGCGCCGACGGCGTAGAGAGCGAGATTCTGTTCGAATTCTTCGTGGGCCATGGTCGTGTTTACTATTCCCAGCAGGGGCGCAGCACCGTTCTCAACTTGTCCATGCCGAGCTTGATCCGTGTTTTGACCGTTCCCAAGGGTTCATTGAGCTTGGCGGCAATTTCCGAATGCGACAGGCCTTGGTAGAACGCCAGTTCAATCGCTTTCCGTTGAGCCTCCGGCAGCTCGGTCAGCGCCTTGCCGACCAGACTCCGGGTTTCGTTCCCCGCGCTGGCTTCCAGAGGGCTCGGTTTCCCGTCCGCCAGTTGAACCGCGGGTGAATGATCAATGGGATCAGTTACGCCGTGGCCCTTCGCCGTGCGCGAGCGCAAGCGGTCGATGGCGCGACTTCGGGTCATCGTCACCAGCCAGGCCATCGGCGAGCCCCTGGCGGCGTCGTAGCTGACCCGTTTGCGCCAGACTTCCAGATAGACATCCTGCAACAGGTCGGCGGCCGAATCCCGGTCGCCGAGGATGCGAAAGGCAAGTGAAAAGAGCAGGGTGCTGGATTGCTCGTAGAGCTGGCCGAATGCGCCCCGATCGCCCCTGGCCACGCGGGGCAGCAAGTCGGGATCGAGACCGGATGCGGCTGGCTTTGGCGATAAGTCCATGCGCGCTGTCTATACGACGTAGTGCGGTGCCTGGAAACGGTGCGGGGCGCATCATAGCATAACTACGGGTGGGATCAGCAAAAGGATGGGTGAATCGTACGAGCTCGAAGAGCGGGTTAGGGAAGGGACGGTCGGCGGGCGGGAACGAACAGATTGACCAGCCCCTTCAGACTTTCCCAGACGCATGTGAGTGCGCGCCTGGCGTATTGAAGATAGAGCCGGGCAGGGCTTGCCGGAGGGTAATGCATCATCATGAACTCGCGAGACGGCACCAGCAGGGCCCAGGCGTAACGGGTTTTGGCTCGGAGGCCCGTGATGGCAAAGAACTGCGCGAGGCTTTCAACGCCGTCCACCGCCAGCGGACCGGTAAAGAGGCGGACGGAGTGAGGCGTCAGCATTGATGCGGACTTACTCAGCTCGGCGATGGCCTGATCGGGGATCGGCGAATGAAATTCACGGACTAGCGTGGCCATGACGTCGGCGAACAATCCGGCGTGCGCGCCAGGGCCGGTCGTCAAGATGAAACGAGGCCAGTCAATAGTTACTATGCTCCGGCGAACCAGCAGGTCCAGTTCGTACCACCAGAGCATAGGCGCATCGGCGCCCTTATGATGCAGGTGCCAGCACAGATTAATGAGGAGGTCCTCCCTGCTCAACAGCCACGCCTCGACGCCGGCGACCGTGCCGCGCCGGCACCGTTCCCAGACTTCATTCATGTTGATGCTGTCCATGAACGGTGGGTAGGCGACGGTCCAGTGCGGCTCCACGGTGATCCACCCGTGCCGGTCTTTCACGAACTCGAGCGTGTAGGAATAGGCTTCCGCGAAACCCGGCCGGCGGTCCACCTCGGTGTAGCCGAGTCGCTGCAGGGCGTCCCGCACGCCGGAACAATCGTCTTGTTTTACGAGTAGGTCGAGATCACCCACTGGGCGGACGGATGGTGTGTCAGGGAGATATTCTGCAAGGGCCAGCCCCCGCAGTGGCGCGCAGGAAATCCCGCGGCGGTTGAGATCGCGGAGGATTGCTGCGAGCTCGTCGGCGAGAACGAGGTTCTTGCCGGCCAGCGCCGCCACGCGCATTTTCAGACGGTCATGCACGTGTGGGGGAACGACAGAACGGTGGTCGCAACTCCATCGATAGAGCCAGGGCGCGAGCCCATGATTGTCCGCATCGCGTGCAAGCTGATCCCAAGCGGAACGATCGAGTGCCGGCAGCGGCGCAGACCGCTCGCGTTCGTTGAGCAGCGTCAGGAGCGCGTGGTGGACACGGGGAAAGGTCATTGCGCCAGGTCCTTGTGAATCGCGGCAACTACTGCTGGGATATGGGCGAGACGGCGTGGATAGGACAATGATTTCACGGGCACCGCGGCCACGAGTTGGGCCGCGCAATTAAATTGGCGCGCCAGCCTCGCCGGTTTGGTGACGATCGTGTTGAAGGTGTTGGCGATCAACTTCAAGCAGGCCTGGCGAGGCGATAGGGTTCGGATCACCGCCCGCGTGGATGCCGGACGGGAGGCTGGCGGTCTCAGCACATAGATGGCGGCGAGCGGAACTGCGGTATCGCAATGTTCACTGTGCGCCAGCGGGAGGATGAGTTTTCTGGTATCCGGGTTCATGGGAACACCTGATCGGCGCCGGCCGAGGAGGCGAGCGGCAATCGCGGGGAACAGCTTGATGCGCGGAGGACCCGGATGCGCGAGCATGCGATTTCGCTGTCCAGGGTCAGGACTGGTCACCAGGACATCATCCGTCAGCAGCCGATGGCCAGCGCGGATAAAGGCGGCGCCGAGGCTCGATTTTCCATACTTGCAATTCCCCAGAAAAGCCACGGCCTGGCCGCGGATGACGACGGTGGTGGCATGAAGCGGTTCAATGCCTTGCTTGAGGAGGGCAAACGAAAGCGCCTGCGAGGCAAGATACGTTTGAAATGTTTCATGGGATGCCCCCTTCAGCGCGTGGCAGGCGATGCGCTGTCCATCGGGCGACACGAGGAACTCGAACAGCCCCGTCCAGCGAAGATAGTCCGAGCCGTCGGGCAGAGAGAGATGTTGAAACCAGTCGTCAATTTCTGGCGAGGGTGGCTGCCGCCCGGGAAGTGAGTCGAACAACGACGATGGTGAGGTGCGCAGTTCGACGTCGGCAGGACCGGGCTCCACGCTGCAAGGGCCGGCCAAGGGCAGCGTGCTTCGCACGCGGATGCCGTAGAGTTGGTGTACGTGCGGCGTGGCAGCCGGTTCCGGGTACGACACGAGAGTCGCGGACGCCATTCTGGTTCGATGTTGCGGCTCAGCCGGTTGCTCGGGCCGCACAATCATGCAGGGCCACTGGCGACGGTCCTGGTCGTTGGTTTCATGCCGGCATCATTCATCGTTCCCCCTTTCATCTGCGTCAGGCGCCGAAGGTCTCCATGGACCGTCAGGGAAGGAGAGCGGTATGGCTTTTTGCGCGAGGCGTTGCGTGCGGAAGTCTTCTTGCCTGATTTCATAATGAGCTCCTTACGTTAATCCGTGTCACGACACGGTTGTGTACACCGGTCTGCTGGATACCGGTGCGTGGGAGGTGCATCGTTCTGCCCAAAAAACACACGCAGCCACAATTCGAGCCCCAGCAGGTCGGAAAGCGCCCAGGCGGCTTCGGACGTTTGGTTGTGCAACTGCTGCCGGTAATCCTGCAGCAGGCTCTCGGTTGTAGTGCTGTTCAGATATCCCCACTTGACGGCAGCGGACTCCGGTCCCAGGTAGTTCACGAGCTGCGGGAAGTCCTGTCGGATGCCGTCATTGACCAGGTGGGAAAAGTTCGCCTTCCACTTTCGTTCCGTGATCGCGTCCGGCAAAATTCCGCGCATCGCTTCTCGGAGGAGTCCTTTCGGAACGCCCTTCCAGGTCTGAATCTCTCCGGGAATGCCCATCAAGAACATGATGAGATCGCGGTCGAGGAATGGAAAGGCGAGATCGCATCCATGCATGGCGGCCACTTTGTTATCCCACTCCATGCAACGGGTTTGAAACGACGATCGGACTTCTTCATACAGCGAGCGCGCATGCACGGTGGGCAAGTGGGTGCCCAGGACCGGCTGTAACGGGACATGCCTGAGCGCGCGCCGGCGAAACGAATCGGCATACCAGGCAGGCGGCGGCGAGGCCCGCAGGCGACGGAGCATGGGTAGCAGCGGCGCCGGCACGTGATGCTTGATCAGATCCAGCCAGAACCGCTGCCTAAAGAAGCGCGGGTCGGCATCGGTCATCCAGCGACCGAATTCCGTGAGATGCTGGTGAATATCCCGCCAGGCCAAACGCCGAAACAGGTCCACCAGATACCCCTGCGGGAACAGCACCTGGTCGGCCCAATGGCCGGTCAGGACGACGCGGGCGCCTTGCCGTTGGGTCGTCTGGAAAAAGGTGTGCACGGTGTTCCATTGCTGATCGAGAAACGGCGCTTCAATGTGCCAGAGCGCTTCCCGGCAGACATTCATCAGGCCGGTGGATTCCAGGGGGATACGCTGGATGGAGAGATTGTACATGCGCTCGATCTCGACCAGGAACTCCTTTTCGTCGGATGCTGATCCCTCTGGAGACAGGTAGGAGAGCCCAATGAGTGGCGGGAGTGACTCGGACCCGGTCCGGCGCAGCGTTTCGGCGAGGCACAGGATGGAGGAGGAATCCAAGCCGCCGCTGATGGAGACGACGACTGGATGCCGGCTACGAAGCCGGCGCCGTATCGCGTTAGTGAGATGATGTCGAAACGCCTCGGCATACTCCTGGATTGAGTCGAATCGCTGCGCGGTCACGGTGAAATCCCAATACTGCCGTGTCTCAATGCGTTCGGGTGCCACAATCGCGACGTGGGCAGGTGGCAGACTGACGATGCCCTGGAAACAGGTCATGCTCACATCCTTCGGCCGGCTGCCAGCGACATAGCAGGCGAGCATGTCGTCATTGGGCCTGGCTGTCACCTGCGGGTGCGCAAGCAAGGCCTTGATTTCGGATGCGAACAGGAAACAGTTGCCGACACGGGTGTGGTAGAGAGGCCGGATACCCAGCACATCGCGTGCGAGCAGGAGTGTCCGCCGGCGTTGATCGTAGAGCGCCAGCGCGAAGTCGCCGGCCAGATATTCGACGAATTGCTTGCCGCGTCGCTGGTACAGCGCCAGAATCAGGTCAGGATCCGTGGAGCGCGCCGTGAGGTCCGGCTCGTCCCTGAGCTGCGCAAGGATTTCCTCGCGGTTGTCGAGCCGCCCGTCGAAGATAAGGACTGTGCCAGACTGGTGCAGGACGGGCTGGGTTTCGGTCGCTGATTCCGGGGTGACGCGAAGGAGCTGGCAGGCGAGGCCGACCGATCCATGAAGCCACCATCCATCGTGATCGCCCCCGCGATGGGCCAGGCGGGCGCTCATTGAAGCCAGCAATGTGGCAGGGACAGGTGTCCCCTCTAGATTCCAGATGCCGGTGATGCCGCTCATGACAGGTTCCCATCTGGCTGCCGGATCAGTTGCAGAGGAGCATACGCCGTTGCGTCGCCAGCATCGGCGATGATCGCTCCGTTCTGTTCCAGCCATGCATGCGCGGTCAGGGAGTTGTCACGACGCAACACGCCGATTCTGAACGTGGTGGCCATGCCGCGCCCGGCCAGCAATCGCGAAAGGGTGAGCATTTCCGTCAGACACGTCGTCGCGCAGACGTGGTGCCGGCTCACGGCCTTCACCAACTGAACGGCTCGGGAGAGAGGAACCATGGAGGACCGGGAGAACCACCCAGCCGTACGAATCCGCTGGCATCTCATTAGTAATCGGTGGAACGGAACGATTCGGATGGCCAGACCCATCGTCATCAGGAGTGCCCAGGCATGGGCAACGAATAGCCGTTCGGGCAACGAAAGACGGCGTAGTGCATGGGCAAGGTCAATCAACAACTTCAAGTAGCCGATGCTCCTCTAATTGCGAGACCAGCGCTAACAGGTCATGTGCGCACCGGTCCGCCGACGTTTCATACTCCTCCAGGAGCGTATCGAGGATACCCTGAAGCGGCTGCATGGGCGTGGCCTGGAGTAATTGCCAGATTCTGGTGCCGATGGGATTCAAGCTGTAGTAGGTGCCGTTGGAGAGGTTCAAGAGGATGAGTTCGTCCTGCAGGAGTTGCAGCAGAATTCCGTCCGGCATCCGGACACGCGCTGTCAGGGAAACGGTCCGATCCATTGCGTGATACTCCTGAGGGCACGCGATGCGAGACTGCAGCAGGAGGGTATCGCCCCGGTCTGTGCCTGTCAAGAAGTGGATTGGCGGGATGGTCAGGCGGGGAAAGTCAGGATGGCATAGCCGGCGGCCCAGTTGAGCTTGTGAATTGCGGCTCCCGCTTCGGTCAATTCAGTCCGTAGCTCATCTTCAGTTTGAAAGACGTGCATGAAATGTCCGGACAAGCATGTGTCGCCAGGCTGACAGTCGTGGTTTGCGCCGGGCAGATTTTTCAGGATCGCATTGAGTTGAAAGCGAACGGTTTTACCGACCGTGAGCGGGGGGTGTTCCTGGGAGAAGCTGAGGAAGGTGTGCGCATGGACCTTGAGCGGATGGCGCAGGGCTCTCAGCCATGCTTGCCGTGTCGCTTTACCGGGAATGGCGCTGTACATGCCGCTGGCGAAGATGGCGTAGTCGAAGCTGTGCGGTTTGTAGGGGAGTTCAAACAAGCTGGCTTGCTGAAACCAGGCCGGCACGCCGGCTGCATTTGCGCGACGTTGCGCTATCTGCATGGCATCGAGATTGATGTCCATCCCCATGACAGTCACGCCTCGCCGGGCAATTGCAAGGGCTTCCCGTCCCAGTCCGGCCCCAATGACCAGCATGCGGCCAGTATCAATTTTGTACCGGTTGAGCACATTGAGTTCCCATGAATCCAAGGTTCCGTCGTCAATGTCGTCGGTGTTGGTCTGTAGGTCACGGGCGTACGTGGGATCATAGGCACGGACGACACGTGTACTCAGTTGATCGGGGGACAGGAGCGACGGTAGCAGTCCGTAACAGAGCGCTGATGCACGGGAGAATCCGTAGGCAGCGGCCTCGCAGCATCGGGCGAGCAGATATGTCGGGACCTTCATCACGCGCATGGCGGTTGGGGAGGACATCCTACCTAAGACCGATAGTGAGGAGTCAAGTGGCAACTCGTGCGCTCGATGCAGCTAGAAATAGCTGGATAGGAGGCGAGCCGCCTCAACCGCGCCATGAGGAGGTGGGGACTGTTCCCGCGGCTGTGGCGCAGCCAGCGCCTCGGCCAGCGCCGGTTCCCATCGTCCATCGGCGAAGCCTCGCGCCGATAATTCCACTGCGCGGCCATAGCGATGGAGGTAGTTTACCAGTGATTGCTCATCGGCGAAGTTGTAGCGGCGGACATAGATGACCGGTTTCCTCAGCGCGACAGCCTCGACGACGGTGCTGTAGCCGGGCTTGGTCACAATGAGATCGGTAGAGGCGAGGAGAGTTCCAAAGGAAAAGGGCAGAGTCACGGCTGCGTGAATTCGTACGCAGCCATCCGGTACCGGCCCGCTGACGATGAAGCGATAGCCAACAAACTGTTCCATCTGCTCGAACGGGAGCGTGTCGAGGGCGATGCCGCCGAAGCCCACCACCACAATTGTTTCATCCGGCGCAGCTCCAATGGCGTTTCGCAGCGCAGCCTGATCGGAGGCAGGCGGACAGGCAATCGGGCTGATGTCCACGATCTTTCGGAACGCGTGCATCGGGAGGCCTGGTGCCGGCCTGAGCATTATGTCGGCATGGGCATAGGCCCGCCGAATATGGCTGACAATCTCGCGCTGATCGCGACGCGCAGGTTCTGCCAGGGGTTCCAGGATCTGATCCCAGGACAGATTGCAGAGTCCGACGGTTGGTACGCGGGCGCGCGCTCCGGCTTCAATCGCGAAGTAGGAAATATCGGAGAGGATCAGTGCCGGCTTGGCGCTCTGCATGGCGAGGGTTTCACTTTGGACTTTCTGCTCCCACTCAACGTGAAATCGGGCGTGGGCATTCCATGTCGCCGCGACGTCAATCTGCAAGGGGCCCTCCTGGATGCAGCCGATGTCCTGCTGAGACGGGGAGAGGGTCCAGTGCATGGTCAATCGATCCTGGAAAAACCACGAAGGGACTTGGGTGCGCAGGATGGCCTGAAGATCAGGAATCACTCGTCCCAGCTCGTTCAGCACGGGCACGACCTGGGCGGCATGCCCCAATCCATGACTGGAAATGGCGCACCAAATCAATGCCATTTAGAACGTCCGATTCGTCAACATGATGCGATGGGCGATTACACTGTAGGCGAGTGGATAGCACAAGTAGGGGGAGCCGGCCAAGCTCAGAATTTCCTCGTAACCCGTTGCAATGAAAGGGTGGACGTGGTACACGTACTGCCTCAGCCGGGTCCCGGGTGACCTGGTAGATACCTCGCACGACATAAAGTTAGGAGCCGTATGGCCACCAATGTGTTCAAGGTGCTGCTTGCCGACTGGATGATCGGAGGGATTCTCACCCTCTATTTCCTGGTGGGATATGTGGCCGACTGGTCCAATCTGAGGCTGATGGAAAATGTCACGTACGACTTGCGCTCAACCCTGCGGGCGTTCGGGCAGCAGTCCGATCAAATCGAGCTGGTGGCGGTGGATCAGGAGAGTCTGAATAAGATCGGCCGGTGGCCCTGGCCCCGCGCCACCCAGGCCCGCTTGATCGAGAACCTTCGCACCAGCGGCGCGAAAGTCATCGCATTTGATTTTCCCTTATCCGAGCCGGACCGCAGCAGCCAGGGCATGGAGGAAGTCCGTGCCATGCGGCAGAAGCTCACGGCCCAAATCGCCTCGCCGCAAACCGATGCCCGGCAGCGGGAAGTGTATGTTCGAATGCTGCAGGAATTGGGCGAGTCCGAAGCCCGGCTGGATCAGGATGCAAAGTTTTCTGCGGTCCTCGGCCGGGGCTCAGAGGTGGTGCTGCCGATCGACTTCGAGGTGGGCCGTCCGGAGGAAGTGGAGAGTGCAGAGCCCAGCGCGCCGATTGCCGCCAGTTCCTTCAGCCTGGTCGATAACCCGCGTGACATGTCGTCCTATCCCCCCACGAAAGTCAGAAAAATATTTGCTCCGATGCCGGCGTTTCAACTGCCGGCGGTGGGCTTTGGTCATACCACCGTCGTCCCTGATGCGGATACCGTCGTCCGTCGTGAGGTCCTGCTGGTGGAGTACCTCGACCGGTTCTATCCCTCATTCGCGCTCCGTGCGGTCAGCGCCTATCTGGATGTGGCGCCCAGCGACGTCCACGTGGTGCTGGGGAAGGGCGTGAAGGTCGGAGAACTATGGGTGCCGGCCGATCGCCATATGCGTATGCGGGTCAGTTTCAACGGCCCTGCCGGTTCCTTTAAGCCATTTTCGGCGCACCATGTGTTGAGTGGAAAGATTCCACCCAGCACATTCCGCGGCAAGTTGGTGGTGGTGGGACCGCTGGCGGCCACGGCCGGAGCGGTATTGTATGAAACGCCGACGGCTCAGGCAATGGCCGAGATGGAAGTCACGGCAAACGTGATCCAGAATGCCCTTAGTCAAAGCGCGCTCATCGTGCCTCGCTGGGCGCCCGCCGCCGAGTTGAGCGCTATTCTGTTGATCGGCGTGTTCGTGGTGCTGGCTCTCCCGCGGCTGGGGGTGCAGTGGTCAGGGATCGTGGCGGGGACCATCTTCGTGAGCTATTGTGGCTTTGTGGCGATTGCCTACGCGTCCCATGGCTATGTGCTGACGGTGGTTCACCCGATGCTGATGCTGGTGCTCGGGTACACGTTCATTGCCGCCAAACGGGCCTTGCTGGCCGAGCGGAGCGAGGGCGCCTCAAGTGGCGATGCCGAAACGAACCGGATGCTGGGGTTGACCTTCCAGGGACAGGGTATGCTCGAATTGGCCTTCGATAAGTTCAGGACCTGTCCGATTGACGACAGCATGAAGGATCTCTTGTACAACCTCGGTCAGGATTTTGAGCGCAAGCGCATGTCGAGCAAGGCACTGTCCGTGTACCAGCACATCGCCACCAAGGATAAGAATTACAAGGACATCGAACAACGACTGAAACGTCTGATCGCGGCGGAGAGTTCCGGAACCGGCGGCGTGGGGCGTGCTTCCGGCGGGTCGTTACTGGTGGAAGGCAGCGATGTCAAGCCGACGCTCGGGCGGTATGAAATTGCGAAAGAGCTGGGACGCGGCGCCATGGGCATCGTCTATCTCGGAAAAGATCCCAAGATCCACCGGTCGGTCGCCATCAAGACGATGCGGTTGGACGAAGTGGAGGCCGATGAACTGCCGGATGTGAAGGCGCGGTTCTTCCGCGAGGCGGAGTCGGCCGGCAAGCTCTCGCATCCGAACATCGTGACCATTTATGACGCAGGTGAAGAGGCGGATCTGGCCTATATTGCCATGGAAGTGCTTGACGGGGTCGACCTCAAGGACTTGTGCAAGAAGCGCAATCTCCTGCCGGTGAAGCGAACGATGGAGATCGTCACGAAGGTGTCTGAGGCGCTGGATTATGCGCACAGTCAGAGCGTGGTCCACCGAGACATCAAGCCGGCGAACATCATGGTGATGCCGGACGGCACCGTGAAGGTCACGGATTTCGGGATTGCCAAAATCGTCACCACGGCCAAGACGCAAACCGGCATCGTGCTCGGCACGCCCAGCTATATGTCACCGGAACAGCTGTCGGGGGCCAAAGTCGATGGGCGGTCGGACCTCTTCTCGCTCGGCGTCGTCCTGTTCGAGATGCTGACGGGAGAACGGCCGTTCCAGGGCGAGAGTGTGGCCACGCTGATGTATGTGATCGCCAATCAGCCCCATCCCTCCCCATTTGAGTTGCGCCCGGACTTGCCGAAAGCGGTTGGTGCGGTGATCGATCACGCGTTGCAAAAGGACGCCGCGAAACGGTATCAGCGGGGGTTGGAAATGGCCCAAGACCTTCGGGCCGCCATGCAAGGACTCACCAGTTAGCGACTATTTTCATGGACATCGTTTTCGGCGCCAAAACTGACGTCGGTCTGAAACGGGAGCATAACGAGGACAGCCTCTGTGCCGACCCGAAGCTCGGCCTGTTCATCGTCTGCGACGGCATGGGCGGGCGGAATGCCGGCGAAATCGCCAGCGGTCTGGCGGTCGAGATCATCCAGAAGCATATGACCGACGCGCACAAGTCCAATACGCTTCCACTGATCGGTACGGTAAATCCCAAACTGTCCCCTCAAACCAACCGGCTGGCGAGCGCCGTGCGTCTGGCCAACCAGGTTGTCAATGGGGCAAGCGTCAGCAAACCAGGACAATCCGGGATGGGAACCACGGTGGTCTGCGCGCTCCTTGACGGCCCGATGCTTTCCGTGGCGCATGCGGGTGACAGCCGGATGTACATGGTTCGTGGCGAGAATATTCATGCCTTGACGGCCGACCACTCGCTCGTCGCCGAGCAGGTCCGGCAGGGTATTTTGACCGAAGAACAGGCGGAAAAATCGGCGCAGAAAAATATCGTGACGCGCGCGCTGGGCGTCGAGGATACGCTCCAGGTCGATCTCGATGAGATCGAGTTGGTGAAGGAGGACGTGGTCCTGCTGTGCTCAGACGGTCTAACGAAGGGGGTGACGCCCGCTGAGATCCTGAGGGTCCTCCGGGAGGAAAAGGAGCCTCAAGCGGCCTGCGACCGACTCATTAAGATGGCGAATGCCGCGGGCGGAGAAGATAACACCACCGTGATTGTCATCATGGTGAGGAAAGTGGGGACCGGGGTCTGGCGGGAGCTCATGAAGCGCGTGACCAGCTAGTCACCATCCAGCGGTCGCGGGGGGACACATGCCGAAAGTCATCCTCAAATATAATGACAAGGTCATCAAGGAGATTCAGTTGTCCGACGTCGTGGTGACCATCGGCCGGAAAGCGGACAACGATCTGGTGGTCGACAATCTGGCCGTGTCCAACCATCACGCGCGGATTGCCAGGCTTGACGATGGATTTGTGATTCAGGATACGGGCAGCACCAACGGCATCTTTCTCAACGGCGAGAAGGTCGCGCAGCACGCGCTGAAGTACGGCGATCAAATCATGATCGGCAAGCATTTTGTGGTGTTTGAGGACGATGTTGCGGCCGTCGTAGCGCCGTCACAGGCGGTCGAGGGCGGCGGGGGGCCCCGGTTCGGCCGCTACGAAGTGGTCAAAGAACTGGGAAGCGGCGCGATGGGCACGGTGTATCTGGGGAAGGATACCGTCGGACATCGAACGGTGGCGGTCAAGACGCTCAAGCCCAAGGGAGTTGATGCGCAGGAACTCGCGGATATGAAGGAACGATTTTTCCGCGAAGCCGAATCGGCCAAGCAATTGACGCATCCGGCGATCGTGAAGGTCTATGATGCGGGCGAGGAGAACGGGACGGCCTATTTTTCCATGGAGCTGCTGGATGGCGTCACGCTCAAGGAGTTCTGCGCCAAGCGAGGAATGATCGCCGTGAAGCGCGCGGTGGAAATTGCCGCCTTTGCGGCGGAGGCGCTGGCCTACGCGCACGGGAAGAACGTGGTGCATCGGGACGTCAAGCCGGAAAATATCATGATCTTGTCGAACGGTGATCTCAAGCTCACCGATTTTGGGGTCGCCAAGCTGCTGGACGCCTCGCAAACGCAGTCAGGGGTGGTGCTCGGCACGCCGAACTACATGTCTCCCGAGCAGTTGATCGGCGCGAAAGTCGACGGGCGATCGGACATCTTTTCTCTCGGAGTGGTCTTGTATGAGCTGCTGACCGGTGTCAAGCCGTTTCCGGCTAGGAACATTGCCGAGATGCTCCGTCTTCATGAAGCGCACACGCCCCCGGCTCCGTCGACGCTTCGCGCCGACGTGCCGCCGTCTGTGGATGCGATTGTCCTGCGCGCGTTGCAACGGGACCTGGCCAAGCGGTACCAGCAGGGGGATCAGATGGCGAAGGACCTTCGTGCCGCGATGCACGGGGTGGCGGGTTAAGGGATATCGATGCCGAAACTGCTGCTGAAATTTAGCGGGATGGTGCTGAAGGATATCCCTCTGGATAAGTCCCAGATCACCATCGGCCGCAAGATGGATAATGATGTGGTCATCGACAACCTGGCAGTATCCGGCCACCACGCGCGGGTGATCGAGGAGAAAGGGACTTATTTTGTCGAAGACACCGGAAGCACCAACGGAACGTTTTTGAATGATGCGAAGATCGCCAAGCAGCGGTTGCAGCCCGGCGATCAAATCCGGGTCGGCAAGCATATCCTGGTCTATGAAGACGAAACGGCGACGGCCAAACCCAAGCCGGCTCCGGCCGTCTCGCTGGATGGAGATAAGACGGTGTATACGCCGCCGCCACCTGGCGAACGGACAGTGAAGCCGGCGGACGAGTCGAAGGATGCCCTGCCAGGCGGGAAGATCGGCGTTCTCCTGGTGGTGGCTGGACAGACGGATAAGAACGAATACAAGCTGCCCGGGCGCGTGTCGGTCATCGGTTCGCAGGAGGCGGCGGTGGTCAAGCTGACCGGGTGGTTTGCGCCGAAAGTGGCTGCGTTGATCAGTCGCACAGAGACCGCCTACGTGGTCAGTCTGTCAGAGGAAAGCAAGAAGATCCTCGTGAATGGTGTGGTGCCGGTCCAGGGCAGCAGCGACCTCAAAGACGGCGACTTGATCGAGGTTGCCGGCGTCAAAATGTACTTCTATCTCCGGCATCCGACCTCGTAAGCGGGCTGGTTCTTGCTCGAAGCCTCCGTACGCTTCCATATTTTCTACACCAATCGGTCACTTCGGTTTCCAGTCAGGGTCTACGCTGTGGCAGCGTCAGTGCGCTAATGAGTGAGAGGACCGGCTGAGCATGGCACGCGTCTGGCTCGGTAAAACACGGAACATCCAGCAGCTGGGTTTCGCCCTCGCTGTGGCGATTACCGCCAGCATGCTCCTGCTTGTCTGGCAAGAGCCTGATACGCTTGTGACGCCGTTCCGGCGAATTGAAAATGCCACCATCGACCTTCGGTTCAGGGTCTTCCGTGGGCCGCGTCCCGCCACACCCAACATCGTCATTGTGGTGGTCGATGAGCCGAGTATCAAGGAAATTGGGCGGTGGCCCTGGTCACGGGCGGTGCAGGCGAAGCTGGTGGACGGCATTGCGCGGCACGGCGCCAAGGTCATTGGTCTCGATGTGATTTATTCAGAGCCAGAGGTCACGGAGCTGAAACGCAGTCTTCAAGAGGTCCGCGCGAGCGCGCAGGCGGCGGGAGCGACGAAGGCCGTCCAGGGTGTGCTTGATCAAAAGCTCAAGGAATCGGATACGGACGCGCAGTTTGAGCAGAGCGTCAGAAAAGCGGGCACTGTGGTCCTGGCCTTGCCGCTCGTGGTGCCGGAGGCTGATACGTGTCAGTTGGTCGAGATGGTCCCTCCGAAGTACATTACGAGCACCCTGTTCATGATGGTGAAGCAGGCCAGCAGCGGGGATGCGCTGGAGCCCCAGTGCGCCACGAGTTCCGTACCGCCGCTCCGCCAGTTTGCCGCCGCCGCCGCCAGTTTGGGGCATGTGTTTACCATCCCCGACCGCGATGGCGTGACGCGTTACGAATATCTGGCCGTGCGCTATGGGGATGATCGGGATTACTACCCGTCGTTGGGCCTTGAAGTCGCCCGGATCTATCTCGGCATTCCACGGGACCATATGTCGTTGACGTTGGGCGAGGGAGTGCGCCTCGGCAAGATCCTGATTCCCACCGACCAAAAGGCCAGGATGCTGATTAACCATGTGGGAAAAGAACAGAGCTTTAGGTATGTCTCGGCGACGGATGTCATTCATGGACGTGTGGAATCGAACGTGTTCGCCGGCAAGGCGGTCTTTGTCGGCACGGCGGCGCTGGGGACCTACGACCAGAAAACCACCCCGTTTTCCGCCAACTTCCCAGGCGTGGAAAAAAATGCGACGGTGGCGGAGAACATCATCACGCAGCAGTTTCTCGAGCAAAGCGTCTACGACAAACCGATTGACCTGATGCTGATTCTGCTCTTCGGATTCGGATTGGGCACGTTTCTTCCAAAAATGCGCGCGTTGCCTGGCGCCACGCTGGCAGCCGGCACCTTGTTTGGGTATGCCGTCGTGGCTCAATACATGTTTGCCTCTCAGGGACTCCTGCTGGCCGTTGTCTATCCGCTGTTCACGATCCTGGTGGTGTTTGTTGCGGTTACGGTGCTGCGTTTTATGACCGAGGAGAAGCAGGCCAAGGAAGTCCGCGCCATGTTCTCCAGCTACGTCAGCCCGCGCATTGTCGAGGAACTGATCAAGGATCCCACTAAGGCCAAACTTGGAGGACAACGCAAGGAACTGACCATGCTGTTCTCGGACGTCAAGGGGTTTACCACGCTCTGCGAGCAGCATCCGCCCGAACAGGTGGTGCCGCTGCTCAACGAGTACCTGACGGCCATGACCGAGGTGGTGTTTTACTGGAACGGCACGCTGGACAAATTCATCGGCGATGCGGTGGTGGCCTTCTGGGGGGCGCCAATCGACCAGCCAAATCACGTGGAGTTAGCACTCAAGTGCGCCTTGCACATGCGCCGGCGGCTGGGAGAGCTGCAGGAAGGGTGGAAGGCCCGCGGTCTGCCGGTGCTCGACAACGGCATCGGGATCAACACCGGCGACGCCCTCGTGGGCAATATCGGCGCCGAGGGCAAGAAAATGGATTATACGATGATCGGCGATCATGTGAACCTGGCCGCGCGAGCTGAGGGGTTGACGCGAAAGTTCGGTGTCACAGTCGTGATCACGGAGAATACGGCCGAGCGTCTGAAGCCCCTGCTCGATGCCGCTCGTGTTCGGGACAAGCTGGGCCGCGTGGGGCGCGTTGATTTGCGGCGCCTGGCGGTGGTGAAAGTCAAAGGGAAGGCGAAGCCGGTCGGAATCTATGCGCTGACGTCACGCGCGCACGGCGAAAGTTCCATCGTCACTGAAGACGAGGCGACGGCCGAAGTGATCGAGATGACCGACAAATGACCGGCCTTGATGGACTGCTCGACTATTCACGACAATCGGGTGCCGGGTACCTTCGCAGCGACACGGAGGGTTAACCCCGGTGCGATCCGCCCCCGTCTCCTGGCGCTGGGGATCTGGTGGGTGTGTGCCTGCCTGACTCTGTGCCTATCCCAGGCGGCTGCGCAGCCCGCGCTTGACCCTCAGGCCTACGACCTCAACATCGCCAAAGGGCTTATCCGGTTCAGCAGCGGGCAGTATAGCGAGGCGGAACGGCTGTTCCAGGCTGCTCTGGACGCCAATCCTGGCGATAGTCGCGCGAGCTTCTACCTGGGTCAGACGCTGATGCGCTTGAAGCGTCCGGAAGCCGCCCAGGACATCTTCCAAAAGCTGCTCTACAAAGATCAGGACGACGGGCGCGCCTGGCTTGGCCTTGGGATGGCGCAATACAATCGAGGCCAGCATACCGAGGCGCTCGCCAGTCTCGATAACGCTGAAAAATACCTGCCTTCCGATCCGCTGGTGTTCTATTACCAGGGGTTGGCGTATCACCAAAAAGGCGCCTTTGATCTGTCGCCGGGCCGGTTCCTTCGGGCCAGAACCCTGAGCCAGGATTTGGCCGCCCCCAGCCATTACTACAGCGGGATCGCCTATTATCAGCGCGGCCTGGTCGATGAGGCACGGGAGGAGTTCAGCGCAGCCCTCAAAGCCGGCGAACCGGAATCCGAGCTGGTCAAATCCGCCCGGCTCTTTCTTGAACAGGCGGGCGGCGAGAGCGAGAAAGGCCCCAAACGGTGGGATCTGAGCCTGACCGTCATGTCGCAGTTCGACAACAACGTCGTGCTGCTGCCGCTGGGAACCTCGCCGCCTGGCGGGACGAGCGGCATTTCGAAGAAGCAGGATCTTCGCACGGCCATGTTTGCCCGGGTGGAATACCGCCCCTTGCAAACCGAGACCTGGCTGGGCGGGGTCAGCTATAACGTCTATCAAAGTTTTCATAGCAAGTTGAGCGGGTTCGACGTCGAAGATCACACGCCTGCGGTGTTTCTGCAGCGTCAGTTCGGACCATTTCAAGTCCGGACGCAGTACACGTTCGACTACATCAAGGTCGGGCGCCTGCCCTTCCTGGTTTCGCACACGATTCAGCCGATGTTCACGCTGTCCGAAGGCTATCACGCGTTTACGCAGGTTCAATTCAGGTACCAAGGCAAGGATTTTCAGGACGACCGGTTCCGAGGGAACTCCTTCCGGGACGGCAAGAACTGGCTGGCCGGAGTCACTCAATATGCTCTCTTTGCAGACAACACCGGAAATTTTCGGCTGGGGTATGCCTTCGATACGGATCGTACCGGAGGTGGGTCGCCTTCCATGGCCGTCCTCGGCGACCAGACTAACGCCGATTGGGCCTACAGTGGGCATCGTTTTTCTGCTGGTGTTGGGCTCCCGGCGATCATGACCTTTTTCAATAAGGTCGATCTCGATTTCAACTATTACCGGCAGATCTATGCCAATCCCAACTCGTTTTCGGAAGGTCTGGCAGGCGACATCACGACGTTTAAACGACGGGATCATATCTATACGTTCACCGGAACTATGGGGCGGGACTTTACGGAGCGGTTGTCCGCGTCACTCCAGTACGCGTATACGCGGGATCACTCCAACATCTCGTCATTC
>Ga0247727_10008927_pt1 | contig 18405 bp, 15 predicted proteins | sample WisWelCaveWW1625_FD_202498 | JGI IMG/M metagenome (GOLD analysis project Ga0247727, IMG submission 202498) | Biofilm microbial communities from Wishing Well Cave, Virginia, United States - WW16-25 | ecosystem: Environmental > Aquatic > Deep subsurface > Groundwater > Cave microbial mat | place... | reverse complement strand
GTAACCTATATTTCGCTCTGAGTAATATGTGCCCGGTGCGAAGGAAGGTTCTTTCAGAATGACAATGCGAACGGGCGCGCTCGACATTGCGCGGCAAGATTGTAAGCATTTGACTCCATCACTCCATCACTCCAATCCCTAATAACCCAATAACCCAACCAACTAAGCCCCCATGCCCACCTCTTCGAAAGTGATGTCCATGCCCGAAGCGATTCGGAGCTTCGTGAATGACGGCGACATGATTGCGATTGAAGGCTTCACCCATTTGATTTGTTTCGCGGCCGCGCACGAAATCATTCGGCAGCACAAGCGCGAGCTGACGATTTGCCGTTTGACGCCCGATCTGATTTATGACCAGCTCATCGCTGCCGGTTGCGTGAAGAAGCTGATCTTCTCGTGGGCCGGCAATCCCGGCGTCGGGCCATTGCACGCGCTGCGTCGCGCGGTTGAAAAAGGCAAGCCCCGTCCGATTGAATTGGAGGAGTACTCACACTTCGGGATGGCCATGCGTTTCTTCGCGGGCGCTGCGAAGCTGCCGTTCATGCCGCTGCGCAGTTATCACGGCACGGACTTGCCCAAGGTCAATCGCAACATTCGCAAAGTCACTTGCCCCTTCACGAATGAAGAATTGTATTGCGTGCCCGCGCTTCATCCCGAGGTTGCTATTCTTCACGCGCAACGCTCGGACGAGGAGGGCAACACACAAATTTGGGGGCTTACCGGAGTGCAGAAAGAAGCCGCGTTCGCCTCGAAGCGCGTCATCGTCGTGGTCGAAGAACTTGTCGAGCAATCCGTCATTCGCCGCGACCCGAATCGCACCGTGATTCCCGGCATGATCGTGAGCGCAGTCGTGGTCGAACCATTCGGCGCGCACCCGAGTTTCGCGCAAGGCTATTATGATCGCGACAATGATTTTTACATCAAGTGGGAAGACAATTCCAAAGACGAACAGAAGCTCGCGGAATATTTGCAAGAGTGGGTCTATGACTTGCCCGACCGCGCCGCGTATTGGGCCAAGCTGCCCGCGGCGGATCGCGAACGTTTGAAGGTCACGCCGCGCATGAGCGGAGAGGTGGATTATGGATTTTGAAACTAACTTTGCAAAGTAGGAGGGTGATTATGGCCGAGTCAAAGCTTTATAGTGAGCGCACCAATCTGTGGACGGTTCTTATCGCCATTGGCGTTGCTCTAATCGGAGTTCTTTTTCTTTCTATTGCAGCAAATTGGCAATGGCTGACTGGCTATCCTGGCATTCAAAGCGTCGTCAGGGAGCTAGGCGGGTTGCTCATCGCTTCGGTGGCTGTTGCCATACTTTGGGAATTATTCGCAAAGCGCGCCTTTCTCGTCGAACTCATGGCAAAAGCAAAGCTTGCAGAGGAGGTCAGAGCAGCGGGGTTGGTTACGATTACACATGATTTTCAGCGCGGCATCGATTGGCCGCAACTTTTCAAAACCGTTACCAAGCTGGATATATTTTTTGCTTATGGAAGCACCTGGAGAGGAACGAATACGCCGGAACTTCGGGCTTTAGCCATTCGCGCTGGCGCCCGCATTCGAGTCGTGCTCCCCGACCCCGATAACGATGCGTTGATATCCGAGCTGGCCCGCCGCTTCAATACAAGTGTTGATGACATGAAAAAGAAAATCCTCGATGCGGTCGATGATTTTAAGAATATTTTTGGCGAGCCGCCTCGGACGCGCGCCGAGTTTTCCTTGTGGTATCTTCCCGTGAGTCCCGTATTCAGCTTTTACCGTTTCGACCATATTGCCATTCTTGCCTTGTATAATCATCGCAAAGAACGCGGTGAAATCCCCACTTTCGTGGCTGAACAAGGTGGAAAGCTTTATGATTTCGTGAGGCAAGAATTTGACGCCTTCACAAAAGCGCCTCATGGCCTTGCAAGACAAGTTTTTCCTCCCACAACCAATAATAGATAACGGAGCAGCCATGCAGCACACTGAAACATTGTTGGAAAAGGTCTCCATATGCAATGGCGACCTTCCGCGACCTGTTTTGGAAAGAGCTATGCATTTGGAAGTAATCGCATGGGACATTGAAACCTCCGGCCTTAATTGGAAGGAAGATCAGGTTGCTACGTGTCAGATTTATGTGCCGGATTCCGGTGTGTACGTCGTTCGTATCACGGACGCTCTTCGCCCCAACTTGAGGAAGCTGCTCGCTGCTCCCAATGTTTGCAAAGTGTTTCACCACGCCATGTTTGATTTGCGCTTTATGGCCTACCAATGGTCTTTTGAAATTCAGAATGTTGTCTGCACAAAAATTGCATCGAAAATCTTAAATCCGAAGGAGGAAAACCACACTCTGAAAAGCCTGCTCCAACAACATCTCGAGACTTTTATTGACAAAGAGCAAAGGAACTCCGACTGGTTTAGAAAACATCTTACACAAGAGCAGCTTGCGTATGCTGCGAAAGACGTAATCTATCTGCCGCAACTTTTTGAAATGCTCCGCGATAAACTTGTGACCAATGGGCGATGGTCGTTGGCTGAAGCATGCTACCAGTTTATACCGATTCAAGTGCAGTTAGAGATTATTGGAACTGCAAACGTATTTCAGTATTAGCTTTTTTTATTCTGCTATTCTGTTTTGGAGAAAAGTCATTTGTCGAAACCCGAATCCAATCACAAAAACATCGCGCAGAACAAGAAAGCGCGCCACGATTACGAGATTCTCGAAACCTTTGAAGCGGGCCTCGTGCTGCACGGCACGGAAGTGAAAAGCCTGCGCGAGGGCCGGGCGAATCTCAAAGACTCGTATGCCGCGATGCACAACGAGGAAGTGTGGCTCTACGGCGTTCACATCAGCCCGTATTCGCACGGCAATATCAACAACCACGCGCCGGAGCGCGACCGCAAATTGTTGTTGCACCGCAAAGAAATTCGCAAGCTCATCGGCAAAACCAAAGAGACGGGCCTCACGCTCGTGCCGCTGCAGCTTTATTTCAACAAGGGCAAAGTGAAAGTGCAGCTCGCCCTCGCGCGCGGCAAAAAGGAGTACGACAAGCGCGAAGCCATCGCCAAACGCGAATCGGACCGCGAGTTGAAGCGCGTGTTGCGCGAGAGGCAGAGGACTTAAACTTTACACCTTACACTTTACACGATCGTGTAAGGTGTAAAGTGTAAAGTGGACTTGAACAAACCATACAGGACTCACCTCATGAACGTTTACGACGAGCTCCACGCGCGCGGCTTCATTCAACAAGTTTCGGATGAGGCGGCGTTGCGCAAAATACTTTCGGAAGAAAAAATCACGTGCTATATCGGCTTTGATCCGACCGCGACGAGTCTGCACGTGGGCAATCTCTTGCAGATCAAATTGCTGATGCACTTGCAGCGCGCCGGGCATCGTCCCATTGCGCTTTCCGGCAGCGGCACGACTATGATCGGCGATCCCAGCGGACGCACCGAGCTGCGGCAAATGCTGACGCGTGAGCAGATTCAAGCGAACAGCGAAAAGATTCGGCAGCAGCTTTCGCGTTTCATCTCTTTCGAACATGGCCGGGCCTTGCTCGAAGACAATGCCGAGTGGCTTTTGCCGCTGAACTACATCGAGTTCTTGCGCGACATTGGCCGCCATTTCAGCGTGAATCGCATGCTCGCTGCCGAGGCTTACAAAGCGCGTTTGGAATCCGGCCTTTCGTTTATCGAGTTCAATTATCAACTTTTGCAGGCGTACGACTTTTTGATACTCTATCGCCGTCATGGTTGCCGATTGCAAATGGGCGGGAACGATCAATGGGGCAACATTCTCGCGGGCGTGGAGTTGGTGCGCAGAGTGGAGGGCAATGAGGTGTTTGCGCTCACCACGCCGCTGCTCACCACGGCAAGCGGCCAAAAGATGGGCAAGACCGCGAAGGGCGCGCTGTGGCTCGACGCCGAGCGCGTGAGTCCGTATGATTTTTATCAATACTGGATCAATGTCGATGACCGCGACGTGGTGAAGCTGCTTTATCTCTACACGTTTTTACCGTTGGAAGAAATTGCGCCGCACAAAAAGCTCGAAGGCGCGGACTTGCGTGCTGCGAAAGAAGCCCTCGCTTTTGAAGTGACGGCCATCGTGCATGGCAAAGAGGAGGCAGAGAGGGCGAAACAAACCGCACATGAGTTGTTTGGAGAGACCGCCGGCGCTTCCGAGGAAAACACGGTGAAAATGGCGGCGGGAGATTTCAAAGACGGCATGCGCGTGATTGACCTTTTCCACGCCGCGGGATTGGCGAGTACGAAAAGCGAAGCACGGCGCCTGCTCGTGCAGGGCGGTTGTTACGTCAATCGCCGCCGCATCGAGTCCATTGAAGAGAGCGTGACGCTGGAAGATTTCGAGAACAATCATCTGCTCTTGCGCGCGGGAAAGAAGAGGTATAAGACGGTGGCTGTGGGATAGCGGCGCAGGGCCGCTACAGCATTTAAAATTGACAATTGAAAATTTTCAATTGTCAATTTGCAATGTTTCGCCTCTTTTGATGATTGCACCCATGAACATCTTTGAACAAAAGAATTCGCAATTGGTCACCGAGTTTGACCGGTACGTTCTGCAGCACCCGAAATTCACCGACGCCATCCCCAATGGGGCGATTGTTGTCATGCAATTAGATGGGGATGCGCCTTTTAACGATTGGAGCCGGCAGATGGCGCAAAAGCAGGTTGAGCCGGGGCAGGCGATAGTTTTTTGTGCGCATCAAAAAGCTTCGCCCGATACAATCGCGCATTGAAGAACTAGAGATTGCGGCCTAATAACTTTCTAAAGGTGAGCCATGGAGACGATCACAACTCAAGTGCAGCTAGATCCCATCCAGTTTCAAGCGCTTGCGGAAGAGTCGCAAAAGCGGCAACTTTCGCTCAACGAGCTATTGCAAGACCTCATCAGAAGATATTTTGCGAATCTTTCGCCTGCGATTAAACCAAACAACCCGGATCACACTTCGCTTATCGGATTAGGAGACAGCGGCGCGACCGATGTTTCGGAGTGTCACGACCGTTACTTGGGAGAAGCGTTAGCAAATGAGCATCTTCATTGACACCGGTGCTTTCTATGCCCTGGCTGATATTCGCGATCAACACCACGAAAAGGCGAAGGCATGCTACCTCAGCAATTATCAGTCTAGAGGGTTTTGGACTTCGGAATACGTTTTTGTCGAAAGCTGGTCGTTAATTCATCATCGGCTCGGCAAGGCTGCCGCCAGAAAATTTTGGGAAACGATTCGCAGCAAAGTCGTTCCGCTGGAACCTGTGACCGTTGCGGATATGGATCGTGCGTGGGAAATTTTCACCAAATATGAGGACCAAGATTTTAGCCTTGTGGATTGCACCAGTTTTGCGATGCTGGAACGTTTTGGAATAAACGAAGCGTTTGCTTTTGACACTCACTTCAGCGTGTTTCAATCAAACACCGGATTAGCTTTTCAAATTTACCCGACGTGACCATGGACAGCATTCAAGCCATCATCGAAATCTACAAGCGCGACTCGATCTCTCTTTGATCAAAGAGAATCTCAAGCTCACGCCGGAGGAGCGCTTGCGCAAGATGCAGGCGTTCGTAAATTTTGCTTTGGAGATGCGGCGAGCCGGACAAAAGCTTCAGATCAAAACCACTTTACGAGAGCAGACGGAATGATTGATTATGGACAACTTGTTCTGACGCTGGCTGGCAGACGGTTTGAATTTTACCCTCACTACAAAACTTGGTGATTTGGATTTGCTCGGGGAAGTTATCGACGGAAGAACTTATGAAGACTTGCTGCCACATTCCGAAGAGATTGAAGTATTCGGCGTCAAATGCCTGTGCCTCGGTTTGGAAAAATTGATCTATCTCAAGCGCGCCGCCGGGCGCCCAAAAGATTTCGAAGTCCTCGCCGAACTAGAAACCATTCTGCAAAATCGCTGAAACCTCCGTCCTTGCGCCACGCCTTGGTGCCACTTCCTTAAGAATCGGGAAATATTTCATGCCTTCGGAGCAGGCGATGCCCCTCAAATACGGTTAGAATTTCAACGCGGGATTTATGAACCCTATAAACGATGCGGTAACTTTTCTCAAAGATTTCTCTTATGCCTCCGCCCTCCACACCACTTTCATCGTGTCCATCCTTTTTTAGGATCAAATTTCGGGCTTAATTTAGCTCCAAAAATTTCGGAGTGCAACCAGAGATTTGAGTTTTAAGGACAGGATCCAAGCCCTCATCGAAATCTACAAACGTGGTCTCTCTTCAATCAAAGAGAATCTCAAGCCCAAGTCGGAGGAGCGTTTGCTCAAACTGCAAAGCTGGCTGAGGAACTGCGCAAAGCAGGGGGAAAGTTGCGGGAAAAAAACACCCTCGAAGGAAAAGCCCAATTAGAGATTGCTTTAGGCGATTTTGACCCCGTACCGCAGAATTTCATGGACGATGGGAAGGTCATCAACAAAGTCATCGGGATGAAAACCAACAGGTTCGATTCCGGCTTTGACGTCTTGCGTTCGCAACGCACGCCAAAGATAGGTGAGAGCATCCTTGCGAGGGCCGAAGTCGCGAGAAACGATACAAACGTCAATATCGCTCCACGCATGAATCTTGCCGTTCGTCTGAGATCCAAAAACAAACGCTCTTTGAATAGAGAGGCCTTGCGTGCGCAGATGATCCAAATAATCCTCAACCTTCTTGCGGACGGAAGATTTCAGTCGAGGCTTTGCAGCCAGTCGAGAAGTTTTTGGGTTTGTTTGAGCCATTTTTGTGCATATGAGCGACTATTAGATCCTCTTGGCAGGAGCGCCGCCAAGCGTTCGCTAGTTTTGGAATATCCATTACTCAGGTTCAAAGATAACGTCCAACGGACATGCTGTTTTCTTGTTGGGGGCTTTTATTTGTAAAGACAATCGGAATGCTGGCGAAAAAATAGTGAACCGGCTCATTGCATGCAAGCAACTTTTCACCGGCTTGGGTTGGAGATCGCAGAATCTCAAATTTTGAAAGATCCCTTGTCTCGTGCTTCACCTCCTTACTTCGTCTTAAACTCATACACCCCGTCCCAATCCTCCGGCGGGGGGAGCGCGATGTAGTCCAAACATCTCTCCACATACACACGCGAAGGGCCGTCGCTGGGAAAATAGCGCAGCACGCGATTGAACTCGCGCAGGGCGTTGTACCATTGCCGCAGTTTGTAAAGCTGCAAGCCCTTCGTATAAGTCGCGATGATCAAATCCTCTTCGATCGCCGCCAATGGCTCCATGCCGCGCAGCTCGTAAATCTTCACCAGCTTGTTCTTGCCTTTCACCCGCACCAAATCCAGCTCGCGCGCATGCGCCCGCTGCTTGACTTGTTTGTAAGTCGCTTCCGAAATGATGATCGAAGTCGCATACTGCTTGTTCGCGCCTTCCAACCGCGCGCCGAGATTCACCTCGTCGCCGATCACGGTGTAATCAAAACGCTGCTGCGCGCCGAGATTGCCGACGATCATGGTGCCGGTGTTGATGCCGATGCCGATTTGAAAATAATCCTCGTTCTGCGCGGACCAACGCTTTTGCAGTTCGCGCAAGCTCGTGATCATATCGCACGCGGTCGCGCACGCTTTCTCCGCATGATTCTCAAAATATACCGGCGCGCCGAACAACGCCATGATTTCATCCCCCACGAATTTGTCCAACGTGCCCTCGTGCTTGAAAATGACTTCCGTCATGAGTGTGAGATATTCATTCAACCGTTGCACAACCATCTCTGGCGCGCGTTTTTCGCAATATGTCGTGAAGCCGCGAATATCGCTGAACAACACCGTGAGCTGCAATTTCTCGCCGCCGAATTTCGGCTCTTTGCCCGAAGCGAGAATGCTCTTGACGATGCTCTCCGAAACATATTGCTCGAAAACTTTGCGCGTGCGCCAGCGCTCCCGACGTTCGGCCACCAGCGTTTGCGAAACGTTGCCGAAATAACTCAGCACGATGCCGAGCAGCGGTGCCACGATCGGCAGCCACAGTTGCATCAGGTTGAAGAGCATTTGCGCCAGCGCCAGCCACAGCACGAGAAGCAGGCTCGTAATCACCGTTGCAAGCATCGCATTCACGCGCAGCACCAGCAGCATCGTCACAAACGCGCAGAGCGCCATCAACAACAATTCCAACCCAAACGAGGTGCGTGTGATAAAATCACCGCGCATGATGGTGCTCAACGCATGCGCATGCACTTCCACGCCCGGCATTTTGCGTTGCACGCCGTCTTGCGAAAAAAACGGCGTCAGCTTGACGTCCTGTAACTCTTCGGCAGAAGCGCCGATGAACACGATTTTGTCTTTGAAGATGCCAGCTGGCAGAAATTCTTCTTCAAAGACGTCGGTCTCCAGCTCGGCATCCGGTAGACGAAATTCCTTGTCGTCCAGCACGTCGGAAAAGGAGTAGGTGGGAAAGGCCTTGGCAAAGCCGCGATAATTGATGAGAAAAGTATTGGCGCGATACGCCGGCACTTTTTTGTCATTGAGACGGAGCTTGCCCGTGCTCAAGTCGGCGCGGTTGTCATCCAAACCGAGATATGCTTGCAACGCAAGCGACCAAACGGTTTCCTTTTCGGTGCTCACGAAGAACGCGTAGCGTCGCACGAAGCCGTCGGGATCTTCATAGATGCTGATCGAAGCCCAGCCGCTGGCGTTTCGCAATAACAACGGAATGGGTTTGATCAAGGACATCACCGGCGAACCGTTGCGCGTGGTGATGTCCTCCAGCTTGCCGGCAAAAAACACGCGCCCGGCGCGCGCGGCGGCGCGCGCGAGCGCTTGATCTTCTTGCGGATCGTTTTTCGAGGGCTCGGTGAAAGTGACGTCGAACAGAATGAGCCGCGCGCCCGCGCGGGTGAGGTTGTCGATCAATTTGGCGTAATAATAACGCGGGAAGGGCCAGCGCTGTTTGAGATCGTCGAACGATTGCGCATCGATGTCGACGATCACGATGTTGCTATCGTCGAGCCGTTGCGGCCCGCGCAGCGTAAAACGCAGATCGTAGGATTTCAGTTCGAGGCTCTCGAAGGCCGTGCGCGTGCTGAGCGCGAGCGCAAGCACGACGGCGAATAAGCTGAGGCCGCCGCCTAAAAGCCATTTATTCCTCAGCACCGGCCTGATAAACTTCTCGGAGAATTTTGTCGCGTCGCTGCGCGTGGCGTCGGCGGAAGATGAGGGTTGAGATTTTTTTTGCGTCATGCGAAAGCTCCGCGTGGCATGACGGGAGGTTGAAGCGGGTGATTGAGAAAACGATCTATCGCAGAGGTGTCATTCAGGAGGAATCTTTTTATGTGCTTGAGACAGCCCTCAATACTAGTTTTCTCTCCAGCGCTTAAAAAGGTTCTTACAGAATGACAAAACCCTTTATTGTCATTCAGAAGGAATCCTTTTATGTGCTCGAAACAATGTCCAACACTGGCATTCTCTCCAGCGCTGAAAAAGATTCCTCCTGAATGACACGCTTCTAGTATTCGGACGACACCCCCCTCACGGGGAGACTTTGAAACATCCCCCTCTTGAGGGGGTGTTAATGCGCTCGAACACGACGACAAGCTTCGGCGGGTGCTTTCAACGTCGCTGATTTTTCCTCCCCTGAAAACTTCATACGCATCACAAAACATCAGAACCGAAACTCATAATGGCCGCGAATGAAAGCGTTGGTGAAAGAAGAATTGCGAGTGAGGATAGCGCTGGGAACGTTGAGCTTGCCGCCGGCGTCGTTGTATTTCAGCAAGCCGAGATCGAGCACGAGCTCGTGTTGCTTGTTGAAGATGATCGAGCCGCCCACTTGCAAACCGGTTTGCGCATAGTCGATCACCGTGATGGTCGTATCGGTTGCCTTGCCGAATTGGCCCGAGGCTTTGACGAAACGCAAGCCCGCGTAAGCGCGCACGCTCGGGCGCGGAAAAGTATACTCGGCCTGCGCGTTCAAGCTGTTGTACTTGAACGGCGCGAGCTGCCCGCCGGAGCGATTCTGGTTTGTGGCAAAAGACAACGTCGTAATCAACGGCACTTGAAAACGGCTGCGCACGGTGAGCGATTGCAAATTGGAAACGATGTCGCTTGCGGGAATGCCCACCCCGCGCGTGCCGCCAAAACGATCGACGCGACGATCGACGCGCGCCGAGCTGGTCACGCCCAACGAAATCGTGTGCTGCAAGTTGAGGGCTTGCACGTCTTGATTGACGATGAAAGAAAAGTCGCGCGTGCGATTGTCTTCACGCCGATCTGTCGTGATGGTATCGGGATTCGCGCCGCTCAACAATGCAATGGCGAGCGAGTCGATGTTGTTGTCGCGATTATGATTACGGAAATTGAAGTTCACGCTCGGCAAGCCCGGCGCCCAGTTGATTGCGAAACCGAACTGAATCGTATTGAGCACGGCGCTCGGATTGTTGTCGATGGCATCGAAATGATCGCGATAACGCTCGAAGCCCGCATTGAGGAAGAGACGATTGTTCAGCATGCGCCAGCGATCGTTCACATAAAACCCGCGAATATCTTTGCGCAAGAACGCATGCCCGAAGGAAATGTATTGACTGCCGATTTGCTTGAAGCCGGCCGTGATGAAATGATTGAAGTAATTGAACTCGAAGCCCATTTGATAGGCCAGGCCCGAGCCGCCGGTCGGATCGAGCGGCGTCAAGCTTTCATTCACCACGATCCAGCTTTTGAGACTGGCCGGATCGAACGGCAGATCGACGCCGTACTGGCTGGCAACGGAATCTTTGCTCAAAATCGGCAAGCGTGTGTTGTTGGTGACGAACGCGTGCGCAACCGAGGCTTTGAACTGAATGCGATTGCGCATCAGCGCAAGCAAAACGTCCGAGCCGAGCACGAGATTGCTGCGCGGCGCAACGCCTGCAGTGTTCGGGTCAATGGAAGTGGTGTCGTCGCTCGCCTTCAAAAACATGAACCCGAGCTGAAAGGTTTTGCCGCCGAAACTCGGACGAACGCCGAGCAATGATTGGCTGAACGTGCCGTTGCGCAGGCCGAGCACCGGCGTGACTTCGCGCACGGTTTCGCCTTTGATGAAATCCACATTCAACCAGCCGGTATAAAAACGCGCTTGCACGCCGCGCACGCGTCGGCCCCAGAGCACGAGATCGTTGAGATAAGGCACGGCATCACCCAACGTGACCGTGAGCAAAGGCACGCTGGCCGTGAACGCAAAGCGATGGCGCGGTTGAAAAGCGCGGTCTTCCAGCGAAGTCAGAAACAGATCGGCCCGATATGAAAGAAGGCCGTTTTGGCCTTCCAGATTACCGCCGACGCTGTTGTTGTCGAAAGGGACGCTATTGAATTTCTCGTGCTGCGTATCGACGAAGACCACGCCCGAGGCGAGGCTCTTCTTTTCGAAGCCTTCGCTCGGCTCGCCGCCGCCGCGCGCTTCCACTTGAAAACGCCAACTCACCGGGCCGATTTTTTGGCCGGATTTATCTTCCGCCGCAAGCGCAACGCGATACTCGCCGCTTCTGAGCTTGCCCGGATTGAGCGAAACCAAAAACGGAGAGAGATCGGCCTGCTCAGTGAGATCGCGGCCGTTCAGCAAAACCTGGATAGACGCGGGCGCGATGTCGAATTGAGGATCGAATGAGGCGGAGATCAACACCTCTTCGTTTGAAACCGTGCTCATCGGCTCCGGGCTGAGAATCAAAATCGGCCCTTCCTCCGAAGTGGAAGCGGCCACGCTCGGCGCTTCTTCGTTTTGCGCCGCTGCTTCATCTTCTGCTTCGGCCATGGACGATTCGAGCTGGCGAAGCTTTTCAAACAATTGCGGTGAGATGCTTTTCGGCGTTTCGTTTTTTTGTTGCTCGCTTTCAGGCTGTGCGGATTGCCCCGGCATTTCATTGGGCTTGCCGCTGCTGCGCGGTTCCGAAGCCCGGTTCGGCGCCGTGACCAAAATTTCAAACGGCTGTCCGTAGGGATTACGCGAAGGCATGCTCATCACGGATTGGTCGCTCAAGAGCGCGAGCAAAAAGTATTGCAGGCTCGGCGGCTTCACGAAGCTTGCGGGAATCTCGCCGAGGTAGCCTTGGGCTGCGGGCCGCATCTCGGAATAACGAAACGAGCTTTGTCCCGTGCTGCGATAATACACGCGCAGGTAAACAATGCCGCGTCCCGGGGTTTGCATCTGCGCCTCTACCGGAATGCTCTTGCCGGCTTCGGCAAAGGTGATGGGCAGGTGATCGATCTGCACTGCGCTGGTGGTGTTTTCTCCCTCTGCCGCGTGCGCGTACATCTTCATCAACGCCGCCAGCGGCAGGATCGCCAAACAAAAAAGCCTCAGCCCGCGAGATTTCATGCTTTCCTCATTTTATTATTTGTTGACGCACCTCCAACGTGTCATTCAGAAGGAATCTTTTTAAGCGTTCGGCTCAACGCTCAATAACGAGAGGTGTGCCCAGGACTCAAAAAGATTCCTCCTGAATGACAGTTTGAGGAAGTGTGCAGCTTACCGTATTAGCCTCAATACTCCAAAATCAATTTCTTCTTCTGCCCGTTCTTGTCTTGCAGTTCGATTTCGATGTTGCCGCTTTTATTGTCTTCGTCGCCCCACGTCGGCACTTCGTTGGGGTCGCTCGGGCCAGACGTCGGCGGTTTGTTCTCTTCCATAATCCCGGTTTGACCAGCGCTGACCAGCGCCTTGCCCAGCTTGTTGAAAATTTCCACTGCACCTTCCAAGCAGAAGATGATCAGATTGCCTTTGCCGTCGAGTATGCAATAAAACTGCGTGCCCTTCACCGCGGCCACGCCGGAAGGCGTTTCGATTTTGAACGGCGTTTCGCTGCGCGTGACTTTCGCCCAAAGCTGGCCAAATTCCATTTTAATGGTTTTGATGATGCCGTCTTCTTCACGCTGGCCCGCGATGCTCACTTTGGAATTTTCACGCATTTTGAGAATGGATTTGTCGTCCGTGAAAATCAACGCCGCGGCGGCGTCTTCGCCGGTGCGCAGAACGTTGCCGCTGTTGAGCCGCGTGCCGCGCGCCGCATTTTCCGCCGCGCTGTTTTGCGAGCGCGACACGCGCACCTGGCCCGCGGATTTTAAAACCACGGCGATGTCTTTGGCCGATTGCGTTTGCGCGAAAGCAGGAGAGAGAAGAGCTACGAAGGCTAAACTAGAGCAGTAAAATTTCATATGAGGTTCCGAAGTTGGTGTGCGAGAATTGTGATGTATCGCGCTTGAATCATTTTCTCCTCTTCATTGTCATCCTGTAAGGAACTTCCTAGCGCTCGAAGCACATCCTATTCTGAGATGTGTTCCAAGCGCGAGGGAAGCTTCTTACAGAATGACAGATGCGAGAAGTGTTCTCACTCGACATTATACGCTTTGATTTTTATCGACCCGTTTTGCAGCATGACGAGCAGCTCGGCGAAATCGACGTTTTTGCCGTTCACGAGAAATTTGCCGTTCGGTTTATAGCCCGCGAGCGGCCCGCCGGGTCTGAACAATTCCAGCAAGTCTTGCAAGCCGAGGCTCGCCAACAGGTTCATGAGCTGTTGCAACTGCGCCGCGTCTTCCACGCCGTCGTTGCTGTGAATTTTGAAGCACCAAATCTCGCCGGGCAATTGCACCTCGCCGTTGCCGCTGTTGAACAACGCGAGCACCTGCCAATAATAAACGCGGCCGGGGAGCAAAGGCAACGCGTTAGGAGGATATTGAAACGAGGGCGTGCCGAAGAAATCTTGATTACGAGTGAGCGTCCTGTACACGCGCGGCTGATTTTGCATCACGTCTTCCGGGCTGCTGTTCGTGGGCAAGTATTCACACACGGTGATGATGAATTTGTCCGCGTCGGAATTCCACGTGAACTGCGGCAGGTTGGAGAAGATTGTGGGGCATTCGGCCATGCCCACGTTTTGTCCGGGCGAAATCAAATCCAAGGAGATGGGGTTGGAGATGATCAATGTTTCCGTGTCTTGTCCGAGCAGGTTGCCGGATGCGGGGTCGAGCGCTTGCACGGTGATGTCGTATCTGCCGCTGGGCAATTGGCCCGAGCGCAAAATCGCGCCACTCAACTCGCCGAGCTTGTCGCTGTTATAAGTGAAACGCTCGAGGCGGAGCGCGCGAAAATTTCGATAGGTAATGGGAAGATTGATCGCCGTTGCTTGGGTGAGGGCTTCAAGTAAGGGCAACGGAGAGCGGTCACTCGTGATGAGCAATCTCAGTTTGTAGTTGCCGCTCGGCGTGATCGCGCAGTCGAACAAATCGATTGGCCGACCACCGCCGGTGATGTCGAAATCCGAGATATAATAGATGACATTGTCCCTAAGCTGCAAGTCAACGGTGACTTGGGCTTGGGCGGATTTGGTTGTGAGTCCCGTGAGGGCGAGAAAACACATGCTCGCCAAAAAGAGTTTGCCGTGCTGGGGCAAGCGCATCCACAATTGCTTGAACATTCGTGGCCTCGTGAGATTTTTGAAAACGGAGTATTGCGTTTGGGTTCATCGACAAAATGTTTCCCATGTCATGCCTAGGAATCTTTTTGAACCCGGAGGAAGAGGCCTGCGGCATGGCACGATGGGAGAAAGCTTTCGCAGAGGCTCGTGCTTTCAACCCAATGCTTTACCCTCGGCTCACAGCGCGCGCGGAATATGAGGTTGCTTGCGGAGAGATTATACCGGCATGCGCGGGGCTTTCAAGAAATGCGGAAAAGATTTTTTGGGGGGAAGAAATTTACGAATTACAAGATCAAACTTGGGGCAGCGGCACGCCCGGAGCTTATTCTAGCGCTACAACGTTACACTCAAGCTCTCGCCTTAAATTTAAGGGTATCATTCTGAAGGAATTTTTTTAGCGCTGGATTGAAATTCATTTGGGCCCGGTCTCAAGCATTTATTACTCAGAGCGAAATATAGGTTACACTTCTCCCTCCTTGCATGTCATTCAGAAGGAAACTTTTTACGTGCTGGAGATGTGCCCAGCGCTTAAAAAGATTCCTCCTGAATGACAGTAATAGAGGCGCGGAGTGTAACCTATTTTGTGCTCGGAGTAGTAAAAAGATTCTTTCAGAATGACAACTAAAGATGGAGCCGTCGACTATATTGATATATGCGCACGGGCTTGTACGCAAATTCTTTTCTCTGCAAGTACCCTTAGCGCGTATTTGCAAACCACACCAAATTCTGCTACGACGCAATTCGGGCCAGGAATCCTCTTAAACCACCGAGTCGGCCGCGAATCATCACCTGAGATAGTCAGCTCCACGGAAGGGCAGCACGCTCATAATTACTCGAACTGCCGCGCTTCGTCGTTGTCTTGAGATCAGGAAGGTTTCACGGCTTTGGCCATATCGGCGCTTCGCAGAACTAGAAGAGCTGTTACACAATGAAATCACGAAAGCACCCTTCCCGTTTTGGGCTGGCTGTAGGGGCGTCGTTATTTCGTTTTCCATCCTTTTTCCACAATCCCGTTGGAACACTCGCCGTTGCGTTGAGCTTGTGCTTTGCGCCGCATGCCGAAGCCTGGGCAAAACCGTTCTCCGCAAACGCATTTCCAACCGTTGCCGCAAAGTCGGAGAGGCCCGCTCGCGCGAGCAGCGTTTCGTTCGCGCGCGTGGAAGCCTCTGCAAAAGCCTCGGCATTTGAAAGCGCGAGCTTCGCGCCCATGCCCGCCTCCGGCGGACCGGACGCCTTCGGCTATGAGTTCATCGACAGCGACTCGCCGGGCGGACCAACCTTTCAATGGGTGGAAATCTCCGGGCTCGGCGCGCCGCTCAATTTAGCCGACGACGGCTTCGCCTCCGTTGCGCTGCCTTTTGCGTTCTCCTATTACGGCACGCTGCGCAACAGCGTGACAATTTCCAACAACGGCTATCTCACCTTTGGCAGCGACGGCTCGGACCGCAACAACGATACGATTCCCGATCCGAACACGCCGAATGATATCATCGCCGCGTTTTGGGATAATTTGCAGCCGGGCGGCGGCAACGTGTATCATTACTTTGATTCCGCCAACAACCGCTTCATCGTCCAATACAACAACCTGGAAGCGCACGGCGATCCCGACACGTATACTTTCGAAGTCATTCTGCAAGCGAACGGTCAGATCATTTTTCAATATCTGAGCATGGGCGAGACCGTGGATCGCTGCACGATCGGCATCGAAAACGGCGACGGCTCGACCGGCTTGCAAGTGGTGGCGGATGATGATTACATGCACAACAATCTCGCGATCCGCTTTGCCACACCGAATCCCGTTCCCACCATTACGAGCGCTGCGCCCAATGCCGGGAATCGTTTGCAAACTTTGGACGTCGTGATCACCGGAACGGGCTTCGCCACTGGCGTCACGTCCGTGAATTTCGGCGCGGGCATTACGGTGAATACCACGACGATCAACAGCGCCACTCAACTCACCGCGAATATCAATATCTCTCCGGCTGCGGCAACCGGCCCGCGCAACGCGCAGGTGACGAATACGCCGCCGGGCGGAGGCACGGCAACGTTGACCAACGGCTTCACGGTCAATAATCCTCTTCCTACTCTCACCAATGCAACGCCAAACACCGGCGCGCTGGGGCAAACATTGGACATCGTGCTCACCGGCACGAATTTCATTAGCGGTGTGAGCGCGCCGAGCTTTGGCGCGGACGTTACGGTCAACACGACTACGGTCAATTCTTCTTCTCAAATTACGGCGAATATCACAATCGGCGCAGGCGCGATCACCGGGCCGCGCAATGTGACCGTTGTCAACGCCGCGCCGGGCGGCGGGACCGCGACATTGACGAACGGCTTTGCGATCAACAACAGCGTGCCCACGATCACGAATGCCGCGCCGAACAGCGGCACGCGCACGCAGACATTGAACGTCGCGCTCACCGGCACGAACTTCGTCAACGGCGTCACCACGGTTAGCTTCGGCAACGACGTTGTCGTGAACTCCGCGATTGCGAATAGCGGAACACAGATCACCGCGAACATTACCATCGGAGCGGCTGCGGCGCTTGGCGCGCGCGATATCGTCGTGACCAATCCTGCTCCGGGCGGCGGCAGCGCGACGCTCACCAATGGCTTTACCATCAATAATCCTTCGCCAACTTTGACGAGCATGACGCCCAATCTTGCCGGACGCGAGCAAACGTTGGATATTGTTTTGACCGGCAGCGGTTTTCTCTCCGGCGTGACCGTTCCGAATTTTGGCGCGAACATCAACGTCAATTCTACCACGGTCACTAGCGCGACGCAGCTCACCGCGAATATCTCCGTTGCTGCGAGCGCCGCGTTGGGGCCGCGCGACGTGAGCGTGACGAATCCCCCGCCTGTTAGCGGGGCTGGCACGGCCACACTTCCCGGCAGTCTCACTATCAATAATCCCGTGCCGACTTTGACGAGCGTGAATCCCGCGGTTGCGAATCAAGGCCAAACGCTGAACGTCGTATTCACGGGCAGCGGCTTTTTAAGCGGCGCGACCACGGTGAATTTCGGCGCGGATATCACGATCAATTCCACCATTGTAAATAGCGGCACGCAGCTTACGGCGAATATCACCGTGGGCGCGGGTGCCGTGCTCGGCACGCGCAATGTCTCGGTGAATAATCCCACGCCCGGCGGCGGCACGGCTACTCTCACCAACGGTTTTTCTCTGGGATTATCCGGGCCGACGTTGACGAGCATAACGCCCACGAGCGGCGAACGGCTTGCGACGCTCAATGTGATTTTCACGGGCGCGAATTTCGTGAACGGCGCGACGACCGTGAGCTTGGGGCCGGACATCACGATTAATTCCGTGACCGTCAACAGCTCGACCTCCCTCACGGCGAATGTTACGATCGCTTCGAATGCCGTGCTCGGCTTGCGCGACGTGAGTGTGACCAATCCCGAGCCGGGCGGCGGCACTGCTACGCTCACGAACGGTTTTAATGTTTTGAATCCTGCGCCCTCTTTAACGAGCCTTGCGCCCACAAGCGGCAATCGCGGCGAAACGCTGAACGTCATTCTCACCGGCTCGAATTTTATTTTTGGCTCAACGGTAAATTTCGGCGGCAACGTCACTGTCAATTCCACCATCGTGAATTCCTCCACGCAGATCACGGCGAATATCTCCATTGCCACAATCGCGGCAACCGGCGTGCGCGATGTGACGGTGACGAATGCAGCTCCGGGCGGCGACACCTCAACTTTGACGAGCGGCTTCACCGTTACGAATCCCGCGCCGGCATTGACGAGCGCTGCGCCCAATTCCGCCTTTCAAGGCCAAACGTTGAACGTGGTACTGGCCGGTTCGAATTTTATTTCCGGCGTGACGACCGTCGATTTCGGCAACGGCATTACGATCAATTCCGCGACGGTCAATCCCGCCCTTGCGCATGCGCGTCAACCGAAGACGAGAGGACAAAAGTCCAATGGAGGACAAACAGTCCACTAGATTTTTAACAATATCTTGCTAGCTTATTTTGCTCCGAGTCCGATTAACTTTTGATCAGGAGCG
>Ga0247727_10008926_pt1 | contig 18406 bp, 19 predicted proteins | sample WisWelCaveWW1625_FD_202498 | JGI IMG/M metagenome (GOLD analysis project Ga0247727, IMG submission 202498) | Biofilm microbial communities from Wishing Well Cave, Virginia, United States - WW16-25 | ecosystem: Environmental > Aquatic > Deep subsurface > Groundwater > Cave microbial mat | place... | reverse complement strand
TGTCTTGTTCGGCGATTCCGTGCCTCCGTAACAATTGCAACACTCGGTACGAATGACTGGTTAGGTCTTGTTCGACAGAGACTTTCACTCTGCAAGAAACGCCAAGCTTTGCTTGGCGCACCAACGGATCGCGTCAGCCGTGCGCGTAGCGGAGCGCGTCGGCTGGACGCCCGTGTTGGGCGGCGGCTTGATTTGCAACCGCCTATGCCCATGACGCTAAAATCGGGAAAGAATATCTACCTTTTTCGCTTCATACTCCTGCGCAGTAATCAATCCGGCATCCATCATGTCTTTGAGTTTCTTCAACTTCTGCATAGGGTCTTCCTGTGGGACTGATGCGGGCGCTGGAGCAGTTGGCAACCCACCCTGTAACACGATTCCGCCTGCCGCCGCACGTTTCTCTTCCATTTCGCGTGTTCGCCGCTCTTCACGAACTCTCTCTTCCATCTCTTGAGCAAAGGAATACAATTTGCGGGCTTGGGCCTTCGGCAAATCGCCTAAAGTAAGTATTTGCCCTTTGACTGTGTGCAGTGTGACAGTTGAGTTAATCATCCCTTCGCTTAGGCGTGCGTCATGTAAGTCGCGCCAAATGTAATCTTGAAAATTCGCTCCGCCCAAAAGAGTAGGCCGGTACACGATAAAGCGTTTGTTCGTCAGCACCACACTATCAGGCGAAAGACTCATAAGGGGCTTTTGCACGGCGATATAAAGGATTTCTTCGCCGCCGGTCAGAATTTGCCGAACATTAGCGAAAACCTTTTGTACCTGCGCGGGGTCTTGTTCTTCGGTCAGAAACTTCCTAAGCGGATTACTCGGCCGTGCAGGCTGTTGAGGTGATGCTGGTTGGTTAGTCATAGAATTTGCCCTTTCTGTGGTGGATGTGTGAACTGCCAAAGGCGTGCTTCTCGCTTTTCCGCACTTGGCACAAATCGCCGTTCGGGAGTTGAAATGACCGCAGTGATTACATTTCCAGCCAGTTTCTTCTAATGACATTTCGGAGACTCGCTTGAATGTGATTAATGATGCTTGCGGCTATGAGAACGAGCCGCCCAACACCGATTGTGCTGCCAGAATTACTGGACAACTGACTGCTCCCCCATCATTCGTTTACGCGAAGCGGTTGCCCATTCGTTAACCGAAAGCCTTACGGCGTTCTCACAACCTTCTCTGCCTTCTGAGCCTTATCAGCCGTAGAAGATTGATTCTGAAGCGATGACTTCGGCGCAGTGTCCATCGAAGCCCCTGCCTGATTCGCCTTTTGCAGTGCCCTCTGCAGTTGCCACAAGATGAAGCGCACCCGCAAGGCCATCGCCGTCGCGATGTTCCACAGCACCCGCGAGCCTAGCACCGCGTCGTCTTCGGCCAAGGCCTGCAATCGTTCGCGCTCAAGTTGAAGCACCGTCGCCCCTTGCGGCCCGGCGCGCAGGTCGGCGCTTCGCATCCCGCCGTCCAGCATCGCCAACTCGCCGGTGATCTGGCCGGGAGTCAGGCTGGCCACGTGCTTCAGGTTCTTTGGCGCTTGCCCCGGATTCTCCGGGTCGCTCCACACCTCCACTGCCCCATCTTGAACGATGTACATCGCATTGCCGCCGTCCTGAATGCTCACGATGGTCTCGCCGGCGCGGTACATCTTCTGTTGGCATTGCGCCGCCAGCCGGGTGCGTTGGGGCTGGTTCAAATTGTTCCCCACGTCCGAGTGCGCCAAAAACTGGGCCACTTCGTTGATGACCTTCAGGCTGTTGTCGTCCATCTGCTTATTGAGTTCACTACTGACAAGGGGCAGGCCGAGAAAAGCCGCGACCAGGCGGCGAGTGGTGTCGGGAGTCTCAAAGTGGGGCCAGTGACCGGCTTTGGGGATGATGCGCAAGTCGGCGTTGGGCCACTCGTCGGCGATCACGCTGGCATCGCGCAGAGGCACGGTGTTGTCCTCCGCGCCCCACAGCACCAGCGCCGGCGCTTCCACCTTGCCAATCTTGCCGACCAGGTTGTTGGCCCGCATGGCGCTGAAACACTCGGCCCGCACCCGGCCCTGGCCGGGGCGGCGAGCGTCGGCCCGCAAACGCATGTAATCGGCTTCGGTGATGCCGGTGCGCTCCGAGAATGACGCCGGGCGCATCAACCGGTCGGTGATACCCACCACTACCTTCTCGGTGGTGGAGACCAGGAAACTGCCCAGCCCGAATCGCTCCATCACCGTGATCGGCGAGACAAAAATGTTGATGTAGTTCGAGAGCCTGCCGCTAATCGTCGGACACAACATCACCATCCGCTCCACCAGCACCGGGTAGCGCAGGGCCAGCGTCGCGCTAATCATGCCGCCCATCGAGTGGCCGATCAACACCACCGGCCCACCGCTGTTCACTTCCTCAATCAAGTGCGCCAGCAAGTCGGCATAATCCGGGATCGTGGCCCTCTTGTGGAGCGGCGGCGACTCGCCATAGCCGGGCAAATCCACGGCAATCACCGAGAAGCGCTGGGCCAGCATCGGCATCAGCGGCGACATGGCGTACCACGAACTCGACCAGCCGTGAATCAACAGCGCCACCTGGCGGCCTGGCTTGCCCTCGTGGACGGCATGGATGGGTTGACCGTTGACGTTGTGGATTGGCACACAACCATTGTAGAAATGTTTCGCTCAAAGTAGGCTTGCAGTTAACTCGCAGTTGCCGCCCAAAATGTAAGGTTACGATACAATGACACAGGTACTACTGATGGCCTCCCAACTCGACGCCCTCACCGAAATCAACGTTGACGATATGTTCGACTCCGTTGGCCTCAATGGGCGGCTCCGGGGCAACCGCCTCCTGCGGGGGCTGTGTTGGCTTCCTGCCCGAAGCTTCGCTCAACTCGTCGCCGACTTTGATGGCGAAGTTGGCAGGCATGGCTTGTCAGGCGGGTCGGCGTGGTTGCTCAAACGAGTGGCGCAAAAACTGGAAGCCGCCGGACGCGAGAACGTGCCTCCGACCGGCCCGGCCCTCATCCTCTCCAACCACCCCGGCATGGCCGATACCATCTCCCTCTTCGCCAGCCTGCCCCGGCCCGACCTGCGCATCATCGTCAACGACCGCCCCTTCCTGCAAGCCCTGCCCAACGTCAGCCGCTACTTGCTTTACGTGCCCGCCGCCGGGGACGCCGACAAGACGCCTGCTATCCGGGCCGTTGTCAAACACCTGCGGCAGGGCGGGGCAGTGCTGACCTTCCCTGCTGGCCTCATCGAGCCTGATCCTGCCGTCGCGCCCGGCGCAGTCGAATCCCTGCAAACGTGGTCGGACAGCATCGCCCTCTTCGCCCGCCTCGCCCCGCGAACCAAAATTGTCCCGGCCATCGTCAGCGGCGTTGTCTCACCGGCGGCGCAATATCACCCGCTCACTCGCCTGCGCCGCACGCCCCGGGGCCGCGAGCGCATGGCCGCCATGTTGCAGATCATGTTTCCAGCCTATCAAAGTGTCACTGCCCGCGTGGCCTACGGCCCGCCCCTCCTCGCCGCCGATCTGGTTGCTTCAAACCCTGACCCCGCCGCCATCACCCGCGCCGTCACCGCCGAAGCCCAAAAGCTGATCGAGTCGCCGCCTGCATCGTGGGAAACCTTGCTCATTGGTGACCGCTAACTTTCGAGAAGCACAGCACCCTGAGCGGAAGCCTGCGTGTTCTTCGCAGGCTGTAGTCGAAGGGTGCGGGCCATGCGCAGGGGCCGCACCCCCTTCGACTTCGCTCAGGACATGCTTTGACTGCGTGCCGGAACTACACCGGCGCTCCGCTCAGGGTGCTTGCCTGATATTGAAAGCTTCTCACATCGCGGCTACAAGCCGCTCCCACGAACTTCATGCAGATAGTTCCTGATGCTTCCTGCGCTTTGCTCCCAAGTCGGGTGGGCGCGATAACGCTCCAGCGCCGCCAGGCTCATGGCGGCCAACCGCTCACGGTCACGCATCAAGGTTTGAATGTGACCGGCCAGCGCCTCAACATCATTTGGCGCGATTAAAAACCCATTCTCGCCGTGCATAATAATCTCGCCTGCCGCGCCCGCAGTTGCGGAGCAGGCAATCGCCGGTAGGCCAAACGCCATCCCTTCAAGATACACAATCCCAAAGCCTTCATACGACGACGGCACAACCAGGGCATGACTGCGGGCAAACTCATTCGCCAGTTCAGCCTCGCCGAGTGAACCGCGCAAGGTGACATTGTCCAAAAACCCCTGGCCCTCAATCTGGCGGCGAATAGTTTTGACGTAATTGGTGTCGGTGGCAAGACTGCCGACGACGGACAAGCGCCACTCGCCCGGCAAGGCCGCACGCGAAGCGTTCGACTTCACTTCGCTTCGCTTCGTTCCGCTCAGGATGCTTGCTTTAGTTTTGGCTAGGGCAGAAAGTAGTGTGTGCAACCCCTTGCGCGGAATCACGTTGCCGACGAACAACAACCTTAGCGGCCCCGGCTCATGAGCGCGGGCGCGAATGTCGTCGGCGGTGAGGGTGGAGCGGAGGTGATCGGCGGCAGGGTGGGCTACGATAGACCTGCCAGGTTTTAAGAAACCTGGCAGGTCTGTGCAGGCGGCTTCAACCGCCGCCCGCGTCGCCTGACTGTTGAAGATGTAGCCGTCCACGCTGGCAAGGTAGCGCCGCTCGATCTGGCGATAAAGCCAGTTCTGCCAGGCCGGGCGGGCCTCGCTGGAGCGCAGATGATGAACAATCGAAATGATAGGATAGCGCCCGCGTAGACTTCGGTTGAGCCAGAAGAGCGAAGGGTGGTTAAGCTCGTCCTGCAACAGCACGTCGAAGTTGCCGTGACGCAGGCGGGCCAGCAGTGATAACGAGAAGTTATCGGTCAGGTGTCCGGCATAGTTGCGCCAGGGGATGGAAATGATTTCGACCGTGTCGCCTGTCCGCCGCAAATGTTCCACCAGCATCCGGTCGTAGAGATAGCCGCCGGAGATCGTGTCGAGCGAGCCGTAGATGATGAGGCCGAGGCGCATGCCTACAACTCATGCCGATAACTCGCCCACGCAATCTCGTTCTCCCACACCTTCACTGTCACCTCCATCAGCGTTTCGGCCTTGATGTTGCTGGCGAGAGTCTGGCACAGGATGCGCGAGAAGTGCTCGATGCTGGGGTTCAGCCCGGCGAACTCGGGCAAGTCATTGAGAGTCTGGTCTCGGTAGTGGGCGGCAAGCATGTTCAAGTGTTTCTCGATATCCACAATATCAACCAGGTAGCCGTGCTGGTCGAGCCTGTCGCCCTCAAGTTGAACTTCGACGGCGTAGTGATGCGAGTGCTTCTGATTCTCCGGCCCCCAGTCGCCGCCGATGAGGTAGTGCTGGGCGACGAAGTCGCGCTTGACCGCAACTGTATACATGCAAAGCTCCTCTTTTTGACAACGGATGGAACGGATAGAACGGATTTGTTTTTATCTTCGTCAATCCGTTGCATTCGTTATATCCGTTGTCTGATTCAATAAGTCAAAATAATCTGAATGCAAGCTTCGGGATGTTGGTCAATTAACTCGTAGGCCTTCGCCGCTTCGGCCAGCGGGAAGCGATGGGTGATGAGACGGGCGGGCTTGACCTCGCGTAACATTTGCCGCGCCACGTCCAGGCGGCGCGCCTTCGTCCAGCGCCCCGACAACTCTGGCGCGAGTGTGCTAACCTGGCTGCTGATGAGGCGGATTCGGCTCCGATGAAAGCGCCCGCCCAAATTCAGGTCGGCGCGCTTCTGGCCGTACCACGAGCCGATGATGATCCGCCCGTTGAAGCCGGTGACCGCAATGGCTTGATCGAGCGCGGCAGGTGAGCCTGAAAGCTCGTAAGTCAAATCTGCTTGCAAGCCGGTTGGCTCTGAGGGGTCGAGGCTGGCATGCGCGCCGAGCGAACGTGAAGCTTCACGGCGAAGCGGGTAGCGGTCAAACGTGATCAGGCTGGCGAGCGGCATTCGCGCTAACAACGACGTGGTGAGCAGGCCGACGATACCTTGCCCAAACACCGCCACGCGCTCGCCGACCAGCGGCGCGCCGTCGTGCAAAAAGTTGACGGCGGTTTCCATGTTTGGCAGGAAGAGAGCACTGTCAACGTCAACGTCGGCGGGCAGGGGAAGCAGGCTGGCGACGGCGGCGACAAAGTGCGACTCGTGCGGGTTGAAGGCGAAGACGATCCGGTTGAGCCACGAGGCATCCACCTCTGGCCCAAGCGCGGCCACACGTCCAACGGCGGCGTAGCCGTACTTCAGCGGGAAGTTGAACGAGCCAGAGAGGGCGCTGATCGTTTCATCAACCGCCAACTCGGTCGGCGCCTGGCCGCGATAAACGAGTAGCTCGCTGCCGGGGCTGATAGCCGAGGCTAATGTCTCGACTAACACTTCCCCCGCGAGCGGCGGTCTCACCGTTTCGTCGCGCACTTCCACGCAATGCGGGGCGGTGAAATACAGTGCTCGGCCCATCAAGCAGCGTCGGCTTCCACGATGAGGTCTGCGCCGAGTGTCCGATACGTCACATTGCTCAGCCGCAAGTCGCACCGGCTGGTCAGCGCGCGCAGGCCGCCCACGAAGCGCGGGGCGATGGTGATGATGACGCGATCCACGAGCCGCGCTGACAGGAAGCTGGTGATAACAGCGCTTCCGCCTTCGACCATGATACTTTTGATTTCCGATTGCCATAGCCACTCCAGCAAAGCCGGAAGGTGAACGTGGCCGCCGTCACTGGTGGGGAAACGGATCACTCGCGCCCCTTTTGACTCTAACATTGCCTGTGGCTCTGCGTCGGCGCGATCGGTGGCGGCGATGATGGGCGGCAGTGGGTGACTCAGCAAGTTGGCGGTGAGCGGAAAGCGCAGTCGGCTGTCGAGCACGATCGGCTGAGGGTTTGGGCCAGAAACCAGACGCACGGTGAGGCGCGGGTTGTCGGCCAGCACCGTGCCAATGCCGACCAGGATGGCGTCGTGCGCGGCGCGGAGTTGGTGCGTGTACGTCATCGACTCGGGGCCGCTGAGGGCGAGCGGCTGGCCGGGCACTGCCGTGATACTGCCATCAATGCTTTGGGCGTAGCTGAGGGTGATGTGGGGGCGAATCATTGCAATCGTGGGAGCGGATTGCATCCGCGACGCGAAGCGCGGTTACAAACCGCTCCCACTTTATCCCAACGTTAGAAGATGGCGCATCCGCTCGACCTTGGTGCGCAGGTAGTAGGCGTTGTCGGGGTTGACATCCGCCGGAAGCGGCACGCGATCGGTGAGTTGCACGCCAAGCTGTTGCAGGCTCTCCATTTTGTGCGGATTGTTGGTGAGGAGACGAATGGAGCGAACGCCGAGGTCTTCAAGAATGAGGGCGGCGATGGCATAGTCACGCTCGTCGGCCTGGTGGCCGAGGGCAAGGTTGGCCTCCACCGTGTCGTAGCCCTGATCCTGCAAGTTGTAGGCGTGGAGTTTGTTGAGCAGGCCGATGCCGCGCCCCTCCTGCCGCAGGTAGAGGATGAGGCCGCGCCCGGCGTCGGCGATCAGGCGCATGGCGCGGTGGAGTTGCTCGCCGCAGTCGCAACGGCGCGAGCCGAGCACGTCGCCGGTGAAGCACTCAGAATGCACGCGCACGAGGAGATCGTCGGCGTCGCGCGCGTCGCCGTAGGAGAGGGCAAGGTGTTCTTTGTCGTCGTGGTTGCTCAGGTAGAGGGCGAGTTCAAACTCGCCTTCATCAGTCGGGATGCGGGCGGAGACCATCCGCGTGACGGTGAGTGGCGTGGGCATGATGGGAGAGCACGACTCAGTTTTCTTTGTGGAACCAGAGCGCGGCAATGAGCAGAACTTCAATGGCTTTGTCGGCCAGCCCAACCGGATTCGAGAAGCTTTTCGCGCCGTTGACGGCAAAATAGGCGACGATGGTGAGGGCGGTGTAACCCAGGTAAACGTACCACAGGGATTTCTCTCGCCCTTTGAGGAACGGCAGGTTCACCCACTTGAAGAAAGCGGCCAGGAGGGCAACGTAACCAATGGCGTTGGCGATGAAGGCCGGCTGCGGCACAAAAGCGCCGGTGTTGAAATTAAGGTAGAGATGGATGGCGGCGGTGGCAAGGGTGAGAACAACAATGGCGTTACGAAGGGTGGGGCGGTTCATGAATATTCTCCTCCTGAGAGAATAAGACAATTTCGCTCAATATTAATCGCGATTGTTGAGAGTTACAAGTTAGGAATGGATAAGTGGTGTGGCCGCCGCCCGCCCGCCCCACCACAGCCCCAGCCCGCCTACCGCCACGTCGCGGGCGCGGATGATGAGGCTTTGAGTGAGGCCAATGGCCGGAGGCAGGCCGAGGGCCGTCATCGCCAGCACCTGGCTCGATTCCAGCGCGCCAAGGCCGCCGGGCAGGGGGACGAGGAAGGCAAGGCGGTTGATGGTGAGAGCAACGATGAGTTGCAGGGGCGTGAGTGGGATGAAGGCGGCGCATCTAACCCGCCATCGCCTGCCCGGCCAGCCACACTATCGTCCACGCGCTCTGAAAGTTGAAGCCGCCGGTCACGCCGTCAATGCCCAGAGTCTCTATCCCTCCAGAATGGCTTTCAAAGCGTTGAGGGCTTCGCCCCAAAACTTCTTCATGGCCGCCGCCTCTTTGGCGTTCTTCAGCTTGCTGTGCTGAACCACCACCTGAGTCTTTGCCTCGCCTTTGACGTACAGGTTCACGTCCACACTCGTCCTGCCGTCGCCCCATTTGAGGCGCAGGGATTTGTCCGGCGTGGCTTTGCTGATGGTGATCGGCTCGGCCAGCCACTTCTTGCGCGCCCGCGCATCGTGCCAGGCCTTGAAGAGCGCCTCGACCGGCGCGGCCAGCGTCTTGCTGGCGCTCACCTGATAGCCTTCCGGCTTCTGGTGCTTTTCGCGCAGGCCGCGCGCCTGCTCGTAGCCAACGGTGAGCATCTGTCCCCACCAGTCACCCACGCCCTGCTCTTCGCCCAGAACGGCGACGATCTCCTTGTGGCTCATCTTCTTTGCGCCTGCCGCGTCGAGAATGGCGAACCACTCGGCCCAGGGCTTGCCCGTCTTGGCCTTGACGGCTTCACTGCTGATTTTGGCGATGATGTCGGTTTGTTGTTTGGGGGATTTCATAGCAGTTGTTGCCTCGCACGTTGATAATCTTGCTCAAAGGGCAGAAGCGCCTTCAGACGTTTGGGGGCGAGCGGCGATAAACAGCGCCGCAATTAAAGCAACAACACCTAACAGCATTGCCGGCGTGCTGATACAGACGTATGACCAATTTAGAACGTCGAAGTTGTCGCCTGTGTAACCGCTCGTAATCACCCGGAAAATCACCATCTCTGCAATGGGATCAACGCTGAACAGCAGAAACCCGGCCACCGTCAACAGGCCGGCCATTTGCCGTTTGCGGATGATGGCAAACACGCCAGCGCCTATGCCGACCAGGAATACCAGGCACAGGAGTGCGTCGCGGATGTCATAGGGGAGGCGATAGGGGTCCATAGTGAAATTCTCCTGTTCTGAAGCGGTGGCGGGGTGAGCGATCTTCCCGCCGACCGTACCTTGGGCGGCGCTGTTTTGAGGCGCACTTCGCCCAGCACACGGAAAAGCTCGGAGCGCGGGCCTTGAGAGTTGATGAGAAAGCTAAAACAGGGCCAGGAGTAGCTTCATAGCTGAACAGCCAGCATGAGACGCTCACGTTGGGCGGCAAAACTCAGGCAAGCCAAGATGTCTTCCTTCGTGAGATAAGGGAAATCATTCAAAACTTCCTGTTGGGTCATTCCAGAGGCCAGGTATTCGAGCACATCGTAAACCGTAATTCGCATGCCGCGAATACAAGGCTTGCCGCCCCGTTTGCCGGGTTCAATCGTAATAATGTTTTGATATTGCATTCTGCTCTCCAAGTCGCGTTGTTGTAGCCCCTAAATTTTCGACTGCTTCATTATACGACTGTCTCACTCTCGCGCTCCCTCGACCCCTTACTTTCTCCCCAACATCCTCAACGGCTTCTCCAACAACTTCTTCAGCCACTTCTGTTGGGCCGACGGCTTTTCCACGTCCCGCAGACCCGCTTCGTAGTCCATCATGCCTTCGACGTACTTGCCCTGTTTGAGGCGCACTTCGCCCAGCACGCGCAGGACTTCGGAGCGGGCCACTTTGTCTTTTTGCGGGTCGAGAAGGGAGAGGGAGTCGTTTAGGGCGTCGGCGGCGCGTTTCAGGTCGCCGGTCTCGAGGAGGACGGAGCCAAGATTGCCAAGGGCTTGGGCCGTTCGCGGTTTGTCATCCAGGGCGCGGAACTCGGCCAGGGCGGTTTCGAGGGCGGGCAGGGCGGCGCTGTAGTTTTTAGCGGCGCGATGGGCCACGCCGAGGTTGTTCAGCATCTCGGCGGCCATCGCCCGGTCGCCCTCGGCGCGGAAGGCCGAGGCCGCCTCTTCAAACTTGGCGGCGGCTTCGGCAAAGTTGCCTTTCTGATAAGCGGCAAGGGCGGCGGCTTGAAGGTCTGAGTTTGGCATAAAAATAGGACACGGATTCACACAGATGAACACGGATTTGTTTTTTGATCCGTGTGTCTCCGTACGCGAAGCGTCCGTGTCCCAAGCTTAGAAGGTGATGTCGAGAAGTCCGGCGGCGATGTCGCGCAGTTTGTGGGTAGACATGTCCGAGAGCTTCATCGCGACGCGGACGTAAGCTTCGTTGACGGGGTTGGCGACAAAGTCTTGCACTTCTGGCGGCAGTTCTTTGAACTTTTCGAAAGCGCGGCGGGCGGCGTCCCACTCGCCCACCGGCCCCTCCTTCTCGAAAAAGTTGTCAATGTTCAGGCCCAGCACCCAGCCCAGCGTTTCAAGCTCTGGCACCGGCACCGGCTGTTCGCCGAACTCGTAGGCTTTGAGGCGTGAGGAGGGGATGCCGACGGCGGCGGCCAGCTCTTTGGGCGAGACGCTCCGTTTGAGCCGCGCTTCGCGCAGTTGAGTCCCGATGATGCGGTGGCGGAGGGTGATCAGTTCGGCGGTGTTGATGTTACTGCCGCGTTCCAGATCATCGCTGATGATGTTGTCGCCCCAGAAATGGCTCAGGGGCGTGTCCAGGTAATAAGCCAGCAGTTCCAGTTCCGGCAGAGAAACCGGCTTTTTGCCCAGTTCGTAGGCGGCGTAGGCGCTGGCGGTCATGCTCAGCACGGCGGCGCAGTCTTTGGGGGTTTTGCCAGCGGCCAGCCGTGCATCGCGCAACAAGACGCCGATGATTTTGGCGCGGATGGCTAGAGATTTTTTATCAGCCATGAAAGAAGGCTCCGAAGTAAACTGTAAGCTGAACTGGGCGAGATTATAGCATGGGGCCAGTGTTGTGCTCTCTAATCCGCCCTCTGCCTAGCGAACAATTCTTCATTACCTTCGCCGCCCGCCAAACATATCGCCCGCCGCGCCGCCGCCGAAGATTTCGGGCGGCAGTTTGAACCCGTGCTGCTCCAACCGTGGCGTGAAGAACGGGCGCAGGCCGGTGGGCTTCATGCCAAACGGCCGGCCGTCAGAGCCAAGCGACTCGTCGTATTTGAAGATGTCCTGCGTCACTACCGACTCGCCCTCCATGCCGCTGATTTCGGTGATGTAGGTGATCTTGCGCGAGCCGTCGTTCAGGCGGGCCTGCTGGACGATGAGGTCTACCGCTTTGGCAATTTGCTCGCGGATGACTTTGAGCGGAATCTCCAGGCCGCCCATGAGGGCCATTGTTTCGATGCGGGTGATGGCCTCGCGCGGGTTGTTGGCGTGCAGGGTGGTGAGCGAGCCGTCGTGGCCGGTGTTCATGGCCTGCAACATGTCAATGGCCTCGCCACTGCGGATTTCGCCGACGACGATCCGTTCGGGCCTCATGCGGAGTGAGTTCTTCACCAGGTCGCGGATGGTCACAGCGCCCGTGCCGTCCGGGTCGGCCGGGCGGGCTTCCAGCCGCACCACGTGCGGCTGGCCCAATTGCAGTTCCGCCGAGTCTTCCAGGGTAATCACCCGTTCGTCTTCCGGGATCATGCCGGAGAGCACATTGAGGAGCGTCGTCTTGCCGGAGCCGGTGCCGCCGGAGACGACAATGTTGAGCCGCGACACTACACAGGCTTTCAAGAATTCGGCGATTTGCGGGGTCATTGAACCGAAGCTGATCAAGTCCTGCATGGTGAGCTTTTTGGTCGCAAACTTGCGGATGGTGATCGTCGGCCCGTCAATGGCGCTGGGCGGAATGATGATGTTGACGCGGCTTCCGTCGGGCAGGCGGGCGTCGGCCATAGGCACTTTGCGGTCCACCCGGCGGCCCAGCGGGCGCAGAATGCGCTCGACAACCCGCATGATGTGCTCGTCGTCGTCGAACGTCACGTCGGAGATGGCGAGCTTGCCTTTGCGCTCGACGTAAACCTGCCGCGGGCCGTTCACCATCACTTCGCTGACTGTCGGATCGTTGAGCAATTTTTCAATCGGCCCGTAGCCCACAATCTCGTCTACCACTTCGCCGAACAGGGCTTCGACCATATCGTTGGGCAGGGTGACGTTGGCCTGGCTGTAGACGACGTTGAAGCGCTCGCGCAACATCTGAGTGACGGCGGGCGAACGCTTGAGGTCGGTCTGGTCTTCGAGCCGTCCGGCGATTTTGCTCAACAGCCACTTCTTCAAACGGTTGTAATCCTGATCCGAGATGGAGCCGGATTTGGGGCGGGCCAGTTCAGGCGCGGCGGGTTGCGCGGCAGTGGCAGGGGCCGCCGGAGCCGTGGTTTGGGCCGCCGGCGTTTGTTCTTTGGGAGTCTGGGTGAGACGGTTGCGAAGTGTCATGTGAGTTCCTAACTCTCAGGCTCGTCTTCGAGCGCGAGCCAGACGATATGATCCCGGTTGAGGGTGATAAACGTTGCGTCGTAGGCCAGCTCGCCGTCGAGCTTGTACACTTTGGCGCTGGTGACGGCGATAAACTTGTCGGCCAGTTCCAGCTGGTCTTTGATGCGTTCTTCCTGCCGCAAATAAATTTCGCCGACGATCTGGTGGGTGATCGTCTGGATGCGGACGTAAACGGCGTCTTTGCGGACGACCTGACTGAAGACTTTGCCTTTAGGATCGTATTCGACGGACATAAGCGGCCTCTGAAGGGGAATGGAGTCCAGGATTGAACTCAGGGATGGGCGGCGATTGGAAGTTCAAACGAGAATGTCGAGCCTTGTCCGATGGCGCTTTCAACCTTGACCTGCTCTCCGTGCGCTTCGAGGATCTGGCGGACTAAAGCCAGACCCAGCCCGGTGCCGCCATAGTGCCGGGTGGAAGAGCCGTCGAGTTGATGAAAAGGCTGAAACAGTTCAGGCATACGGTCAGACGGGATGCCGATCCCGGTGTCTTTTACCGCAATCAGCACCCGCGCGCGTTCAGAATTCGGGGTGAGGGAGAGGGTGACGCGGCCTCCTGCCGGAGTAAATTTGACGGCGTTATCCACTAATTGCAGGAGCACCCAGGCCAGCTTTTCTTCGTCGCCGATCGAGTAGATTCGCGGGTCGGGAACATTGCCGGCTAACGAAACATTGGCCTTGACCGACTTGGCGTCGGAGCGGTTAATGATGGTCTGCGCCACGTCCGACAGGCAAAACACGCCGGAGTTGATCAGCAATTCGCCTCGGGCGGCGTTGGCAAAGCGGGTGAGGTCGTCTATCAGCCGCTCCAGCTTATCCGCCGATGCCGCGGTGGTTTTCATAGCTTCCAACTCTTCCCGGTTTAGTTTGCCCATCATACCCTCGGCGAATAGATAAACGTAGCCTTTGATGTGGGCCAACGGGGTGCGCAGTTCATGCGAGATATTGGAGACGAAGTCGGACTTGAGCTGGTTGAGTTCGTTGACTTTCTTGAGAGCGCGCTCCAATTCTGCGGTGCGCTCGGCCACCCGCTCTTCAAGCTGGCGGTTGCTGGCTTGCAGGGCGGCTTGCAGTTCCAGCACCTGGGCCATGATGGCCTGGTCGAGGCTCTCACGCGAGATCAGGCTCAACTCGATGAGCGATTCACCCAGCATCTTGTTCTGGCCGGTTTCTTTCTTTTTGGTTTGTTGATAGTCGAGCGCCTGTTGAAGCTGGGATACCGTGAGCAGGCCGCGGGTGAGCAGGAACTCGCCCAGGCGCGGGACGACGTTATCGGGCAGAAAAGGTGGGGCCTTGCTTGGCTTCTTGGACGCCGCCGAGAATTCGAGCAGGAGGGTGACGACGGCCAAATCCACGCCACAGCCAGGACAATAACGGTCACTGGCGGTGAGCGGCGTGCCACATTGAGGGCAGGGGAGAGGCGCGGTGGGCATATCAAGCAGGGCTACAAATCGGCAAAATAGGCGTCTGCCGCCAGGTCCATGTACTGGGGCAGTGTTTCGGGCGTCAGGTTTTTGTAGCGCGTCATGTCAATCAACTGCTCCAACAGGTCGCGCGGGTGCGACATTTTGAGGGCGCGCTTCTTTTCGATGTAATGCTTCCTCATCAGGTGGACGAAGCCTTCGTGATTGTATTTGATTTTCAGCCGCTCGCACATCACCTGAAAGACCTTCTGGAATTCCTGCGGGCTGGGATCGTCCACTTTGATTTTGTGGCGGATACGGCGCAGGAAGGCGGCGTCTACCAACTGCGCCGGGTCGAGGTTGGTGGAGAAGACGACGAGTTGCTCGAAGGGGATTTCGATCTTTTTGCCGGTGTGCAGGGTGAGGAAGTCAATGCGGGTCTCGAGGGGCACGATCCAGCGGTTGAGCAGGTCTTGCGGGTCCATCCGCTGGCGGCCAAAGTCGTCAATCAGGAAGAGGCCGCCGTTGGCCTTCATCTGGAAAGGGGCTTCGTAGAATTTGGAGTTGTCGTCGTAGATCAGGTCGAGGCTCTCCAGCGTCAACTCGCCGCCCACCATCACCGTCGGGCGCTCGATGAGTACCCAGCGGGCGTCAATGTCGGGCGAGACTTCGCCGGGGCGGCGCTGATGGTTGAAGTCGTCGAAGACTTTGATGATGTTGCCGTCAATTTCGGCGGCGTAGGGAATGTAGATCGGGCTGGTGGCGAGGAGGCGGGCCATGCGGGTGGCGATGGTGGTCTTGCCGTTGCCGGGCGGCCCGTAGAGGAATACCGACCGCCCCGAGTTCAGGGCCGGGCCGATCTTGTCAATCATCATGGCATTGACGGTCAATCCCTCAAACCCTTTCTTCACGTCGTCTTCGTGCAAGGTGAGGCCGCGCAGGGCCTGGGTGCGGATGGCGGCGTTGTAGCGCTCCAGCGGCACGGGTGCGGGGCCGACGTACTGGTTGCGGTCGAGCGCCTGTCGGGCGCGGACAACGCCGGCGTTGGTGAGCACGTAATTATAGGTCTGTGTGCTGAAGCCGCTGGAGCCGGTGACGTTGGTAAGTTGTTCGCGATCCAGCGATTCCAGGACGTTCTGGAGGACGCCGACGGACGGCAGGCACAATATGCGCGCCAAAGCCAGGCCGGTGATCTCGCCTTGTAGATAGATCGTCTTGAGTACCAGTTCGGCCAGCAGGCCGGACGAGATGCCGGTTTCGTGGATGTTTTGCGGCGCAGTCATAAAATCCAGCTTGGCCGCCTGCGTCGCGGCCTGCTGAGCCAACGGCGTCGAAGGTTGAGCCGAGGAGGGCGCGGGTGGAGGCGCGTCCGCTGGTTGTTGCGCACGCCCTGGCTGGGGCTGGTTTGCGCCCATTAATCGTGATCTAGGTGATGTCATACTATCAGCTTTCCTCTCCAAACCGCTTGACGTCCTCCGGCGCTTCCTGGGTGACGACCACCCTCTCGCCTTGAACCATTTTACGGATTTCTTCGACAACTTCCGGGTTGGCTAGGGTCGTCACGTCGCCAACGTCCATGTTGTTGGAGATGGCGGCCAGGACGCGGCGCATGATTTTGCCGGAGCGGGTCTTGGGCATGTCCGGCACAACATAGACGTGCCTGGGCCGGGCAATCTTGCCAATGATCGTTTCCAGGGCGGTGATCACTTTATAGCCGATTTCTTTACCGGATTGAAAACCCGGCTTCAAAGAGACGTAGATGTCAGGAATGCGGCCCTTCATTTCATCTACGGCGGGCACTACAGCGGCCTCGGCCACCTCTTCGACGGTGAGACAGGCGGACTCCAGTTCCTTCGTGCCCAATCGGTGGCCGGCGACATTGATCACGTCGTCCACCCGGCCCAAAATCCGAACGTAGCCATCTTTGGCTTGCATAGCGCCGTCGCCGGTAAAGTAAGGCCAGTCGCGCCAGTCTTTGCTGTCTTTATTTTTACAATACTTCGCATAATACTGCTTAACGAACCGATCGTGGTCGCCCCAGATCGTCTGGAAAGCTCCCGGCCACGGATTCCGGATGCAAATGTTCCCGGCCTTGTTTGATCCAGCCGGAATCTCTTTCCTCTCCTCATCGTAGATGATCGGATGAATGCCGGGCACTCCGGGGCCGGCGCTGCCGGGCTTCATCGGTTGAAGGGCGGGCATCGTGCTACACAGGAAGCCGCCCGTCTCCGTTTGCCACCAGGTGTCAACAATGACCGCCTTGCCTTTGCCGACCACGTGGTAATACCACTTCCACACTTCCGGCTCGATAGGTTCGCCCACCGTCGTCATGTGCTTGAAGTGGTAGTTGTACTTGCGCGGCTCGTCCGGCCCCGCTTTTCGCAACTGCCGAATCGCCGTCGGCGCGGTGTGGAAGATGTTGACGTCGAGTTGTTCGGCGATTCGCCAGGCGCGCCCGGCATCGGGGTAAGTGGGCACGCCTTCGTAGATGACGCTGGTGGCCGCCAGGGCGAGCGGGCCATAGACGATGTAAGAATGGCCGGTGATCCACCCAATGTCGGCCATGCACCAGTAAACGTCCTCCGGGTGCATGTCCTGCACGTACTTTGATGTCCCGGTCACGTAAGCCAGATAGCCGCCGGTGCTGTGCTGGCATCCTTTGGGCCGGCCCGTCGTCCCGCTAGTATACATGAGGAAGAGGGGCGCTTCGGCGGGCATCGGAACGGGATCAACTCTCTCGCCGCCGTACTCCTGAACCAGATCGTCCATAAAGTAATCGCGGCCTTCGACCATAGGCGTTTGCGAGGCGTATGTTCCCCGGTGACGCCGCCAAACCAGAACTTTGTCCACGGTTTGGCCTTGTTCCGCCGCCGCTTTGACGGCGATGTCCGCTTTTTCCTTTTGGTCGAGCAGTTGGCCCGACCGGTAGTAACCGTCAATGGTGATCAGGACGTGACTGCCGGAGTCTGCGATCCGGTCGCCGCAGGCCCTGCCGCTGAAGCCGCCGAAGACGACCGAGTGAATGACGCCCAGCCGGGCGCAGGCCAGCATGGTGATCGGCAGTTCCGGCACCATCGGCATGTGGATCGTCACCCGGTCACCGGCCTTTAGCCCGGCAAAGTCTTTTAGAACAGCGGCGGTCTCGTTCACCCGGACGTACAGTTCCCGATACGTGAGCGCCACCTGAGGTTCATTCTCGGGTTCCGGCACGAAGATAAGCGCCGCTTTGTTCTTATATTTCGGCAAGTGCCGGTCAACGCAGTTGTAGCAGGCGTTGATCTTGCCGCCGAGGAACCACTTCCAGAAAGGCGGATCGCTCGTATCAAGCGTTGTATGCCAATACTGATACCAGGTCAGCAGATCGGCATACTCCTTGAAACACTCCGGGAAGTTCTCCAGGCTGAACCGCTGGTAAATTGCCGGGTCAGTCATGTTGGCCTGAGCGATAAATTGGGTTGAAGGGTGGTAATACTCCTCTTCCTGCCAGTGAACGGCGATTTCGGCTTCACTAACTTCTAGCGTTTCTCGTTTGCTCATGGCGTCAGCTTCCTTTCCTGGGTGGAGACTAAGGTGGGGCCGGGGTTTATAAAGTGAAAATGATTTTAGCGAGACTTTATGATATTCGCAAGATTATCTTGGCAAGATTAGCCTGGATTGTAGTAGGGTCTGGCAAGTTTGGCAAATGAAAAGAGCGCCGGGCCGAAAAGCCTGAGCGCTCCATGAGTTGAACTAGGGTGGTTTCTAAATCAGCCGCTCTCGGCTACCCGCACGGAATTGCTCTTTAAGACGGATAGCATGAGTATTGATACCAACCTTATCGAGTGCAAGCAAAACTGATTTGTGAACAGCTAGGGTCATTGCGCCGACATCGTCTGCGTCAAAAGCATCCATTTCTTTGAAGAAGAAAGCCAGGGGATTGCCTCTGACAGCAAAACCTGCAATACCAACGAGAATCGACAAGAAAAAGGCCCATCCCACAGTTCCAAATACGACACCGCATATCGATCCCAAAACATTGGCGAGCAAGCCACCAAAGCCACCGCCGAAGGAATTGTTGCTTGCTAGGCTACCTACAGACCGTTGCATAAATAACTAAACCCTGCTACGCTCAGAAAATGAGCAGAGTAAGGAACAAGAAACGAAATCGACCTACCCAATCGAAGGCCAGAGATTGGCGGACTGAACGGCGCTACCGC
>Ga0247727_10008925_pt1 | contig 18408 bp, 20 predicted proteins | sample WisWelCaveWW1625_FD_202498 | JGI IMG/M metagenome (GOLD analysis project Ga0247727, IMG submission 202498) | Biofilm microbial communities from Wishing Well Cave, Virginia, United States - WW16-25 | ecosystem: Environmental > Aquatic > Deep subsurface > Groundwater > Cave microbial mat | place... | reverse complement strand
GATCTCGTGTTGGTATTGCCGCGCCGCCGTTGCAATTTCGCGTTGAAAGAAACCTTGTTTGATCGCCGGGATCACGCCGCCGAGTGCGTCGATTTTTTTAAAATACTCTTCGGCTTCATCTTCCATTTTGGTCGTGAGATGTTCCACGAAATACGACCCCGCGAGCGGATCGACCGTGTTGGTCACGCCGATTTCATGTGCGATGATTTGCTGCGTGCGCAGCGCGATCTTCGCCGCAAACTCGCTGGGCAACGCCCAGGTCTCATCCAGCGAATTGGTGTGCAGCGATTGCGTGCCGCCGAGCACGCCGGCGAGTCCTTCAAAAGCCGTGCGCACGACGTTGTTAAACGGCTGCTGGCCGGTGAGCGAGCAGCCGGCAGTCTGCGTGTGGAATCGCAGCTTCCACGAGCGTTCGTCTTTCGCGCCGTATTTATCGCGCATGCGCCGCGCCCAGATTCGGCGCGCGGCGCGGAATTTGGCGATCTCTTCAAAGAAGTCAAGATGCGAATTAAAAAAGAAAGACAAACGCGGCGCAAACTCGTCGACGCTCATGCCGGCGGCCACCGCGGCTTCAACATAAGCAAAACCGTCGGCGAGCGTGAAGGCCAATTCCTGCACCGCGGTGCTGCCGGCTTCGCGAATGTGATAACCGCTCACCGAGATCGTATTCCACTCTGGCACGTTTTGCGCGCAATACTGAATGGTATCCACCACGATTTTCATCGACGGCTCGGGCGGAAAAATAAATTCCTTTTGGGCGATGTATTCTTTGAGAATATCGTTTTGCAGCGTGCCGCGCAGTTTCGCCTGCGGCACACCTTGCTTTTCGGCAACGCAAATATAAAACGCCAGCACCATCGCCGCCGGCGAATTGATGGTCATCGAGGTGCTGACTTTATCCAGCGGAATGCCTTCGAATAGCCGCTCCATATCGCGCAACGAGGAAATCGCCACGCCGCAAATGCCGACTTCGCCTTCGGAAAGCGGATCATCGGAGTCGCGTCCCATCAGCGTCGGCAAATCAAACGCGGTCGAGAGTCCGGTTTGACCGTGTTCGAGAAGATATTTGAAACGCTGGTTCGTATCCGCCGCGGTGCCAAAGCCGGCAAACTGCCGCATCGTCCACAACCGCCCGCGATGCATGTTGGCGTGAATGCCGCGCGTGTACGGAAACTCGCCGGGGAAACTGAGGTCGCGATCAAAATCAATGTGCCGCATGTCTTCCGGCCCGTAAAGCTCGTTGATCGGAACGCTCGACGTCGTCATGAATTTGACAGGCCGATCTTTCGCCGGCGCCGCGGTGGTCTTTTCCCAACGCTCGCGTTCTTGCTCAAACTGTGATTTTTCGGTGGACATAGTTGGCTCCCGTGGGTTTATTGGTATCCGGTTAAAGTTTATTCTTGCTATTCAATATAACTTTGCTTAACTTTTTTTACAAGTTAAAAGCGCTTGCATCAAATAATCGAGACGGCCCGGATGAAAGATGTTGTCATTGATAAATGGAGTCATGAGATTTATCTCACTGATGAGCGATGGCAACACATCTTATTTCGCCATCCCGACATGGATGGACGCAGAGAACAGGTGCTTTTGACGCTAAAAAATGGCGACCGTGAAGAAAATCCGATCGGTTCCAGTAAATACATTTACGCAAAGAAATTTCAACACCTTCGGCCCGGCAAAAAGAGAATCTGCGTCGTCGTGCAGTTTGAAATGAGAAAGACCGGCCTCTCTTTATTGCCCAATAATTTTGTCGTTACGGCATTTCAAATTTAATTTGAGAACGGATTATGACTGAGCTTAGAATTTTTTATGACCATGAAAGCGACATGCTCGAGGTGCTCTTTGCTGAACCAACCATTGAGGAACAGGCTTACCAGCTTAGTTTTAATATTATTCTTTTCCTCAACTCCCGTACCGGCAAGCCAATCAATCTCACCATCCTTGATTATCAGCGTTTGTTGCAATTTGACAAAATCTCGCTGGATAAATTTAAAAAAATGCCGGCGCCGCAACAGCGAAAAATGCGTGCGCTTATCTCCAGCGAGCCGCTCTCGAATTTTCTGGAATGGGTGGATGAACCGCGCCTTAAAAAACCGTATGTTCGCATTTTGAATCCTGCGTTTCAAGAATTGTTGGCGGCTTAAAAACAATTTCACACCGTTGCGCTCGCACAGTCCGCCAGCGGGAAACTCACCGTCTTTTGAATGCGTTGGCGTCGGCTGGAAATGTTCTCCAAGTTTTTGAAAACCGGCGCGTCAAAATACTTTTCACCACATTTGGGGCAAACCCAAACCGGCACTTGATCAACGTAAATTGTACTGCCTTTGAAGTGATATGGCACGCGCAACTGGCGCAATTCGACCGTGCCGCCGCAATATTCACATGGATCAGCCTGCGGTTTGGGGGAAGATTTTTTAGATTTAGATCTCATAATTCATGCCGCCGGAATCGGCCCGGCAGCAACCAGCTTTTTTTCTCGCGAATCAACTCTGGCCGCGAATCCCTCCAACGTCCGCGCGCCGAGCAATTTCAGATCACCCTTTTTGCCGAAGACGACTTCATCGACAGTCTCAAATTCATTTACCCGAATGATCGCATAGCCGATATCACGCGTAATGGTTTGACCATTGGCCATTAAAAATTGTATATCTTTTTTTGCGACTTGCACGCCGATGGTCTCTAAAATATCTTCAGGTATCCAGGTATATTCCGCGCCACAGTCGACCATCAGGCGTTTTACGCCGGTGATATGACGCGGTTTACGCACATTTTCAATAATACAATCAACGTGGAAAATACCCATAATAATTCCTCCTGTGTTTAATTTTCCGCCTTACGCTTTATTGAAGTTCTGAACTTTTTCATCAACTCCTCCACAATCCGATACGGCGACAGCTTTTGATTCTGAAAATTATCGAGACTCGTATTCAAAACGCGCTGCGCTTCTTCGTCCCAAAACTCCTGTTTTAATCGGCGGCTCACGAGCTCGTGAATTTTTTTCTCCAACCGCTGTTTGCGTTTAGCAACGAGGCGGCCATCTTGCGCGAGAAACTCGCGATGCGCTTGAATTTTTTCCCAAACTTCGGCGATGCCTTTGGCAGCGGAGGCCACGGTTGGGACAACCGGCGGGTTCCAAGCCGCTGCCGGTCGCAGATGCAGAATGGTTTCCAACTCCTGAACGGCTCGCTGCGCGCCGTCGCGATCGGCTTTGTTGAGCACGAAAATATCGGCAATTTCCATCAGCCCGGCTTTCATCGCTTGCACCGAATCGCCGCTCTCCGGTACGAGAATGACGACGACGGTATCCGCGGCTTCGACAATGTCAAGCTCGGATTGACCGACGCCCACGGTTTCGAAAATAACGAAATCTTTGCCGAAGAGATCAAGCACATCCGCGGCTTCTTGCGCTTTTTGCGACAGCCCGCCGAGCGAACCGCGTGTGGCCATGCTGCGAATGAACACGCCCGGATCCGTGGTGAGATCGTGCATGCGCACGCGGTCACCGAGCAGCGCGCCGCCGGTGAATGGACTCGTCGGATCAACTGCAATAATCCCGACGGTTTTGCCGGCCGCGCGAATGGTTTTTGCAAGCTGATCCACCATTGTCGATTTTCCCGCGCCCGGCGGCCCGGTGATGCCAAGGCGATACGCGCGGCCGACTTTGCGGTAAAGCTGATCGATGATGTCGCGCGCGTTGGCGTGATCATTTTCAATCGCAGAAATCAGCTTCGCCAGCGCCCGCCGTGAGCCAGAGAGAAATTCTGTGAGAAGCGGAGTGGACGACATTATGAACTGACTCCAACGGCTTTTTTGAGACGCTGGTTGAGTTGGTCTAACAATGCTTTGCTCATAACACCAAGATGCCTTTGCACAAGTGATCGGTGTAAAAGCGTAAGCTTATGGGCGCGTATCATCGACATTTCATTTAAGCCCGTGGCTGCAAAGTCGGGATCATTGGTCTGCACGATCAAATCTGTCGGTAAGGTCTTGTCAGGAATGATTGTCGTCACGAATGCACAAAGCACATCATCGAGAGTTGCGAGCAAGTCATCAGGGGTGATGATGATTGCCGGACGCAGCTTTGATCCCGAAAGATCGGTAAAGGGATAACGCACCAAAACAACGCTCCCGCGGATTATTTTTGCGGCCACTGGACGGGCTCTCCATCTTCAATAGAATACGTATCCGGTTCCCGCGCCAGCCAATCAAACCCTCCGCCCTGCATTGCCAGACGCATCAATTCTTCGCTGGAAATGTCATCGCTGAGGATTTGTTCGGCAGCGATTTTTCTCCGCAACAGCAAATAGGCGGCAAATCTTTCCATCTCGATCTGCTCATCAGAAGATAAGGCGGCTAAAATTTTTTCAAGAGATTTGCTCATAGAAATTAGTTCCTTTCAGCGATATTTCAACAATTGCCCGATGCTTCGATTTTCTGCTTCAAAATATGGGCGAATCAAATTTTGACGATTTTGGGCTCTCCCACAGCTTCGCATATTTCGTAAACACATACGCGGCTGACACCAGTGCCAAAATTAGCCCATGAATACCGTCAAGAAAACCAGCTTTAAAAGCATACATGCGCAGAAAAAACCACGCCGGTCGCAGCAACAAATCCCAGAGATGAAAACGCCTGCCACGATGATGCAATTCATCCGCCGCGAGCGTGGTGTAGCGATTGAATTTCTCAAAATAGTGCTGCAGGTTGCGGTCGGTGTAATGCAAAAGATGATTTTTAAATCGCACGATTTTGCCATCAACCCGCACGCCTTCATGAACCTGTTTGTCATCGAAGCGACCGGCGGCGCGGCGAAACAGCCGCAGCACATATCCCGGATACCACCCGCCGTGCCGAATCCACTTGCCGAGAAAATTCGCTAAGCGCGGCATTTCAAAACCGCCGGCATCGGGGCTCGCGTTTAGCGTCATGAAAATTTCCTCGCGCAATTCCGGCGTCACGCGCTCATCGGCGTCGATCCACAACACCCACTCCCCGGTACATTGCGACAACGCAAAGTTCTTCGCCGCGGCAAAGCCTTCCCATTGGCGAATAAATATTTTCTCCGTGAACGCTTTCGCGTAGGCAACGGTTTCATCCGTGCTTTCGGCGTCAACCACGACAATCTCATCCACCCAGCCGAGAGAAGCCAAACAATCTTGAATGTTTTCACTCTCGTTTTTGGTGATGACGAGTGCGGAAATGCTGGCAGTGGATTTTGAATCTTTGTTAACCTGCTTTGCAGCTTTCAAAATGTTCGATTAGTTACAAAAATCAACTGGGTGGCGGCTTTAGCTTGACAATGCAAAATCAGGGGTATAAAACCATTTCAGCTTTTATTGATCGTTGCAGCGCCACTTCACGTTGAGCGACAAACCGCTTTTCATAAATCTCCCGCACGGCCTCGACGATCCACTCTGGCTTAAATTCCGTCACGCAAATCGGCCCGTGCGGCTGATCGCAAACTTTTTTCCAACACGGCGCACAAACAAGATCGCGGATAATTTTGATGCCGCGATCATAAAGATCGATTTCCGCGGCGCAGGAAAGGCCGAACCACGCGACGACGTGTTTTTTCAGCGCAATCGCGATGTGCATGCCGAGCGAGTCGCCGCTGACGACGATATCCGCGAGATTTTCGAGCAGAATGCCCTGGCGCAAGCCAATCGTCGTCGGCGTGGAAATAGCGACACCGTTCGTCAGCTCGACAATTTTTTGATTGCGTTCGGTGTCTTCTCTGCCGCCCAGCAAAATAATTTTAGCTTCCGGCATCTCTGCCGCTATTTGATTAATCGCTTGGGCTTGCGTTTCAATTTCTAATTTCTTTAAAGAAAAAAGCTGAGAACAGCCGGTATTGAAACCGATCACGACCGCCGCCTCTTCGAGCCCCAATTCTTTTTGCCAGCGCGCACATTCCGCCAACTCCGTTTCCGTCAATTGTAACACATACTCGTCGCGGCGATAATCGATTTCCCAGGCTTCGGCGAGAATATCGTTGCCGCGGCGTTGGTTGACGCGGAATTTAAAATGATCATCGACGCCGAGACGATAGCCGTATTCGGCGCCGGCATTGAGCGGCACGATGGCGCCGTTATCATTCAAGCCGAAGCCGCGTTTGCCCGCCGCATCAATCATATTGATGAATGCCGCGGCCGGTGGGCTTTTGTCGGCGTTGAGCGCGAGCTCGAATTTCTGCTGCAAAAGCATCATCCGATTCTCATCGTTCCATTCGACGAGATGATCTATATAAGGATTATTTTCCAACAACGGCAGCGCATTTTTGCGCGTGATCCACGTGATATGACGATCAGGAAAACTTCGTTTGAGCGCCGGAAGCTGCGCCGTCGTGGCGAGCACGGTTCCGAGTGCGTCGAGATTGACCACGAGAATCCGCGTCCCCAACGGCAGGCGATCCTGGCAGCCCTCACACAATTTAAAAGGCACACACGGCTTGTAGCCGGTAAAAAGGCGACAATCCGGCACGAGCGCTTTCGGCAAATATTTTAGGCCCATTTTATCAAAAGAAAATATTGAACGCCTCCGGTCGACGCAACCGTCCGGATCATAATAACGACAGAGTAACTTACAGATTTACGATTTGAAGTGCAAGCAAAAAATCGCTTGCATTTTTCGTTAAGGATGCGTAACTTTCCGACGCCACACAACTCAGCGAAATTTATTTCGCTAAAAATATTGGTCGAAGAAGCGGCCGGGTAACCGACGAGGCCCCGGACTCAACCCGCTGGGTTGTGTGGCAACTGCTCGCTTCGGCCATTTTTATTTTTATCCCGACCTCACCCGTCGGGCTGAAAGGGGTGGAGTATGCCGTACTGGATTCACTGTGACCGGCAGGCGCAGCAGGGCGATCTCCGACGCATGCAGATTCTGACGAGCGACGAGCTGTCGCTCCGCGAAGATCTTCGCGGGCCGTTCGGCTCGATGACCGAATCGCTGGTCATCGCGGAATCGCTGATTTGGAGCATCATCACGAGCCTGATGGAGCGCCTACGCACAGAGCAACCCTCACGGTTTGCCGTTTTTCCGTCCGGAAGGACATCCGCTGACGATTAGAAAATTGGGCGCCACGCGCGCGCATTTTCTTTCTTCGTCAAAGTGAATGCTGGAAAACTCGGCAACGAGCGACGGCGCCGATACATTGGCGCCGCCGTTTTATTTTTAATTGCATATTTTTTTTGAACGGGTATTGTCATATGGGAAAAAAATCTCAAATTACTCAAATACAGATGCCGCTTGGAGCTGATCGTATCCCTACCGGCGCTGTGCAATTTACAGATGACTGGCCCGGCCTATTCATACGTGGCGACGGGGCTTTTGCGCTCATGCTCGAACTTAAACAAATATTAAAGACGCTCGATGAACAAGACAAGCGAGAATGTCCTACTCATCTTGTAAAAAGAATAGTAAATATCATCGAACAGGATGTTATTGTGCGGCGTGATCTACCAGCATAATTTAATCGAATGGTCTATTAGCCTCACCTTCTTGCGGAAACCCGCCGCTAAAATTTCCCGCTTAAAAAAGCCCTTGCTTTTGACGCCAATTGCCATAATTTGAAATGCGTTTGGCGAAAAAACCTGAATCATTTTGTCCCAAATTATTTTGTCCGATTTTTTTGAGCAAGAAAAGGAGTTGACTCATGCCACGCCAAAGTCGTAAAATTTTTCTATGGCTTCTCGCCGGTTCGTTCTGCTTCTTACTGGGCGCTTTCTATCAAACCCAAACTAAAAATCCTCTCACCAAAGAAATGATCGCGGCCGCCGAGTCGTTGATCGGTCTGTCTTTCACCGAAGCCAAGCGCGACTCGATGCTCGGCGATCTCAAAGATAATCTCGACAATTATCAAAACCTGCGCAAGCTCACCATTGCCAACAGCGTGCCGCCGGCGCTGAATTTCAATCCCATTCCCGTGGGGATGAAATTCGAGACGCAACGCAACCCGGCGGTGTGGAGCACGCCCGCGAAAATCAGCGTGCCGGCCAATCTTGAAGAGCTCGCTTACGCTTCCGTCGGCGAATTAGCGGAATTGCTGCGTTCCCGCAAAATTACTTCGGCGCAACTCACCCAAATGTATCTCGGCCGTTTAAAGAAATACGGGCCGAAGCTCGAATGCGTGATCACCCTCACCGAAAATTTGGCGCTGCAGCAAGCCCAACGCGCGGATGAGGAAATCGCCGCGGGCAAATATCGCGGACCGCTGCACGGCATTCCGTACGGTGCGAAAGATTTGCTCGCGACAAAAGATTATAAAACTACATGGGGCTCGGTGCCGTACAAAGATCAAATAATTGACGCAGATGCAACGGTGATTAAAAAACTGGAAGCGGCCGGCGCGGTTTTAGTGGTGAAAACGACGATGGGCGAACTCGCGTGGGGCGACGTGTGGTTCGGCGGCAAAACGCGCAACCCGTGGAATCTCGAACAAGGCTCGAGCGGTTCATCGGCCGGCTCGGCCTCGGCCACTTCCGCCGGACTCGTCGCGTTTTCGATCGGCACGGAAACCTATGGCTCCATCGTCTCGCCTTCCACGCGTTGCGGCGTCACCGGTTTGCGTCCGACGTATGGCCGCGTCAGCCGCACGGGCGCGATGGCGCTGAGCTGGTCAATGGATAAAATCGGTCCGATTTGCCGCACCGTGGAAGATTGCGGCCTCGTGTTCAATGCGATTTACGGCCCGGATGGACTCGATCAAACGCTCGTGGATTTGCCGTTCAAGTACAACGCCAAAACCAAATTGAGCCAATTGCGCATCGGTTACTACCAAAGCGCCTTCGAAAAAGACACGACGTTCAAAGCGCCAAACGATGCCGTGCTCGCAAAGCTGCGCGCGTCGGGCGCGAATCTCGTGCCGATCGAATTGCCCGATTTTCCGATCAATGATCTTTCCATCATGTTGAGCGCGGAAGCCGCCGCCGCTTTTGATGATCTCACCCGCTCCGGCAAAGATGATCTGCTCGTCCGGCAAATTAAAAATGCCTGGCCGAATGCGTTTCGCTCCGCGCGTTTCATTCCGGCGGTGGAATATATTCAAGCCAGCCGCGTGCGTTATCTCTTGATTCAAGAAATGGCGAAGGTGATGGCGAAGATCGACGTGTACGTCACCCCCTCGTTCGGCGGCACGAATTTGCTGCTCACCAATTTGACCGGCCATCCCTGCGTCGTCGTGCCGCACGGTTTTGATAAAAAAGGCAATCCCCTCAGCATCAGCTTTGTGGGCCAGTTGTACAACGAAGCCGCCACGCTGGCCGCAGCGAAAGCTTTTCAAGACGCGACGGATTTTCACAAGAAGCATCCGCCGCTGTTTCCGTGACGTGAGCGAAGTCGGACTTGAGCACGATGATTTTCAAAATTTAGAAAATCCTACTGCTCAAGTCCGGCTTCACCAAAACTAGATATACTCATGTCTTCTCCCTTAACCGAAATCCGCATTTTCATCGCCTCGCCGAGTGACATGACGCCGGAGCGCGATCGACTCATCAAAATCATCCATGATTTCAATCAGCCGCAGCGAATCATTTCGCAGCTCGGTCTTCGCGTACAACCATTGGATTGGCGCCAACACGTCGTGCCGGAGATGAGCTTGCCAGAAGAAGTTTTGTTGAAACAACTGCCGGCTGACACGTGGAATATTTTTGTCGGCCAAATGTGGCAGCGCTTCGGCACCGATACCCGCAGACTCAAACCGGATAGCACGGCTTAACTTTCGATTCCGGCACCCTCCAGGAATTTACAACGGCGTATGACCTGTGGAAAAAGCATGGCCGGCCGGAAATTCTATTTTATCGCTGCATGCGTCCGCTTGACCCCAATTTAGATATCAAACAATACCAACGCCGCAAGACGCGCTGGAATCTCAAGTGCTGTTGAAACACCGCGGCAGCAGCTTTAAGCGGCATCACCTTGCACGGTAACTTGCGCTTGCATTATTCCAAAAATTTTATTAGCTTTTCATAACGTTAGTTGCAACAGATTTTGTCGAGTTCTACGATGAGCGCCTGCAAGAACTTGGCGAGAAAGCGGGAAAGTCGGCGAGAAAACGAGAGCCGGAACGCTGGGAACAGGAATTGGAAATATTCGTTTGGCCGATTTCCACCGCGTCTTTTCAATGCCGTTGGAATTTATGCGCGGCCTGGCGCAAGCGCGCGGCCAACGTCTCCGCTTGCTTCCGCCCTATCGCGAGCATTTGGGGCAAGCCTTGGCGCGCTATTTTACAAAAACAAGTGAAGTCCGACTGGCGCACGACGATTCATCGAGTTTAGCCAAAACCTGCTGCGCCAGTCGGACTTCGCGTTCATTTTAAATCAAGGAAACCATACGATGAAAACTTTGCCTAAACGCCGGTGTTTTTTTCTCGCCCTTTTCTTGCTGGCAAGTTGGAGCGCCGAAAGCTCCAGCCAGGATTTTCGCCGCTACAAAATCCGCTCGGGCATCATCGAGTACAAAATGAGCGGCATGCAAACCGGCACGGAGAAGATTTATTTCGACCGCTGGGGCATGCGCGAGGCGAAATATTCGCAAACGGAAATCAAAGTGGGCACCATGTCCGTCAAGCAGAACCAATTTTCACTGTTGGACGGCGAATGGACTTACACGGTGGATTTGGACAAAAAGACGGGCACGAAAATACCAACACCGCTGATGAAAGAATTAACCGGCGCCGCGAAGCGTCAAGGCAAAGATGCCACGGAGATCGGCGAAGAGATGTTGACGCGCATGGGCGGCCGCAAGATCGGTACGGAAACGCTGCTCGGCAAAACCTGCGAGGTGTGGGAGATCAAGAACATGAACGCCAAGTCGTGGATCTGGCAGGGCGTCACGCTCAAAACCGAAGTCAACATGATGGGCAAGATGATGACGACGGAGGCGGTGCGCCTGCAAGATAACGTGACCGTTCCCGAAGAAAAGCTGACGCTGCCGAAAGACGTGAAAATTACCGAAGGCGCGAACCCGATGGAGATGTTGAAGAATTTGAAAAAGAAAACCGGCAATTGAAACGTGAGTTCTATAAAATACCTCGCATGAGCGGCGGCGGCCAAGCAAACGCGCGGGCTTAAAATTGCGAAAGACCCGCCGCAACGCGCTATCTTTTCGCCGCACTCGCCGCCACATGTGCCATCACATGCTTTCCATACTTTTCTCGCACCAAGGCCTGCGCTCGATAATCCGACCCCCGCACGATTTTACGGCAATCCGCGGCGCCGCACTTGCAATGGAGAACATAATTTTCGTCAATTTCGCTGGTCGCGTAGTCGTAGGTGATTTCTTCGCCTTTTTGAATATCGCGGCGGGCGACCATTTGGGTGTCATCGACAAACCACGTGTTGGCATCGCAACTGTGGTTCATGAAATCCGCCGGATCGAAAGCAGAGCCTTCCACCGGGCCGTGGTAAAATTCGTCGCCCACTTGATAGGCGAGACGAAAGAATTTTTCCTGCTGCTCTTGCGACCAACGGCGGATGGCGTCGAGGTGATAACGCGGTTCATTGGGGCCTTGCTGCCAGGTCACTTCGCCGGCCTTGATATCTGCCGTGGCAAAAAGGCCTTTGCCTTGAATGCCGCTGTCTTTAACGATAATTGCAGGATGTAGCATGTGATTCCTTTTGTTTGCTAAATCGTTTGCCGGTTAGCCGGTTCATCGGTTGGATTGTTGATGCAAATAAACCGGCTAACCGGCCAACCGCTTTTTAAACAACCCGACTTTCAGATAATCATCTCCCGCAAAATCTTCGCTAATCGGCACCTCTTGAATCAATTTAAACTTTTTCATAAAGAGGGCAAAAAATTTTTTCTTCGACAAACCGCGATAATTCGTGCAGGCAAGCAAATACCCCTGCGGCCGCAACACGCGATAAAAATCATCGAGCATGACTTCATAACTCTTTTCAACCGTGAACCGCGCACCGGATTTTTGCGTGGAGTACGTGGGCGGATCGCAGATGATCCAATCGAAGGTCGCGTCTTTTTGTTTGTGAAGAAAATGCCGCGCCTCTTCCCGGCGCTGGCGCACGACCGTGACTTGATTGAGCTGCTGATTTTCCTGCGCCCAGCGGAGCCATTTCGCGCCGGTGTCCACTTCAATCACCCGACTCGCGCCGGCTTTCGCGGCGGCAACAGAAAAACCGCCGGTGTACGAGAACAAATTCAACACCTCGTCGCCGGGCTTAACCATTTCACGAACAAGCCGGCGCGCGTGCTTGAGGTCTAAAAACAAGCCGGTGCCATGTCCCTGATGAAATGAAACAATGAACGGCAAATCGTTCTCTTTAATAAAAAAACGCGGTGGCGGCAAATTTCCCCGGAGCAAAACCGGGTGATAAATTTCCGAGCTTTTGTCATCGGCAAGGTGAGAGAGATTCTCAGGCCGGAGTTTTTTTACGATGCCATGTACGGGCAAATGATAGCGTTGCAGCGCTTCCACCAATGCCGATAAAATTTCGACCAGCCCTTCTGCTGGAAAATTTTGGTAAGAGGTGCAGAGCAAATAGCCGGCATAGTCGTCAATGGTCAAATCAGGATGCAGTTCATGATGATCAAGCCGAAAAGCCGCGTCATGTTGAAAAAAAATTTGACGCCGCTCGACAACGGTTTGAATCAACGCTGCATTTATTTTGGTAGTGGTCATGAAAATTGGAGGTCATTTCAAATGGGCCGTTGCTTTGCCATAATCTATTTGACGGGCTTGGAAAAGTCAAGGCTTTTCGATAACATTTTTGAATCTGAAATTGTTCGATGCTGGGACAATAGCCGGTGTAAAATAGAAAAATGTTAAATTTGGTTGATTTTCAACCACCTGGTTGATTTTAGTTCGGCCAAAGCATATTTTTGTCGGAAGTCTAATAAAAATTGGATTCAAAGCCTACTTGATTGCATTCACTTTAAAACTAAACGGCCGAACGTAAGTTTAGAAAAATAAATAAGATTTACGGTAAGCACATATCTGTTGATTTTCTTTTAAAAAAGATACTACATTTTGTGGGTGATGGCACACCACTTGCAAAAGATAAAACTGTTTTTGTCAAAAGGATTTTGTCATCACGGGCCTCAGAACGAGGCCCATTTTACCTACCTAACTGAGAGCGTGCAACTGTGGAATACAGGACGTCAAACAACCTCCCGGAGGAGTCAATGGAAAAAGGTATCATTCAAATTTTTGGCAACGGCACTAGTTCTTCGGAACAATTAGAGCATCTTTTGGAGAGCGAAGGTTTTGTGATGCAGCAAACCCTCAATATAGATGGTTTGCAGGAACTCGTGGCGCGCGACAAACCTTCCGCTATCGTCATTGATGTTGACGAATTTGGCGACCGCGCCTGGTCGGCGTGCATGGATATTAAAGATAATTTGTCCACCCGCAAGTCGGCGTTGATTCTGCTGTCTTCGCACGATGATGAAAATTTTCGCGTGAAGGCTCTCGAAAGCGGCGCCGACGATTTTGTCGCCAAGCCGTATAGCCCGCGGGAATTGCTGGCGCGTTTGAAAGCGATTGCGCGGCGCATCAATTCCGGCGATATGAAAAAAATTCGCGTGAAAGATATCGAAATCGATCTGGACGAGCACCGCGTTCGCAAAGCGGGCAAGCCCATCGATTTAACCTATATCCAGTTCAAGCTTCTCTATCTGTTGGCTTCGCGTCGGAACAATGTGTTTAGCCGTAAGGAAATCCTCGATAAGGTTTGGGGCAAGAAAGTTTATGTCACCAACCGCACCGTGGATGTGCACATCAAGCGACTGCGAGAGAAGCTTGGCGAATATAAATATCCTTCTCAATATATCGAGACGATTCACGGCACTGGTTATCGTTTCCTCTAATACCTTATTTTTTCCTCCCTCCGGGCCCCTGGCGTAAGCCGGGGGCTTTTTTATTTTCAACAGACACCTTTATCCAAATCGAAAAGCTTTTGGTATCCGGATTTGCCGAATCATCCGGATGATTTACGAAGAGCTTTATTCTCGATTTATGATGCTTCAACTTTAAATAAAGATACGAATTTATTTCTTATCTATCTTTATCCCGATTCTCCAGCGCTTGAATACTCCGCCGCACCGCTTCCGGCAACTCCGCTTTCCGCTTCTCGCGATAGTTGTACGAGACCACAACGCTCTTGCCTTCTGCCGCAATTTTTTGCAATTGATGGCTGACGAGGCGATACTCCATGGTAAAACGATCGCTGCCAATTTCACTGACGCGCGCGCCGGTCGAAATCGTGTCGGGATAGGCCAGCGCTTTGCGATAGTCACATTGTGTCGAAGCGAGAATCGCGGCGACGCCGTCGTTTCCCGTTGGATTGATAAAATTGATCTTCGTCAAATAGGCGACGCGGGCATTTTCGAAATGGCGAAAATACGCCGTGTTGTTGAGATGACCCAACGCATCCATCTCGCCCCAAGCGAGGGGAAATTGCACAACGATGGGAAAGCCGTGAAGGAGATCGTTTAAAGGGGAGTTTGGTTCTTCACTCATGCCAAAATTTCGATTTTTATTTCCGTGCAACGGTCCAAGCGGTGGTCATTGGTGAAGAAAACCTCGCAGCCGCTATTGATGGCCGCGGCAAGGTGAAGGGAATCAGGGGTTTTGAAATTATATTTGGCGCGGAGTTCGGTGGCAGTGTCAATGACCTCGCGGGTAATCTCAACGAGTTCGTTAATTCGCTCAATAAAAAACTGATCATAAATTTTTAAAATCTCGTTATCGCGATCACGCAAAGGCTTCACACGTGCTTCGAGGCGCCCCATTTGCGAAGCAACCAACTTCACGGTTGGATCTGCAAGCCGGACAGCAACCTTTTCGAAAAATGGATCTTTCTGTTCGACGAGATAGATGATAATAGCGGTATCAAGATATATTCGCATTACTCACCCCAAGCATCGCGTTCTTCCCGAATTTGTTGATCAATCTCTTCTTTTGTGCGAAAGCGAAAACCTTGGCTTTGCAAATCGGCGCGCGTCTTGCGAAGCCATTCAATCAGTGTTTTTCCATTCCGTTGTTCTTGCGGCAATGGCTCCAATGTAATACGAACGCGGCGCATCGGCAGTGAAACCGGCGCATCTAAACGTACCAATTGATTGTTTTCGAGCGTCCCGGTGTAAGTATATGAGCTTTGCATAATATAATCTCCAAATTCAATTTCTCTAAAATAAGCAATCTCCTCGTCAAAATCAAGCCCGAATCACGCCGCCCATTTTTCTTGAACGCGGCCGGTGCTGCGGCCGACGAGCACCAAGTCGGCGCGGCCGATGAACAGGCCGACCTCGACGACGCCGATGAGGCTCTTGATCTGCTGCGCCAAATTCGGCGGGTTCTTAATTTTTCCAAAATTGCAGTCGATGATGAAATTGCCGTTGTCGGTGCGATAGGGCTTGCCGGGTTTCGGCTCGCGCAATTTCACCCGCGCGCCGAAACTCCGCAGCATTTCCTGCGTCGAACGCCAGCCAAACGGCACGACTTCGACGGGCAGCAAAAACTTGCCGAGTTTTCGCACCAGCTTTTTTTCATCGACGATAATGATGACGCGGTCGCTGCGGCTGGCGACGATTTTCTCGCGCGTGAGCGCGCCGCCACCGCCTTTAATGAGATTGAGCTGCGGGTCAACCTCGTCCGCGCCGTCGATGGTCAAGTCGACTTTTTTGAGCGAGCCAAAATCACTCGCGAGCGGAATGCGCAGACGCCGCGCTAATTTTTCCGTGGCCACCGAGGTCGGAATGCCGACGATTTTCAAGCCGGCTTTCACTTTCGCGGCGAGCAGGCGAATCGCGAGCTCGCTCGTGCTGCCGGTGCCGAGACCGACGACCATTCTATTTTCGACAAACTCCACCGCGGTTGCGGCAGCGAGTTGTTTTTGGTCTTGGGTGGTGAGTTTTGCCATTCAGATACTCCAGTTTGGTATCCGGATTCGTCGAATCGTCCGGATAAAAAACGATATTTAGCTTGACAATGTTAAGTTAAAATATGTCATTTCGAGTCCCGTGCTCGGGACGAGAAATCTGCTTTCAAAAGATTTCTCCCTTTGGTCGAAATGACATTTCAAGGCTGAGTTAACATTGTTAAGTTAATACTCTGCATCAAAATCTTCAGTCGGTTCCTTCTCTTTTTTAGTGTCCTGCGTCTTCGCTTTCTCCGGCCGGCCAACGTGGAGATTGTTATAATTCAAGCACGTGTTGAACAGCAAGAAAAATTCGCCTTGCGTTTCCTGGCGCCACATGGGATTCGTCGCGAAGAAAACGACGTGGCCTTTGCCCACCGGAGCGTCGATGACGAGCGGGCGGTTGATGATTTCATTGCCGCCTTTGAGCATGCCGCTGATCAATAAATTTTTTTCCGTTTTAGAGAAACGCAGAACCGCGCGCGGCAGCAGCGAGTCCGGCAACAAAAGATTGCGCATAAATTCGCGTTGGTCATCCGTCGGCGCGACTTCATCGCCGGGCGCGGTTTTCTCGGGCGGCGGCGATTCGACAAACGGGCGGCCTTGCGGAATATCCTGCTCATCTTTGCCGCCGCGACCCGAGGGCCGTGCCGCGGGCTCATCGCCGCCGCCGAAACCGCCAATGCCGCGGCTGATTTGCAAAATCGGCGATTGATTAAAATACACCGCGAGACTATCGGCGTAACCGTAACGAATCGGGCTCATGTCGCTGGTGAAATACGCTTGATAGATGCTGCCGCGCGCTAACAGTTGTTTCGGTTCGACCGACACCACGCCCTCAGTTATTCCATATTGAATCGGAATATTGGCGATACTCGTGATCGGCACGAACACGCCGCCGTCTTCCAAAAATTTGCGCAAATGCAAAACGCCTTGCAAGCCCATGCCGCCGCGCATGTCATCGGTCTCATCGATGCCGAGATTCGGCGTGAGCGCCGTCTTCTTCCACGGAATCGGCTCGCCGCGTTTCGGCAGGCCTTCGACGATACGCTGCGCCGTGCCGCCGAGCGGCGGGAAGATAATCACATCATATTTCTCACGCAAATTCGGCGTGTCACGCACGGTGTGATCGGAAATATACGCATACGGAATTTGCAAACGATCGAACGCGAGGCGGAACCAGCCTTCATTCTGCGTGTTCTGCCAGGTGTGCAGAATCGCGATACGCGGCACCGCCAGCTCGTGCGTTTTCACCTCCGGCATTTTGTCGACGGCATAGGCGGTTAGTCCGAGCTCCGCAGTTGCTTGTGCCAACCGTTGCCCTAAATCAGCCGGCGCATTCTGTGTTTTAATAATGAACGTGCCCAATGAAAATTTAATCTTGCCGGCGGTGAAACTTTTTTCCGCCGCTTCCATTTTCACCTCTTGCAGACGAAAGCGCAACGTCATCAACGTATTGTCGGCATTGTGATTGATCAAGTACGCTACCGGCTTCGCGGATGTAAGCGCGGTTATTTTTCCTGTCACTTTCGCATCATTAGTCAGCAGCGTCATTGGACGTTTCAGGATCGCCTGATCCGTCACGCGCACCGTGCGCACGTTGCGCAATGGCCCGAGCGACCAGCCGGTGTCGTCATATGGTCGCGGATCATCGGTGTTATAATATTGCTTGTCGAGCAGCATATCCATCATGCGACTGTACGGCTGATCCATGCGAATCACATAACTTCCCGCGGGAAATTTTCCTTCTTTCACGGCGAGGCTGCTATCGGCGCGATGCACTTCCGCGCCTTGCAAGCGCAGCAAGTTCACTAAATCCGCGCACTCGACCGGACGCGGATCGTCGCTCGGAATCACCCACGCCGCCGGGCCTTCGGTCGTCGCTTTCGCCACGGAACGTTTGCTCTTCAAATAAAAATTTTCGAGAAAGCGCGTTTTGTTATTCGCCAAAAACGTCATCGCCAACAGCAAGCCGCTCTGTTGCAAATTGATGTTGTTGCGAATCGACCATTTCACTTTTGGCAGCGGCGGATTGGGGCGATACCACACGCGATTGGTTTGCGCCGGCTGCAATTTGCGCTCGCGCGTATCGGCGCCGCCGTTGCCAAACGTTTCATAAAAACGCCCGATCGCATTGTGGCCGTTCGCAATGTAGAACATGTAATTGCACGCCCAGCCGTCGTAAAAGCCATGCGTCCACACGCCGGGCACGCCGCGCTTCGTCATCTCCGTCACTTCCCATTGCGCCAGCATTTGCCACTCGTCCACTAAAATCGGATCGATCCACGCATTGTACGGGCCGGTGCCGGTCGAGGTATAAAGATACGGCACCGACTCGTGCAAATCGTGCAGCACGGTCGGATGCCAATCGAGAAACGTTTTCATCATATTGCGCGAGAGCGCCAATGACAGCGCCATGCCGTCGCGATTATTATCATGCGCGACGTATTTGCCCCAATAGAGCAAGCCCGGCGCATTCGCTTTCGGATAGGCTTTGCGATAGTTGTAAATATCCACTTGCCGATCGCGG
>Ga0247727_10008924_pt1 | contig 18408 bp, 15 predicted proteins | sample WisWelCaveWW1625_FD_202498 | JGI IMG/M metagenome (GOLD analysis project Ga0247727, IMG submission 202498) | Biofilm microbial communities from Wishing Well Cave, Virginia, United States - WW16-25 | ecosystem: Environmental > Aquatic > Deep subsurface > Groundwater > Cave microbial mat | place... | reverse complement strand
CGTATCACCATCAATCTCCTTCAACAAGAACCTTCCCCTCGAAGCATCAACCGAAAACGTCTCCTCGCTGCCTGTGACAATCACTTCCTCGCTACCGTCCTATTTAAATTTAGATGCGATTGCCCTGTCAACTTTGGAGAGATTAGGAAAAAGAAAACAACCGGCAGAAGGCTCTGCCGGCCTTAAGAATCCGAAGCTTACGCTCCCCACGCCCCCGCTCCCGGTATTCAGGAAGCTGCGGGGCAAGCTCCGCTATTTGGAACGCTTACTTGGCTGCCCGGTGCTGCATTTGCGACTCAAGCCACTCATTGAGCACATTCCGCTTGAATCGCCACTGCCCACCGATCTTCGCACCCGGAACCCGACCTTCCCGGGTCAGCTTATAGACAGTCATGACGTGAAGCCCGAGGTATCTTGCTACCTCCTTCAGCGTCATAATGTCATCTTGTGGGTAGATACCGTTTTTCTTCATTTCCCCCTGCCTTTCAATTCTATGGTGAGTATATATGAAGGTTCGCGATAAATACAAGGCTTTTACTAACTTTTTAGAAGCACTGTGAAGGGACAAGTAATTCGAGGTTTATCCGTGCGGAGTTATAGAAATTGGATAAGAATAAGAAAGCTATAACCTATTGTATGACAAGTAATAAAGCATTTAGCGATAGCGTGAAAGCTACTCATCCCACAAGCCTTTGGCTTGTAGAATAGCCGTGATGACCTCACGCACCGCCCCGTACCCGCCTGGCCGGCTGGTGGTGCAATGGCAAGCGCGCTTAACCTCTTCAACCGCATTGGGAACCGCAACCGCAAGCCCCGCGCGGCGCATCATGGGCAGCTCCGGCAAATCATCTCCCATCACGCACACCTGCGCATCGCTTAGCTTCCACTTTTTAAGCAGGCGCTCATAAACGGGCAATTTTTGCAGCACGCCTTGCGTTAAGTGGTCTATCCGCAGCTCCTTAGCGCGCCGCTCAACCATTTTGCTCTTACGGCCGGAAATGACCGCTGTCTTAAAACCGCTCATGTGCCACCAGACGAGCCCCGCCCCATCCTGAACATCGAAGCGCTTGAGCTCATCACCATATTCGGCATAGACGATGCTGCCGTCTGCCAATACACCGTCCACATCCAGCACTAAAGCGGTCACTTGCCGCGCGCGATCCACAAGTTCCGGACTAAAAAGGGGCTGGGTTGGCTGTGACATCACACAAACCCCGCTTTAAGGAGGTCCTGCACATCTAGAAGTCCGGCTGGGGCGCCTTTTCGATTGATAACAACCAGCTCGTCAATACGATACTCACGAAGGAGCTGCAGCGCCTCTTCAGCCAGCCGATCCTCTCTAATGGTTTTTGGCCGCCGAGTCATGGCGTGACGGACCTCTTTATTGATCAAACCTTCGGAATCCAGATGCCGCCGCAAATCTCCATCGGTAAAAATACCCGTTAGCCGGCCATGCCGATCCACCACGCTGGCAGAGCCCGCGCGGGCTTTGGTGATGGCCAGCAGCACCGATCGAATCTTGGTCGTTTCTGAAACGACTGGGTGCGAGCGGCCCGTGCGCATGATATCGCGCACCCGCAAGAGCAACCTGCGGCCCAACGCCCCGCCCGGATGCAACAATGCGAAGTCTTTAGGCTTAAAACCTTTCTCTTCGGACACCACCACGGCGAGCGCATCGCCCATAGCGAGCATAGCGGCGGTCGAAGAAGTAGGCGCCAGGTTCATCGCGCACGCCTCGCGCCGAACATGCACATCCAGCACGGCATCGCTGTGTTTGGCCAGCGTCGAATCTACACGCGCTGTAACAGCGATGATCCGAGTGCCGACGCGCTTAAGTATCGGCAAAAGGCGGGTAAGTTCTTCGGTCTCACCGCTATTAGAAAGCGCGATCACCAAATCTTGCCGGGTAATGCGCCCCATATCGCCGTGGATCGCCTCGGCAGGATGCACCCAGTAGCTGGGCGTGCCGATAGAGGCCATCGTGGCTGAAATTTTTTGGCCGATATGGCCCGCTTTACCCATACCTGTAACGATCACCCGCCCTTGGCAAGCGACCATAAAACCGACGGCTCGCTCAAAGTCTTTGCCCAGCCGCGGAATCAAACCCTTGACCGATTCGGCTTCGATGCGGATAACTTCGCGGCCGCGGGCTAAGATCGAGCCGGAGCGCGCTCTCATCATTGGTTGCGTGCTTTGGCTGGATTGCGCAGCTTGCCGTAAGATGCCGCTGTCCCTACCGCTTGACGGATCGCTTGCATCTGGGCCAACAGTTGCGGCAGCTCCGCCAGTTTCAGCATATTCGGACCGTCGCACGGCGCGTGCTCCGGATCTTCATGCACTTCGAGAAATACGCCGCTGCAATAGCCGGTTGCCACCGCCGCGCGCACAAGCGTGGGCACAAACTCGCGCTGGCCGCCTGAAGCATTGCCAAGCCCGCCGGGCAACTGAACCGAATGCGTGCCGTCGTAGATCACCGGGCTGCCCAGATTGGACATCACTTGAAGGCTGCGGAAATCGGAGACCAGGTTGTTGTACCCAAAGCTTGCGCCCCGCTCAGTCAGCAAAATGTCGGCGTTTCCCGTTGAAAGCGCCTTTTCGATCACTTGGCGCATATCCCAAGGCGCCAAGAATTGGCCTTTCTTGATATTGATGGGTTTTCCGGCGCGCGCAATAGCGGTGACTAAATCCGTCTGCCGAGATAAATAAGCGGGAATCTGCAGCACATCGAGCACCTCGGCGGCGGGGGCGACTTCTTCGCGGCAATGCACATCGCTCAACACGGCCAGGCCAAGCGCCTTCTTAACCTTGGCGAGAATCTTAAGGCCCCGCTTCATGCCGGGACCGCGATACGACTTGCCCGAGGTGCGGTTGGCTTTATCGTAGCTGCATTTAACGATGTAGGAAATACCCGCATCCTCGCACATACGCGCCATTTTCTCGGCATGGCGCAAGAGATGCGCCTCGCTTTCAATAACATCGGGACCTGCAATCAACGTAAGCGGCTGATCCAAGCCAACCAAAATACGCCCGATGCGGACGCTTGCGTTGGCGCTGCGGGCCGCTTTGGCTGCGCTCATGGGGCTTTTGCCTTGAGCACTTCTCGGCTGCCTTTAGAGGAAACCTTAAGGCTCGCCGCTATGAACGCCCGAAATAGCGGATGCGGCTCATCCGGCCGCGACTTGAACTCAGGATGGTATTGGCAAGCCACAAACCAGGGATGGTCCTTAAGCTCGACGATCTCAACGAGGTTGCCGGGCTCAAAGACCCCCGAAACGACCAAACCCGACTCGCTCAGTCGATCACGGTAGGCATTGTTGAACTCATAACGATGGCGGTGCCGCTCGTGCACTTCGCCTCGCCCATAGGCTTTGTACGCCTTCGTCTTGGGGCGCACCGTGCAGGCGCAAGCGCCTAGCCGCATGGATCCCCCCATCGCCTTCACGCCCTGCTGCTCTTCGAGCAAACTGATAACCGGATGCGGGGTGTCTTTATCGAACTCGGTGGAATTGGCGCCTTTAAGGCCGCACTTGTTGCGGGCAAACTCAATCACCGCGCATTGCATGCCCAAACAAATTCCGAAGAATGGAATGCCGCGCTCGCGCGTGTAGCGAATGGCTTCGAGCTTGCCTTCGATCCCGCGATGCCCGAAACCGCCGGGGATCAACAAGCCTTGGATGCCCTTGAGCGATTCGGCGATGCCGGCTTTTAATATCTGCTCAGAGTCGAGCCGAACCACGTTCACTTGCGTGTCCTGGGCAAGTCCGCCGTGACGCAACGCTTCGTAGATCGACTTATAAGCGTCCTGCAGCTGGATATATTTGCCGACGACGGCGATGGTTGCTTTGCGTTTGGGCTTGAGCGCCCGCTCAACGACATCAGTGCGCCAACGCGACACATCCTGCTGCTTCGGGCACTCGAGGTTCATCAGCCGGAGGATGGTTTCATCCAAGTTCTGCCGGCTGAACATGAGCGGCACTTCATAAACGTCTTTGACGTCGAGCGCTTGAATAACCGCCTCTGGCTGCACGTTGCAGAACTGCGCGATCTTGCCGCGGACCGACTCGGAAAACGGCCGGTCGGTGCGGCACAGAAGCACATCCGCCTGTAAACCGATCTCGCGCAGCTTGCCGACAGAGTGCTGCGTGGGCTTGGTCTTAAGTTCATCCGCGGCGCTGATGTAAGGCACAAGCGTTAGGTGGATGTTCAGCGCGTTACCCGGCCCTACTTCATTGCGAAACTGGCGGATGGCTTCTAAAAACGGAAGGCCCTCGATATCACCCACAGTGCCGCCTACCTCGACGATCAGCACATCGACCGCCTCTTTAGTCGCCACTTTGGTGATGCACCGCTTGATCTCATCGGTAATGTGCGGCACTACCTGCACGGTAGCTCCTAAGTAATCACCCTGGCGCTCCTTCGTAATAACCGAATAGTACACGCGGCCAGCCGTGACGTTGTTGTCTTTGGTCATGGTCTGGCCGGTGAAGCGCTCGTAATGGCCTAGATCCAAATCTGTTTCAGCGCCGTCATCGGTCACATACACCTCGCCATGCTGGTACGGGCTCATGGTGCCGGGATCGACGTTGATATAGGGATCGAGTTTTTGCAGAGAAACTTTCAATCCGCGCGACTTAAGCAAGAGACCGATCGAGGCGCAGGCAATTCCCTTACCCAGGCTCGATACCACGCCGCCGGTTACGAAAATGTATTTGGGCATGTTGTCCGACCGCACCTTATGAGGTTGTCATCTCTGTATTCAATACTGGTTGTAAAGATCGAATATCCTTGGCGCGACTGGCTATGGAGGTCGCAGCCTCATGATCGCCCATCTTATGCAAAAGCACAGAATAGCTATCCAAAGCGCCAGCCAGCATAGGATGCCGCTTACCCATGAATTGCTCATAGAACGCAATCAGCTTTTGATAGCGCATCGCGGCGACATCAAAGTGTCCGCCCATCTCAGCAGACTGTGCTAGAGACCATAGCGAGCTGATCGTCAGTAGATTAGATTCACCCAAATGCAGGGCACGGATATCCCGCACGCGCTGATGAAACCGCTCGGCCTGGTCGTACTTTCCAGCGTAAAAACATGCGCCGGCCAGGCATTCCAATGTATGTGTTATCGCCATATTGTCTGCACCCAGTGTACGCTCCTGATCTGCCAGTAAGGTGCGCAATACATCCTCAGCCTCGTCGAGTTTCCCTTGTTGGAGCAGGTAATAGCCGAGCTGGCTTTGAAATTGATGCAACTGAGCATGATCAATGATGGGCTGCCGTTGGTGGAGGGACACAACCTCTCGAGCCGAGGCTACTGCCTCAGGTAGAAGTCCCTGCAAAAAGTAAGCGGTGGGCAGGAAATTCGCCGCGTAGAGTTGGCGGGGATCAGCCGCGCCACTCTCATCGGCCTTGAAACCGTTGACCAATCGCCGGGCGGTTTCTACCACATCCGCATATCTTCCCTGCATAAAAAACGTGCGTAGGTTCGCCATATCGGCCATGATTTGCTCATCAGACTCTTGCCTGCTCAGCGAACGTTCGTGAGGAGATTCGCTGGTTTTCGGCAATATGTCCCCCTGCCTTGAACGATTGTCATGGCGATACAGTAGAACAGCCAGCCCCACCACCAAGACTCCCGCAATGCTCAGCCAAGGATAGCTCGTGTCGCGCATCAAGCGGTTCCTCCCGCCATCAGCACGGCCACGTGCGTAAGATCCTCAGGAGTGTCCACACCTGTGGAGTCATGCGGCGTCAAGAGCATCTTGATCCGGTGACCGTGCTCAAGCGCCCGCAGCTGCTCAAGCTGCTCTAACTGTTCGAGCGCCGTCGGGGCAAGCTTGGGAAAACGCAGCACGAAGTCCCGCTGGTACCCATAAATACCCAAGTGCTTAAAGACGTATTCGGTCGCCGGTCGCGCGGGCGCCTTGGCCCGCTGCCAAGGAATCGGCGCGCGCGAGAAATACAGCGCGTATCCTTCAAGATCCACCACCACTTTAACCACGTTGGGGTTACCCAAATCAGCATTTCGGCGAAGCCGCGTCATCAGCGAAGCCATCGGAACATTCTGGTTTTGCACAAGAAACGACGCGAGTTGATCCACCATATCCGGATGCACCAAAGGCTCATCACCTTGAATATTAATGACTACCGTTTCCGCGTTAGCGAAAGCCACCTCAGCTACGCGGTCGGTGCCGCTGCGCGCCTCGGGATCGGTCATGACCGCTGAACCGCCGCAAGCGCGTATCACGTCGACGATGCGCTGGTCGTCGGTCGCGACAACTACTTCGGTCACGCGCTTGGCCTTACGCACGCGCTCGTACACATGCTGAATCATGGGCTTGCCCGAAATCAGCGCCAAAGGCTTAGCCGGAAGCCGCGTCGAGGCATAGCGCGCGGGGATAACCGCAAGCACTCCGCCCATTAGCGTTTCTTAGCCGAATGCCTCGGGCTAGACGATGCCTGAGGTAATTTTTCGGCGCCTTGGATGCGCGCGCGCAATTCTTCGGGGCTAAGCGTTGCCACGCCTACCTTGCCGACCACTACGCCGGCGGCGAAATTCGCAACCTGCGCCGCGTGCAGTTTCGACGCGCCGCATGCAAGCGCCAGCGTATAAACGCCGATCACGGTATCGCCGGCGCCGGCCACATCAAAGACCGCCTGCGCCACCGTTGGAATCAACGTTCGGCGGCCGGAAGCTTCAAAAAGGTATAGTCCGTCTTCGCCGAGCGTAATGAGCAAGCTTTCACAGTCTAAACGCTTCATAATTTCTTCGCCGGCTCGCTCGACATCCTTTTGGTCTTTCAACTCGCGGCCCACCGCTTGGCCTGCTTCCATCCGGTTGGGCGTCAGGCAAGTGACGCGCCGATACAACTTAAAATGTTCTTGTTTGGGGTCGACGGTGATGATTTTCTTATGCTTGCGCGCAAGCGGGATAACCGCCGCCAAAAGCGCTTTGCTGATCACGCCTTTGTTGTAGTCTTCCAAAATAATCGCGTCCGCCTCTTCGATGCGCGGGCGAATGGCATCCAGCAGGCGCTCCACCACATGAGGTGCTAACGCCTCCGGCCGTTCCCGATCAACGCGCACGATTTGCTGATGACTCGCGATCACGCGCGTCTTGACCGTCGTTGGCCGGTCGGTGCGGATCAAACCGCTGGCATCGATCCCGCGCGAGGTCAGCCCGCCGATCAATAAATCGCCGTAACGGTCGGTGCCCGTTACGCCAACCACGCAAACTTGGCCTCCCAATGCGCGAATATTGTTGGCGACGTTGGCGGCGCCTCCCGGCATCGTGGATTCGGATTGAACCCACACGATAGGAACAGGCGCTTCCGGGCTGATCCGGCTCACTTTGCCCCACACGAATTCATCGAGCATCATATCGCCGATCACCAAGACCTGGGTCTTCTCGAATCGGCTTAAGAGCTGATCAACTGTTTTTATATTAAGAGAAAACGGCGGCTTACTCATTTATCCTCTTATAATTTTTCCATAATCGAGCGCACTAAAAGTGGAATCAGGATCTCGTGATGACCGGTAATATGCACGCCTCGCCCGCCCATCAGCGTGGGACGCTTGAGCACGTTCTCATGCGGCCGGTAATGCCGGATCATATCGAAATCAAACGCCGAGAAATCTTTCACCGAATGGCCTAGGTTGCGCGCGATGGAAACCGCCTTCAAGAATACTTCCGGCAGAATCACCGCCGAGCCTAAATTGCCGACGACACCGCCCTGCCCCAGCTTTGAGACCACTCCAATGAGGGTCCTGAAATCGGCCAAAGACGTTTGTCCGATCGCGGCGCCATCAGCTGAGGATTGCTGGTGGATGATGTCGGTGCCGATCGCCACATGCACCGTAGCCGGCACGCCCAGCTGGGCGCATGTCGCCAAGAGGCTTAAACGGCGGTACGGCAGCTTTTTCTTCAGGATCATATTGCCGACGCTGCGGCCCAAACCCCAGTTACGCTTAGCCCCATCGCAAATCGCCGCGTTGATCGTAGAGTGCGTCTCTTCGGCCATGCCGAACGAGCCGTCGGCAAGCGCCGCGGCCACATCCTCGGACGTGCAGCCCATGAACGACAGCTCAAAATCATGGATAACGCCGGCGCCGTTTAAAGCGATAGCCGTTATCACCTTGCGTTTGATCAACTCAAGGATGAGCGGGCTTAACCCCACCTTGATAACGTGGGCGCCGAACATCCACAGGACGGGCTTTTCCTTGCGGTGAGCGGTAACGATGGCATCGACGATAAAGCGCAAGTCTTTGGCGGCAAGAAAGTCAGGTAGCGAATCGAGGAATTCGCGGAAACTCCCCCCTTTGCGGCAGGGCCTTGCAAAGCTTCCAAAGCTGACCTTGCTTTTGCGCGAGCCGGCTGGGTAGGTCTTGAGTTTGGTCAGGTCTATAGGTTGCACGGTAAATTCTAGCAAGGAGCTTCTGGGGTGTCAAATCTAGCTGGACCGAGCCGCAACACCCCCAGAGCGGCGCTGTAAACTTCATCCACTGAAAGCTCCGTCAGGCACTTGAATTGGATCTGGCAATTGTGGGCTAAGCACACCTCGCAGCCCACTTCTTTGTGCAGAATGATATGCCCTTGGCCCAGCGGACCCCAGCGGCGAGGCGAAAGCCCCGCTTGGTTGCGGCCAAAAATATCCACAACCGGCGTACCCACGGCAGCGGCAAGGTGGACAGGGCCGGAATCATTCGAGATCAAAAGCCGGCATCGCTTAAGGAGCGCGATCAGTTCCCCGACAGACAGCTGCCCCGCTAAGTTAATGAGCCTCTGGCGCATCGCGAGCTCAAGCGCTTGCGCGGCTTGTAAGTCCTCCTTGCCTGCAACCACGCAGATGCGGACGTCTTTGTGAGCGGCAAGCTTATCCGCGACCGCGGCGAAGCGTTCCGGCATCCAGCGCTTAGACACGCAACTGGCGGAGGGATGAATCGCCACAAGCTTCGCGTCATCCGGCACGCTCTTTAAATGCAGCAGGCGCGCCACGCGATCCTTGGCATCCGGATCAATGGCGATAAAAGGCTCAGGCGCCGCCGGTTCGATCCCGAAAGGGCGCAGCATATCGAGGGCATATTCAGCCTCGTGTTTTTCGCCTTCTTGCTTGCGATGCGCAAGGCGATGCGTGAGCAGCCACGGCTGCTTGCGGTCGTACCCGATTCGGCGCCGTATGCCCGCCAGCCAGGGTATCCAGTGCGCGCGATGGCTAGGATGCAGCACCAGCGCCGTGTCGAACCGATAGCGGCGCAAGCTTCGGGCGAATCCGATGGTAGCCAGCGGTGAACGATGGCTTGCCTCTTTGTCGTAGAGGATCACTTCGTTCACATCGGGATGTCCTGCCACGACATCGGCGCAAGCGGTCCTGACCATCATGGCGATGAACGCTTGCGGCCAGGCTTTTCGCGCGGCACGCAAGACCGGTGTTGAAAGTGCCACATCGCCGATGCGATCCAAACGCATCACCAAAAGACGCTTAGGCGCTTCCAAATATTTGCTCAAGGGTTGACCGCTTTTCATCGGCCTATTATTGGGGCGCTTTGGGCCAGTACCTGGCGAACGGCATCGACCACTTCATCGGCCTCCACATAGCGCATGCATTCATGACTGAACCGGCACTGTGCCTGCTCGCATGGGGCGCAAAACAGCCGCCGCCGCACCACCCTGCCGATCGCGCCCCACGGCCCGTACTTGCGCTCATCCGTCGGCCCGAATACCGCAACCACAGGCCTATCCATAGCCGATGCCAAATGCAGCGATGCGGAATCGTTCGTCACCACCACCGACATGCGCCGCATCAAAAGACCAAGCTGACGCATAGTCACTAATCCCACTGTGCTGTGAGACGGTGCGGTCATGAGATGCCTGATCTCATCGATAATCGGCTCTTCGTCGGGCTCACCCGAAAAAACAATTTTAAGGCCAAGTTCCTTGTGCAAACGGTTGGCCACGGCCGCAAAGCCTTCAGCCGGCCAACGCTTCAAATGGCTGCGCGCCCCGGGGCAAATCAGCGCACAAGCAGCTCTCTCCGATAAATTCCAACGCCTGAGTAATTGCTGCACCTGCGCGTGATCCTTAGGCCCCAGCCAAAACGCGGCTAAAGGCGCCTGCGGCGCCTGCCGTAAAATTTCAGGCGCCTGAACCTTAAGATGCCATAAATGCCGATCGTGCATATGCACGATTGTTTTGGGCGGACGCCGTAAATAGCGCCAAAAACGCCAAGGTTTAAGCAGTAACGGATAAACCGTATGGCGCAGATCGATGATCACTTGCGGCGCTTGGCGCCAAAGCCTCAAAAACAGCTTAAGACGCGAGGCGACATCGCTATGCCGATCCAGGTCAACCAGCAGGTGAATACGCGGATCTTCTTCAAAAAGAACGCAAGCGCGTTCTCCCAGTAAAAGCGTCAGCTGGGCATCCGGGAAAGCCTGGCTTGCGCGCGCGATGCTGTCGCTGATAAGAATGCCGTCTCCGATATTGGAAGGGCCGATAATCAACACGCGCCGGACACTCATCGGCCTTTGGCGAATAACTCGGAAATGGCTTTGGCAACAACTTCCACATCCACCGCGTCCATACCCGGATGCGGCGGCCATTTAGGGGCATAACACGGAATCTTAGGACAGCTTTTTTTGCCATGCACCACGCTCACGCGATCTTCCGAGCCCAGCGGACCGGTCAGCGCAGGAGAGGTCGGGCCGTAGACGCCAACGGTGCGGCATCCGACGGCCGCCGCTAAATGCAGCACGCCTGTATCATTGGAAACGAAGAGCCGCGCTTGCTCAAGGCAGGCTCCTAATTGCCGCAGCGTCATGGCTCCAGCCCAAACGCGCGCGGCAGTGCGCATGTTCTGCGCAACGCTCAGCACCAACTCGCGGTCTTCTAAAGAACCGGTGATGCCGATTTGAGCGCCGTATGTTTCAGCCAAATGATCGCCCAACATCGCAAACCGCTCGGGCCGCCAGCGCTTATGCTCCCAATTCGCTCCCGGATGAAGAATCACCAGGGGCGATTCCAGACGCAAACCTTCCTGAACCAGCCAGCGCCGAATCTTCAAGCGTTCTTCATCGCTGACGACATAGATGTAAGGCGAAAGTTCGGCCGTAAAATCAAAGGGAGAAAGCAGCGCCAAGTATGTGGCCGCTTTGTGCACGGCAGCCTGCGGGCCAGGCACGCGGTCGGTCAAAAGCCAGCGCGTTTTAGGATGATCGAACCCTATCCGGCGCGGAATGCCGGCAATGGCCAGCGCCAATGTGCGTGAAAAACTCTTACGAAGAATAACCGCGGCGTCAAACCGAAAACGCTTCAAGCGCCGCGCTGTTTTCCAAACTTCCATCCATCCTGCGGGGCCTGCGCGCTCGTTATAGTCCAAGATCTCATGCACATCCGGATTGTGCAGCAGCATCGACCGGCACTGCGGCAAGCCCAGCGTCATGAGGTCAGCTTCAGGAAGACCTTGCCGCAACGCGTGTATGAACGGAGTGGCAAACAACGTCTCGCCGAACCAGTTAGGCAGCACAACCAGCACACGCCGTACTTTCATTTTTGTGCCGCCTCGCGAGTCTGAACGACTTCGCCGTAGACCGACTCTATCGCATCCATCATGCGCTCGACTGCGTAGCGTTCGCGCACGAGAGCCTCGGCCGCTTGCCCTAGGATTTCTCGGGACTTTGAATCGCTCAGCAATGCGATCAGCATCGCAGAAAGCGCATCGGGATCATCCGGAGCGACCAAACGGCCGACTTTGCTTTCTTCGAGCAGCCAACTTGAGCCGCCGCCGCGTTTTACCGAGACAATGGCGCGGCCGGCAGCCATCGCCTCCAACAAAATCAGACCAAAACCCTCTTTGTCGGCCGGCAGAAACGCAAAGACATCGATCACGGAAAGAGCCTCGCGCGTGACCGAAACAGCGGGAACAAACTTGATTGAATGCGCATCGGTCAGCGTTTTAGCTAAATCGACAAGCCGCGATCGATCCTCGCCATCGCCAACGATCAGCAATTGGGCGCGAGGAAATGCTTGGGCGACCTTCGGCCAAGTGCGTATCAGCTGATCGATCTGGCGCGAGCGGATAAGCCGGGTAATCGTACCCACGACAAGCCCTTGACCTGTTAATCCGAAACCCGCCCGCAAACGCGCAATGGAAGCGGCATCCGTTGTTGGACGAAATAAATCCGCGTCGATCCCATGCGGGATGACGCGGATGCGATCCTGCTGCATGCCAAAATCGCGCATCAAATGATCACGCACCGGCTCGCTGATCGCGATCGTGCGAAGCCCCGTACACGGCCATAAGCGTCTGCCCAAATTCGGCCTGAAAAATCCATGCCAGGTGGTGACATAAGGAATGCCTATTTTCCGCGATAAGCTCGCAGCAAGCACCTGCGCCACGCGCGTGTGCGCATGCATCACATCCATGCGCTCTTCTTTGAGCCGCTTAAAGAGCAGCGAACGCGCGCGCCATAGGCGCGGGCTGAATTCGGCGCTGGTTGCCAGCGGCATCCGCCACCACGCGCAGCCGGATTCGGACACGCGCTCCTTAAGCGCGCCGTCATCGGAGGCGATCGCAACCGTGTGTCCCCGAGCGCGCAACCGGCTTGCGACCGTCAGCACAGAGCTGGTTACGCCGCCGGCGTTTAAATGGGATGTCAGGTGTAAAACGCGCATCGCTACCGCTTGCGCGCGAAATCCTGCAATAAATTCAGCACCGACTCCAGCACTTCGTCCACCTCGATGCGCTTCATGCATGCATGCGTAACCGTGCGGCAAGTCGGCGAATAACAAGGGCTACAGAATACGTCCTTCTTTAAAATCTTTCCTGAGAATGACGGCGGCACATGGCGGCGCGGATCGGTTGGGCCGAACAACGCGACTGTCGGCGTTCCCACAGCGGCAGCCAAATGAAGCGGAGAAGAATCATGGGCGACGAACACATGAAAGCGCCGGATGAGCTCGGCTAGATCCAGTATCGCTGTCTGGCCTATCAGCACAAGCGGATTAGAAACCATGAGCTGCGCCAAATGAGCCGACAAATCCCGTTCATCGGGGCCGCCGGTAATGACCACTTGGATCTGCCGCTGCATCAAACCATCACCTAGCTGCGCCCAGCGCTCAAGATCCCATCGCTTGGTTTTCCATCGGCCGCTGCCGCCAGGATGCAAACCGACGATGCCTTTGGCATCGGATCGCAGCTTGCCGTTCAATAAGGCATCCACATTACGCACTTCCCTATCCGACAGCCACAATTCAAGGCGCTCATCGGCCATGCGCACACCGGCCTGCTCAAGCAAGTGGCCTTGATGAGCCACGGGCGCCATCGGTTGCTTGGGCAGGCGCACACGCTGCGTGAGCAAAAAACCGAGTTTGCGATTATAGCCGACGCGGACGCCGATCCCAGAAAGCCACGCCGCCGCATGCGTCCACCGGCTATTCTGAAGATCAATCGACCGATCGAAACCTTCTGTGCGCAGCCGGCGTATCAAAGCCCATCGTTTCTGCAAAGCCGCCCAACCGCCGGAGCCTGAGTCCACTATGATCTCATTCACATACGGGCAGCGCGCCACCACATCGTACGCTCCGCGGCCGACCACAAGCGCGACATGGCTGTCAGGATGCTGCGCCCGGATAGCGCGCAGGCTAGGGGTGGATAAAATCACATCGCCCAGGGCGCTCAACTTCCACACCACGACACGCGGGCTTTTGATGCACTCTTCGTAAACGGCAAGCGTGCGCTCAACCATCCGGTCAAGGCTCCACTTAGCATCGACGCAGGCGCGCGCGGCAGCTACGCAACGCTTGCGCAGCTCTTGATCCATCATCAGACGCTTGATCGCATCCGCCAGAGCATCCGAGTCTGACGGCGGCACCAATAACCCGGTGCGGCCATCCTCAACGAGTTCAGCTAAAGCGCCCAACCGCGAGGCCACGACAGGACGCCCAACCGCCTGCGCTTCCACGACCGCGCGGCCGAAAGATTCGGGATACACCGACGGCACGATCACAGCGTCAACGCCCGCAAGCAACTCAGGCATATCGTGGCGCACGCCGAGCCACTCAACCGCGTCTTGAATCTTTAAGCTGTCGGCAAGCGCCGCCAGCGCCGGACGAAGCGGCGCCGTTGGAAAATCTCCTGCAATAATCAATTTCACAGGAAACCCATTGCGAATAAGCGCCGCGACCGCGCGCAGCGCCACATCGTGGCCTTTAATAGGGCTCAGCCGGCCAAAAAGGCCGATGCGCCAAGGCGCGGATGCTTCGCGCTCAGGACGCTGCGTAAACTCAGATAAATCCACGCCGCGCGGAATGACGCGCAGGCGCCCCTTCGGTAGGCCGAAACGGTCGATCAAATAGCGGCCAAGCGATTCAGAAGGAGCGATCACAAGCCTTCCCCAGACCATCACGCGCGAGCCAAGCCCTGGCGAATAAAAGCCATGCGCGGTGGTCACGAACGGACGCTGCGTGCGCCGCGCCGCTGCCCATCCTATCCAACCCGGCACGCGTGAGCGCGCGTGGACAATATCCACATTGGCGTTGCGAATGATGCCCGACAATGCGGGAACGCACGCGCTCATGGTAAACGGCGACTTGCTATCGACCGGCAGCTCGTAATGCGTCGCTCCAATGCGCCGCAACGCTTCCACCAGCGGCCCGCCTGAAGACACCACGCTTGCCTGATGGCCGCGCGCGATCAGCCCGCGGCTGATATCGACGACACCCCGTTCTACGCCGCCGACCGCAAGTGAAGGAACTAATTGCAGGATATGCATGCGTTTATAGCCTCAAATCACTTCAACAGTCCAACTACCGCCTCGCGGATAGCGGGCATCGGGTCGGTTCGAGCGGCGTTTGGCTTGTTTTGAATCGCTGCCACGGTATCCTGTGCAAGCGTTTGCGTCGTCCGCACCTTGAGCCAGCCTTGGCGTTCCAAATCATTAAGAAACCACCGGTGTTTGGTCATACCCTTTCGTGCATTGCGCAGCGGCGGTTCAACGGCCAGAACGCTTCGGCCGCTGGCGCACGCTTCGCTGACCATCGAAATGCTCTCTCCTGTAACCACCGCTACTGTTGCGGCGCCCAGCAAGCCGTCCATCGTGCCCTGCAAAGGATCGCAAGACGCCCGCACAAAGAGGCGGCAACGGGTGGAGGTTTCCAAACGCTCCGCTAATTTAGCCTCAGCTTCTGGCGATGTGCGTCGGGATGTGGTGACCATCAACCAAGCATCAGATGCCTCGCACGCCTGAATCACAGCCTGCAGCAATGCATCGACAAACGCGGCATCGATACGGTAATCATCCGTATCCCCTCCGATAAATAGTGAAAGCACCGGGTGCGCTCGTTCTCCGTTCGCGCTCGGACGGTAGCGCTGATGAAGCGGCAGGCGAACAGCCGCTCGCTGCAAATCTTCTTCTTTGATAACCGTAAGCGCACCGATCGTTTGAATGAGATTCGCTTTCTGCTTCAAACGATCATGCCGAGGAGCCAACACCCACTTAAACCGGCTAATCGGAATCGGCGACGGATCCATAATCACTACAGACTTGGCGCGGATCCAACTGCTCCAGAGCCGGTTGACGGGCGCCGTGATCGCCCCGCAAGAGACCACCACATCCGATTGCTGGCTCAATAGCGCCCGAGCGCAAGCCGGCTCCAACGCCCACTCGATGATATGGCGCGCTCCCCAACTGCCCGGCAGCCACGCGGCCGCCAACAAACAAAGCGCGCGCGATAAACCGCTGCGATACTGGACATCAAGCGTGCGAACCGTCAGCGATGGGCATTGCTCGCGCATGATCTGCACAAGCGCCTGCGACTGTTTTACGTGGCCGGCCTTTTGATCGCTTAAAATAACCACACGGCGGTTGGGCGTGTACTTCCATCGATTGTGCATCCACAGCCACTGGCCGGGATCTTCTTGGATATGCTGTTTTAAGTAAGCCGCGAACTGTTCCGCGCCATCTTGAATCGCTTCCTTTTTGGAGGAGGCCAAGCTCAAGTCGATCGGCTTCTCAATCACCAACCGATGAAAAGGTCCGCGCGTGCGGTGTATGAAGATCGGCACGATCAGCGCGCAATACGTATGCGCCAAGTCAAACGGGCCGACGGCAAAAAGCGCCGGCCGGCCAAAAAAATCCGCATAGACACCTTGACGGCTGGCCTGATCACCGACGATGCCGATTCGTTTTCCCTGCTTAAGAGCCATGATCAGAAGCTTCAAAGCATTGCCCTTATGCACGATCCGATTGCCTTTGGCCTCGCGATAGGACAATAACATCCGATAAAGCCGCGGAAATTTCTTTTGTTCCCGCGCAAGCGCCACAACCGGATAGCCCTTTATGGCCGACACGATCGACGTAAGCTCCCAATTCCCAAAGTGGCCCGTCAGAATGATAACGGGCCTGCCGGACGCATTCGCTTCGTCAAAATAACGCCTGCCTTCTAACGTCACGTAACGGTCAACGTAGGCTTCATCGATGACCGGAAGCCGCAGCAGCTCCGGAACGCCCGCGCCAAGCTGCTCAAAGCCCTGCTTCACGATGCGATCGACCGCTTGCGGCTGGAGCGCGCCGTCAAAAGCCGCGCGCAGATTCGCCGCCGCCAAGCGCTTGCGTTTGGGCTGAAGCCACATAGCCAGCCGGCCAAGCACCTGGCCCAGGCTAATGGCGAATGACGGCGGCAGCGCGCACAAAACAGCGCCTAAAAGGCGCACCCCATTACAGGCGAGCCAGTCGAGCATCCAACTCTTTCTCTCCGCTAAGGAGTTTCATGCGCACCCGCAACAGCCAAATGGGGATCGAACACCGCACCGCAAGCGGCTCAAGGCGCATCCAATCCTTCTCTGTCGTGACCAACGCATCCGCACGCGCGCGCTGGACTTGCTCGATCACGATTTTAAATTCAGACTCCGTGTAAGGGTGATGATCCGGAAAGCTTCGATGCCAAAGCAGCGTAGCGTGTGCCTGATGCAGCGTGTTTTCGAAACCGCGCGGATCGCCGACGGCAGAAAGCGCGGCGATGCGTTTACCGGCCAAAAACGAAACCGGGTGGGATGTTCCTAGCTGAGCGTCGATCACTTCAGTCGGCTCGTGCGCAGCGCTTGCGAAGACGGCCGTCGGGTTCAACGCGCGCACGTGCTCGTGCCAAGGACCGATCTTGTCTAGCGCCTCAGGCGCTCGCGTCAAAATCACAACGTCGGCGCGCCGAAGCGCCTCGACCGGTTCGCGCATCGCGCCCCGCGGCAAAAGGCTCCACCCGCCGAACGGCATGCGCGCATGGACCAAAACAATATCGCAATCGCGATGCAGGCGCCTGTGCTGAAAACCGTCATCCAGCACGAGCGCTTGCGAGCCCTGTGTTCTTATCGCCCAACGCCCAGAGAAAACCCTATCTTTACCCACCACAATAGCGGTGCCCGGCAGGCGGCGGGCCAAGAGTTTCGGCTCATCTGCGAGCTGCGCCGGCAGCGGCAAGCGCAGCGCTTCTATCTCTAGCCGGCCATGCGTTGACCGCAAACAATAACTACCGCTTGCGCCGTAGCCGCGCGAAAGAACCGCGACCCTCTTAAAGCGCTCTTGCAATTTCCCCGCAACAAGCTCGACGCACACCGTCTTTCCTGTGCCGCCCAATGAAAGATTTCCGACACTGACAACCGGGCAAGCCACCCGTTCAATCCGCAACCAGCCGCGATTAAAGGCCGACGCCCGCAGGGCGAGCCCGAAACCAAAAATACCGGAAGCGGCTGTCAACGCATCGGTGAGCAGCGCCTCGCCGATAGTCTGCGGCTGGCTTTGGCTGGTGAGATGCCACCACGCGTCGTGAAGGTTGCGTCGCATCTGTTTATTCTGCTTTTAAATCCGGCAATAACGACCGGAGCGCTTGCAGCGTACGCTGAGTCGCTCCTTGAGATCGCTCAACGAGCGCTCGCGCTTGCGCGCCGATACGCTGCGCAAATAAGGCATCGGCTAGCAACTCGCTTAAAGCAGGCGTCAGCGAGGCGGCATCGTCAACTTGGCGGCAAGCGTCTGACCGCATTAAAGCATCCACGATATCACGAAAGTTATGCATGAACGGGCCGAAAACGGTGGGTTTACCCAAGCTCGCCGCTTCAAGCGGGTTCTGCCCGCCATGAGCGATCAAACTGCCTCCGATAAAGGCAACTTGGCCAAGCGCATATGCGATCGGTAATTGCCCAAAAACATCAACCACCATAACATCCCAAGTCTTGCCCGGCTGCGCCTGCGACCATCGCACCGCTTTTAGCCCCGACCGGCTAAGCAGCGCCTCAACTTCCCCGACGCGCTCCACATGCCGCGGCGCGATAATCATCCCAAGCGCGGGCCATTTCAGGCGAAGCGCTTGCAGTGATTGAACAAGATGCGTTTCTTCACCGCGATGCGTGCTGCCGGCCACCA